>Ga0318563_10000255_pt1 | contig 22802 bp, 21 predicted proteins | sample GRESIP066b5f19_FD_203689 | JGI IMG/M metagenome (GOLD analysis project Ga0318563, IMG submission 203689) | Tropical soil microbial communities from Luquillo Experimental Forest, Puerto Rico - GRE.SIPMG.066b5f19 | ecosystem: Environmental > Terrestrial > Soil > Tropical forest > Bulk soil... | reverse complement strand
GTTTGAACCGATTTATTCGGGATTGAATTTCTTTTATCCGAAACTGGCAAAAGGCGGCTATATCTTCGTCCACGATTTTAATAACGATAATTACAAGGGATCACGAAAAGCGGTCGAGCAGTTTTGCAGAGAAAATGGGGTTGGCTATGTACCTATCCCTGATTCAGGCGGTTCGGCCATCCTGTGTAAATGATTCCACCAAAGGACGGATCCCGGATTTAGGAGTTTACAGTGTTCTCTGCCTGACCGCCGAGGTCTGGTCTTTTTTTTATGGTTCTTTCCAAGGACTGTTCGTATCTCCACTCTTCCACTTTCCTGGGGTCTCCGCTCAGCAGAATGTCTGGGACCTTCCATCCCCTGAACTCGGCTGGACGGGTATATACGGGAGGAGCGAGCATATTGTCCTGAAATGAGTCGAAGAGCGCGGAAGTTTCATCATTCAGCACACCGGGTATCAGTCTTCCAATAGCATCCGCCAGAATTGCGGCAGGCAACTCTCCTCCGCTCAGGACGTAATCACCTATCGATATTTCTCTTGTCACATAATGCTCCCGGATGCGCTCATCGATGCCTTTATAATGGCCGCAGATGATCATCAGGCTGTTTTTCAGGGAAAGCAGGTTGGCCGTTTTCTGGTTCAACCGCTCCCCGTCCGGCGTCATATAGATGATTTCATCATACCTGGTATCCTTTGCCAGGGATTCGATGGCATTGGCCAGTGGTTCACACATCATCACCATCCCGGCTCCTCCTCCATACTGGTAATCATCCACCTGACCGTATTCATTCACAGCCCATTGTCGAAGTGGATGCACACGGATATCCAGGAGTCCCTTTTCTTTTGCACGCTTCAGGATAGAGTGGGCAAAAGGACTTTCAAGGAGTTCGGGCAAAACGGTAATAATATCGATCTGCATCTGGCAAAGGTATAGGAATCAGCAGGAGAATCCAGTCGCCTGAATAGGGATTACCCCGGCGTTTTCGCCGTTACACTTATTCACCAAAGAAATCGTCCCGTTCCCTGCGCTGTTTTTTGGTAGGCCTACCCAGTTTGCTCAGTCTTTTGCCCGTATTGAAACTGGCTGCCTGAAATTGCAGGCGCTGAATCTCCTCGGCAGGAGTCAGGTCAATATAGTACTTGATGGCTTCCGCATATTGTACCCTGTTATGCAAGAGGCCGGTGACCTTGATGCGCCAGCGTCTTGCTTCTGTTTTTACCTCGTATTCATCATCCACGTGAACATGCCTGGAAGGTTTTGCCTGATCACCGTGGTATTTTACCTTTCCTTTGTCGCATGCTTCTGCAGCCAGTGTGCGGGTCTTATAAATCCGGATGGCCCAGAGGTATTTGTCCAGTCTTAGCTTTTCTATTTCGGGCATGATCAAAATTAGAAAATCCCGGCATTTGCCGGCCGGGATCCAAACAAATTGTGGTGGCCTATTTCATTTCAGCAAAGAACCTGTGAAAATAGGGGATTGTCTCAATGCCCTTATAAAAATTAAAGAGTTCAAACTTTTCGTTGGGCGAATGCAGGTTGTCACTGTCCAGACCAAATCCCATAAAGACAATCTTGATTCCCAGTTCCTTTTCAAACAAGGAGCAGATGGGTATGCTTCCTCCTCCGCGCACGGGGATGGGCTTCTTGCCAAATCCGGCTTCGATAGCTTTTTCTGCTGCCCGGTATGCCTTCGAATCGATGGGGGTCATATATGGCTCGCCACCATGGTGTTCCTCCGCCTTGACCGTTACTGAAGGTGGCGCTATTTTTCGAAAGTATTGCAGAAGCAATTCGGTGATTTTGGCTGAAGACTGGTTGGGAACCAGCCGGGCAGAGATCTTTGCATACGCTTTGGAAGGAAGGACGGTTTTTGCGCCCTCCCCGGTATAGCCACCCCAGATGCCATTCAGCTCCAGTGTGGGGCGGATTCCGGTTCTCTCGGAACTGCTGTACCCCTTCTCACCCCATAGCTCACTCACACCAAGATCCTTCTTGTATGCATTTTCATCAAATGGTGCCTGGGCCATCATTTTTCTCTCTTCGGGACTGGCTTCCCTGACAGCATCATAAAACCCGGGTATGGCAATATGGTTGTTTGTATCATGGCAGGAGGCGATCATTTTGGACAGTATGGTGATCGGGTTTGCGACAGCGCCCCCGTAGACCCCGCTGTGAAGGTCGCGATTGGGACCTGTGACTTCCACCTGGATATAGGAAAGCCCGCGTACGCCGATATCTATGGATGGCTGCTCCATGCTGATCATGGCAGTATCGCTGATGAGGACGACATCCGCTTTGAGAAGGTCCTTGTGTGAGCTGACAAATCTGGCCAGGTTCGGAGAGCCGATTTCCTCCTCCCCTTCAATAATGAATTTCATGTTGGTCACCAGGGTATTGGTCTTGACCATGGTTTCCAGGGCCTTCACATGCATGTAGAACTGTCCCTTATCGTCGGCCGAGCCCCTGGCAAATATTTTCCCGTCTTTAATGACCGGATCGAAGGGTCCGCTATGCCAAAGTTCGAGGGGATCGGGCGGTTGGACATCATAGTGGCCGTAAACCAGGACCGTCGGTTTTGCCGCATCAACCAGCTTTTCCGCGTATACGATAGGGTGACCTTCCGTCTGGTAGATGGCAGCCAGACCGGCGCCTGCATCCAGCAGCCGCTGCCTGACGGCCTCGGCACATTTTTTCATATCTTCCTTATGCTCAGACCGGGCGCTTACCGAGGGTATGCGCAGCAGTTCCAGCAACTCCTCCAGGAAGCGGTCCTTGTTTTTTTCCTGGTATTCCTTCCATTCTTTCATAAATAAAACAGATTTGGGATGAAAATTGAGGACTCTTTCGGTATGATGAAAAAATCCGCGATGGCTAATTATTTTCTGGTGTGGACAGTTGATGCTTCTTGTTTGAAATGATGTTCTCGAGCGTCCATTCAATCTTCTTTTCGAATGGGTGCTTCCTCACCGGACAGTCATGTTTGGTGCAAATACTGCAGGAAAAATCAAGACATCCGTCTGCATGGACAAAGAATTCAATCGATTCCCCGAACTCGTTGGTGATGATCTCCGACAGCTTGTCTATTTCAATATGTGATTCCCTGACATTCAGGTACCAGGGTACTGTTACATGGCAGTCCACGTGAAGGACACTTCCAAACTTGATCACGCGCAGGTTGTGCATGTCAATCCAGTTTTCCTGTCGATTGCTGTTCAGCAGGTCCACCATCCTCGAGAGGATTTTTTTGTCTGCTTCATCCATGATCCCGGCCAGGGATTTGCGTGTGATCCGGTAACCAATGGAGATGATAAAAACGGACAGCAGTATGGCCGACAGGCTGTCTATTTGCTGGATATGGGTAAAGTATATCAAAATCAGCCCCACGATGACAGCCACAGTGGAGTAGGTATCAGACAGGAGGTGATGCCCGCTGGCCTCAAGCGCCAGTGATTTGTTCTGTTTTCCTTTTTGTATGGCGATATATCCCATCAGGAAGTTGACCAGACCGGTAAAGGCTACCAGAAGGATACCATAATCCAGTTTTTGTATCGGCTTCGGATATACCAGGTGATAGGTTGCTTCATAAATGATTACCAGACCGGCAACCATGATCAGGATCCCTTCCAGGGCCGCAGAAATGAACTCTGCCTTGCCGTGACCGTACGGGTGATCATCATCCCTGGGCTTTGCAGCGACATATAGACTATAAAGACCAATGACGCCTGCAATGACATTGACAATACTTTCCAGGGCATCGGTCAGGACCGCTATTGATCCGGTGAGTAAGTACGCAACGATCTTAAGGCAGAACAGAAAGAGAGCTACGAGGACTACCCATTGCTGAACCTTAAGATTTTCCCTGCCATGTTCCACTCAGAAAATTTCGAACAAATGTAAACAACAATTGTTGTTTGCAAAGGCATATTTGCCCCTCAGGACGTCACGGTCGGGTCGACTGATGGCGGGTTGGCCGAAGAATGTTTACCGGCGCTTTCCCTGCTTGCCGAAATCCTTATTTTTTTTAAAAGCCTGAAATAAAATTCCTTGTTAAATAGCTGAGAATCGTGGAGTGCCTTATAGGTCAGGAACAGTCCAATGGGTACCAGAACATACGTCGCCATCCACATCCCCGATATGGGTTCCAATACATCTTCTTTTACGAGCTTTCTTCCGAAATTGTTCAGCAGAAAGAATACGACAAAGAAGACTACTGCAAATACCAGCGGCAATCCGATCCCACCCTTGCGGATAATGGAACCGAGCGGAGCACCGATCAGGAACAGGACGATGCAGGCCACGGACATGGTTAACTTTTCGTGCCAGGCCATCAGATGAAGTCTCAGGTTCTTCCTGTCATTATCAAACAGGAGAGCGGATTGCTCCTGGCTCATTTTGACATTGTTGGCTGATGCAATAGAGCGGTCAAGCACATAGGATTTGGCACTGTCCGGCAGCAGATCGCGAAAGGTTTTTGGCTGCACGGCAGCCACAGCACTGTTGCTGATCCAGGGCGAGTCCAGATATTTCAGGGTCCTGATATTTATTTTCAGCTCGTTTTTTGTTTTATTCCGGTAGGCCGCAGTAATTTTTTCAAGAGAATCTATGACCGTTGTCAGTTGCCGCATGTTGAGCATCTGGTAGTTGTTCTTAAAGGCATTGTCGTCTGTCTTGTTCAGTTTGAAAGAACTGAGATCAAATACTTTCTTGTATTCCTTGAAGCCCATCCTGATGAATTCGGTATTGGTGGTATTGTGTGGCCCCCTTTCCCGGTAATTCCATCCGTTCTGGAGGTCAAATTCAAGAAATTTCTTGTCAGGGGTAATGGTCATCTTCCCGTTTTCCGCTACGATGATATTGTCCTGCAGGTCATAATTCTGCTGGTAGATAAGGATATCCCTGATCGAAGATCCGTCTTTTTCCTTTTTCCCGATCTTGATCACATACCCGTCAATCTTGTCGTAAAAGACACCCTCCTTGATATCGAAGGCGGGTTTGGATACAATGATATCATACTTCATGGTCTGCATCTTCAATTCAGCTACGGGAATGAAATAATTGTTGAAGAGAAAGGCAATTCCACTGATGAACACAGAGGTCACCAGAAGGGGCCTCATAAACCGAAGCAGCGGTACGCCGGCCGATTTGATGGCTACCAGTTCAAAGGTTTCACCCAGATTGCCAAATGTCATGATGGAGGAAAGCAGCACGGCCAGAGGGAGTGCGAGCGGCACCAGAGTAGCACACACGTAAAGAATAAAACGGAGAATTGTCAGTGAGTCAAGACCCTTGCCTACGATATCGTCAATGTACAACCAGAAAAATTGCAGGACAAGGACAAATAAAGTGATAAAAAAAGTGGCGATGAATGGACCGATAAATGCCTTGATAATCAGTTTATCCAGCTTTTTGATCACGGGTGTAGACTTTCTGAAATGATAAATATCTTTAACAGATGAATGAAGCAAAAATACAGCTTTCAGAAGAGGAATTGGCACTCGTGAAGAATGCAGACTGGATTTTAACAAAGAACAAGATCATCTTAAAAGTGGTGGAACTATTCGGAAAGGTCGCCAAAGAATTGGAATATTCCCTGTATTCCGCGGACCTTCCCGCAGAGATAAAATTAACCACGCCAAAGATATCAAAGGGAGAAAATTACAAGGGATTGCCCTATGTAGTGCTTGATTATCCGAGGCTCTTCCGGAAATCGGAAATATTTGCCGTCCGGATCCTGTTCTGGTGGGCGCATTATTTCAGCGTGACCCTTCAGGTAAAAGGGCATTACCGGGAATTCTTTGAGGAAAGGATCAGACGGAATGCCGGGATTTTTGCAGAGCATGGCTTTTATCTCTCGGTGTCCGAGGATGAGTGGGTGCATGAACTTGAAAAGGAGCATTACATTCCGATAAGGGAAAGCTCACCCGAAAGGATCGAAGAGGCCATCCTGACCCATCCTTTTATTAAAATCTCCGCCAAGATTGAATTTTCCCGCTGGGACCAGGTGTGGGAGTTGCTCCTTGACCGAATTAACGTGATTATGCGCACTCTGCAGGAATCCTAGTTTCCCAGGCGGTGGAATAAGTCTTTTACCTGGTAATTCCAGAGCTGGCTCTGGTCCTTGATGTCTTTTTTGTCGGCAAAATCCCGGATTATGAGTATGGTTTGATTGGTTACTTCCGATTTTTCAATCCGGAATTCGAAGAATTCGTCGGTCGGAGAGTGGGACCAGTGAAAACGGATATATTTTTCGAGCTCACTTTCAAGAACCTCTGCTTTATCTATCGAACCATTCCAGGAAAAACTGAATACATTGTCTCTTTCGTCAACTTTATCTGCAAACCATTCCTGAAGGCCGGCCGGAGTACTTAGGAAATCGTATAAAATGGAAGGGGAACATTTTACTGGGTATTCTAATGTGAACAGTTGTTTCTTACTCATCTACATATCATTGAATCGGGTTATGAAATGTTCCGGAATCTGTGAGAGCATCGTAAGCAATCAGTAAATCGCCAAGAACCCTTCCACTGATCTTCAGGATGATTAAGACTTCAGAGGAATGCTGCAATTATAAAAAAATATTTGATGGCTCAAAATTTTTTTTAAATTCTTTTTTGTTAAAGAGTAATGGGTTGAGATTGAGGCCACTGGCCCTAAATAAATTGACAACCAATAGTTTATGGAAAATAATTTTGGATGATGTCTCAAAAATAGTTAAATTGCTTATTGCTAATGATTGCCCTGAGTTGATTGGCTTGCAACACGAAAACTTTGAGTAATTCGTTTTTATAACCATTATGTAATAGAGAACCTTAAACCTACAAAAACCCTTTAAAATGCCCGGCCTATGAGCATGCGTCAACTCAAGATCACGAAAAGTATTACTAATCGTGAGTCACAGAGCTTGGAAAAATACTTGCAGGAAATCGGTAAAGTGGAGTTAATCAGTCCCGAGGAAGAAGTCAAACTCGCTATCCGTATCAAGCAGGGTGATCAAAAAGCTCTTGATAAGCTTACCAAGGCAAATCTCCGTTTTGTAGTCTCAGTTGCCAAACAGTATCAAAATCAAGGTCTTACATTGCCAGACCTGATCAATGAAGGCAACCTTGGCCTGATCAAAGCAGCCCAGCGATTCGATGAGACCCGCGGTTTCAAATTCATTTCCTACGCAGTTTGGTGGATTAGGCAGAGTATTCTCCAGGCCCTTGCCGAGCAATCCCGGATTGTTAGGCTTCCTTTGAACAAAGTAGGCCTGACCAACCGGATCCAGAAGGCTTATTCCCAGCTTGAACAGGAATTTGAAAGGGAACCTTCCGCAGAAGAACTTGCCGAAATCCTGGAGCTGGACATCGAGGAAGTATCCTCCACCCTCGGAATTGGCGGACGGCATGTCAGTGTGGATACACCTCTTTCAGAAGGTGAAGACAACACGCTGATCGATGTACTGGAGAATCCCAATGCGGAACGGGCCGAAATGAACATTGAACACAAGGAATCCCTGAAACTGGAAATCGACCGATCACTCAAAACGCTGACAGAGCGTCAAAAAGAAGTCATTTGCTTTTTCTTCGGCATCGGAGTGGATCATCCGATGAGCCTCGAAGACATCGGCGAAAGGTTCAACCTGACGCGGGAACGGGTGCGGCAGATCAAGGACAAAGCGATCACCAAACTCAGGAGCAATTCCCGGTCTAAAATGCTGAGAAGTTACCTCGGAGTATAAAACTTAAAACACGCTATTTGGACAAGTATTTACACTAAGTTTTCTTACCTTCGCAATTCTTTAAAAGTGAATATGACATTAAGTTATATTCACTTTTATTTTCTGCCATGCGGGAATGCCGCCTGAGATGGGCATCCAAAAAATGAGCAACATATGTTTGAAAGTTTGTCGGAAAAACTGGAGTCTGCGTTTAAGCAGGTAAAGGGTCAGGGCCGGATTACGGACCTGAATGTGGCTGCAACGGTTAAGGATATACGCCGGGCGCTGATTGATGCCGATGTGAATTACAAAATAGCGAAGGAATTTACCGACACGATCAGGGAAAAGGCCATGGGGCAGAAGGTGCTGACAGCTGTAAGCCCCGGGCAGCTGATGGTAAAGATCGTAAAGGATGAGCTGGTTACCCTGATGGGACAAAGTGAAAGTGAGCTGAATGCCAGGGGGAACCCGGCAGTTATCCTGGTAGCCGGATTGCAGGGAAGCGGTAAGACAACCTTCAGCGGTAAGCTCGCCAATTACCTGAAGACCAAAAAGGGTTTGTCACCCATGCTGGTTGCAGCCGATATTTACCGGCCGGCGGCAATAGACCAGTTGAACGTACTGGGCGAGCAGATCAGTGTAGAGGTTTATAGCGAACCCGACAACAAAAGCGCTGTTCAGATTGCAGAAAACGCTGTAAAAGAAGCAAAAAGCAGGAATAGAAATGTGGTCATCATAGACACGGCCGGCCGCCTGGCCATTGATGAAGCCATGATGACGGAGGTGGCTGAAATAAAGAAAGCTGTTCGACCCCAGGAAATCCTTTTTGTGGTGGATTCCATGACGGGCCAGGATGCCGTCAACACGGCCAGAACCTTTAACGAAAGGCTTGATTTTTCAGGCGTTGTCCTCACCAAACTGGACGGGGACACCCGTGGCGGGGCTGCCCTTTCCATTAAATACACCGTTCATAAGCCAATCAAGTTTGTCAGCAGCGGGGAGAAGCTGGAGACCCTGGACGTTTTTTACCCGGAAAGGATGGCCCAGCGTATCCTGGGGATGGGAGACATTACCACTCTCGTTGAAAAGGCCCAGGAGCAGTATGATGAAGAACAGACCAGAAAACTGGAAAAGAAGATCCGGAAAAACCAGTTTGATTTTGAGGATTTTAAGGAGCAGCTGCAACAGATAAAAAAAATGGGTAATATCAGGGACCTGCTGGGTATGATTCCGGGAGTCGGGAAGGCCATCAAGGACGTTGACATCAGCGATGATTCCTTTAAGGGAATTGAAGCCATCATCAACTCAATGACCCCATTTGAAAGGGCCAATCCGGACGTCATTGACCAAAGTCGGAGAAAAAGAATTGCTTCCGGAAGCGGAAAGGATCTGGGTGAGATCAACGCTTTCCTCAAGCAATTTGAACAGATGAAGCAAATGATGAAAATGATGAATAAAACGCCCATGGGCGGACGGCTGGGCATGGGAAGAAGATGATTTTCACCGTTCATAAAAAATTTATACCCGGATTCGCGCTTTAAAACAGGATGTACTAAATTTGCGGTATAAATGTTGATTGCTACTTGTGCAGTCCACAAAAGAAAACCCTTTTTTTAACGCATTTAAATTTCTATTTAAGATGCCAGTAAAAATCAGACTCCAGCGACATGGGTCTAAAAAACGGCCATTCTATTTTATCGTAGTCGCAGACGTACGCGCGCCGAGAGACGGCAAATTCATCCAGAAAATTGGTACGTATAATCCCTTAACAGTTCCTGCTTCTGTTCAACTTGACCGCCAAAAGGCATTGGATTGGCTTCACAAGGGAGCCCAACCCACTGATACCGTGAGACGTATCCTGTCCTATAAAGGCGTTTTGTACCTGAAGCACTTGTTAAGAGGGGTCAAACTGGGGTTGTTTGATGAGGCAGCAGCCATGGAGAAATTTCAAAAATGGCACAGCGAACACGAGACTCATCTGAAGAAGCGCCAGGATGATCACAGGAAAGCAAAATACAATGCCCGCAAAGGCCAGCCTCCGGTAAGAAAAGTGGAGAAGAAAGCCGAAAACGGAGCAGAAGGATAGTCTGAATGGCAAAGACATTCCAATCCCGGTGAAAAAATCACCGGGATTTTTTTATGGGATCGGATTTTTGAACCAATGAACCAGTATCGAAACATAGGCAAGCTGGTGGCTTCCTTTGGCCTGAAGGGGGAATTGATTTTGCATCATCACCTGGGCAAGAAGACCTCCCTTAAGGGATTGGAAGTGATTTACCTGGAAGAAAAAAAGAAGGAGATGCTGCCCTATTTTCTGGAATCTGCCACCTTTAAGAATGAAGAAGAACTTTTCCTGAAACTGGAAGGGATTGATGACAGGGAAAAGGCAAAAAAAATGGTCCAGAAAGAAGTCTGGCTCGAAGAAAAAGATTTCCAGAAGTTTGCCGGAAAGTCTGCACCAATTTCTTTGGTCGGATACAAAGTGGTCAGCGGAGGATCCGATCTGGGGGAAATCCTGGAAGTGATTGAGCAGCCTCACCAGGTGCTGTGCAGGCTGGAGATCAACCGGAAGGAGGTCCTTATTCCAATCAACGGTGAAACCTTGGAAAAAATGGACAAAAAAAATAAAACAGTATTTGTAAACCTGCCCGACGGCTTGCTGGAATTGTATCTGGGCAGGAGTTCAGCCGGTTAGACAGCCCACATGACTATCCGGAAATCTAAATTGTTTTTCCTGCACGGCCTTCCTGACGAAATATAACTTCAGCCTGATCGTTTTTATAGGGTATCTAGATTCGTCTGTAAACCTCAATTGCTTGAAGACAGCCTCCATGATTTCTTTACTGGGGATCCCTATCCTGGCAGCCCAGTGCATACTCGCGACCGCGCAGCCTGTTACGGGTGTATGGAAAGGCAAAATCAGGTCAACCCGACTTGAACTCAAACTGGTCAAAAAAGCAGACAGCCTGGTTGGCACATCCTATTATTATGAATCAAAAAACAGTTACCGGCGATATGCGGTAAAGGGGTATTTTGATGACGCTACCAACAATGTCGTCTGGTGGGATGAAGTCTTGCTCGACAGCAAACCCGCCAAGGAAAAGGAGAAGGACGCAGTAATGGCCATTGCTGATTTTAACTGTCCCGGGGACGGTACCATGAAACTGGAGGGAGAAAGTTCGGAGATTGAAGATAAAGAAGCTTCAAAAATGGAATTCAGCCTGGAGAAGTCGGCTCAAGCCATTTTTTCTGATGAATGGGATTTCGTGCTGGAAAATTATACTAGGGGTGCCAACAACCCATCAGTTATCGACAGTGTTGCCATGATTGCTGAAGCCCCGGCGCCCGTCCCTCCGGGTTATGAGGCAGCGCCTCCCCCGTCTGTGGTATTCCTGAATCGGGAGAAGGTCCCGGTTGTCGCCACCCCACCTCCCACGGTCGAAGTCATTAAACCCGGCGCAGGTCGGCCTGCCGTTTTGCCTACTGCGGCTGTTTCATCCACACCGGAGGAAAAGTTCAGCAACCGGGCCAGAACGCTGCAGAACGTGATCCCTGTCAGTGGTGACACTGTTGAAATGAGGTTCTATGACAATGCCGAGATCGACGGAGATTCGATCGCTGTTTTCCTGAACGATAGGTTGCTGGAAAAGCACATCGGCCTCACGGACCAGCCCCATACCATCAAAATTCCGGTGAGTGAACTGGACAAGGAAAATGACCTGGTCATGGTCGCCGAGAACCTGGGGTCCATTCCCCCGAATACTTCTCTCATGGTGGTGCTGGTTGGCCAGAAAAGATATGAAGCCAGGTTATATGCAGACGAACATACCAGTGCCCTTGTCAGGTTTGTGAAAGAGAAAAACTAGACCAGGCCGCATACCGGCAGGTTCAGTGCTTTTACACAACTACATTGATCATCTTGTTTTTTACGTAAATGACTTTTTTCGGCGATTTGCCTTCCAGCCATTTTTTTACCGTTTCATTGGCAAGGACCAATTTTTCGACGTCCTGCTGGGTAGCGTCCAGGCCGATGTTAAGCTCTGCCCTGGTTTTCCCGTTAATGGCCACAGGGTAATTTTTAGTGGATTCAACCAGTAATCTTTCTTCATAAACCGGATAGGTACAGTCTATGACATATCCACTGTTGCCCACGCGATGCCAGAGTTCCTCACAGATATACGGGGCGTATGGTGCGAGGAGTATCAGCAATTGCTCCAACACCCGCTTTTTATTACACTTAGTCTCGGTCAGTTCGTTTACAGCAATCATAAAGGCACTGACAGCAGTATTAAAGGAGAATCGCTCTGTATCTTCTTCGACCTTTTTAATGGTCCTGTGCAATATCTTGAGTTCCCCTTCTGCAGGTATTTGTTCAGTCCAGACTTTTCCCTTGTTTTCATCATAGAATAGTCGCCAGAGTTTTTTCAGGAACCTGTGAACTCCTTCAATCCCTTTTGTATCCCAGGGCTTGCTCTGGTCAATGGGCCCAAGAAACATCTCGTACATGCGGAAAGTGTCCGCACCATATTTGTATACCAGGTCATTCGGATTGACGGTGTTGTACAACCGCTTGCTCATCTTCTCCACCTCGGTCCCGCATGTATACTTTCCGTCTTCCAGTATGAACCGGGCATTGGCATATTCAGGCCTCCATTTTTTGAAGGCCTCCAGGTCCAGCTCAACTCCGTCCACGAAATTGACGTCAACATGGATTGGGGTCATCGACACGGATTCCAATTCCAGGGAAGGGTCATTGTGGATGTTGCGCATGAACAGAGTCACCAGCTCACGGACTTCCGGGGTTCCCTGCATGGCCGCAATCCCGGCGGAAACAAAGACCGGAGGATCTGTTCCAGGCTCCAGCCGGTAAACAAAGCGGCTGCTCCCCTGGATCATGCCCTGGTTCACCAGCTTCCTGTATGGCTCATCGTGACCAATATACCCCAGGTCGTACAGCGCTTTGGTCCACATCCTGCTGTACAACAAATGACCGACTGCATGTTCAGTACCCCCTATGTAAAGGTCTACCTGTCCCCAGTAATCGCTGGCGCTGCGGTCGCAAAATTCCTTTTCATTGTGTGGGTCCATGTAGCGGAGAAAATACCAGGAAGATCCTGCATACCCAGGCATAGTATTCGTTTCCAGGTTCCTTTGCGTCCAGGAAGCAATATTTGCCAGGGGGCCTTCTCCTTCCGGACCCGCTTTGTAGCTGTCGACATGAGGAAGTTCCAGTGGAAGGTCATTTTCGTCAAGAGGATACGCGATGTTTTCCTTCCAGACAACCGGGAATGGTTCCCCCCAATACCGCTGACGGCTAAACGCAGCGTCCCTCATTTTATAATTGATCTTTCTGATGCCAATACCTTTTTCCTCAATCTTTGCTATGGCTGCTTCTATCGCATCGCGCATGACCATACCATCAAGGAATCCACTGTTCTCAAGCACGGCCTCCTTGGTGGGGTTGGCTTCCTGACCATTGAAATGGGACCCGATTATATTGGTAATCGGGATATCAAAATGCCTGGCAAACCTGAAATCGCGTTCATCACCGCAGGGAACCGCCATGATTGCCCCGGTCCCGTAGCCTGCCAGAACATATTCTGATATCCAGATAGGAATATTCCTTCCACTGAAGGGATGGATTGCATAATTTCCGGTAAAACATCCCGTAATCTTTTTCTCTGCCATCCTTTCCCGCTCACTCCTGCTTCTTACATAATCAACATATTCCCCCACCAGCTCTTTTTGATCGGGGGTGGTAACCGCCCCTACCAGTTCATGCTCAGGCGCAATAACCATGAAATCGACACCGAAAAGGGTATCAGGCCTCGTCGTATATACTTTTAGAAGGGAGGTACCCTGATTTCCTGGCTTTTCTTCTGCGATGGCAAAATCAATTTCAGCACCGTAACTTTTCCCAATCCAGTTGGTCTGCATTTCCTTCATGGATTCGCTGAATTCGATGCGATCCAACCCTTCAATCAGTCGCTCGGCGTATTCGGTAATTCTCAGGTACCACTGGCGCAGTTTCTTTTTTACCACCGGGTATCCACCCCTTTCGCTTAGCCCATTGATTACTTCGTCGTTGGCCAGAACAGTCCCCAGGGCTTCACACCAGTTCACTTCACCGTAGCCGCAATAAGCGATGCGGTAATGCATCAGGACTTCCTGCTGACGCCTGAAATCAAAACCTTTCCATTGGCGTGCATCAAACCGGACAGATGCATCTCCTGGGCAGGGGTAATTCTCGTTTCCATCTTTTTGGAAGACAGCGACTAGGCTGCCGATGCTCTCGGCCTTCCTTGTTGAACGGTTATAGAAACTATTGAATAACTGGAGAAATATCCACTGGGTCCATTTGTAATAATCCGGGTCGCTTGTCGTTACCTGCCTGGACCAGTCAAAACAAAATCCAATTTTATCCAGCTGGCTGCGAAAATTATTTATGTTTTGCTCTGTGCTCACAGCGGGGTGTATTCCCCGTTCGATGGCATATTGCTCGGCAGGCAGTCCAAAGGCATCGTAGCCCATCGGGTGAAGGACATTAAACCCCTTGAGTCTTTTAAACCTTGCATATATGTCACTGGCTATATAGCCCAGGGGGTGCCCCACATGAAGTCCTGCGCCGCTGGGATAAGGAAACATGTCCAGCACGTAATACTTTGGTTTGGACGAATTATTGCTCACTGTGTATGCGCCATTTTGTTTCCAGTCGTCCTGCCATTTTTTTTCAATATCCCTGAAATTATATTCCATTATATCTACCTGTTTCCTTTTTTTTTAATCCTGGGATGCAGTCTTTACCTTGTTCAGGGGTACGTGCAGTGCGGAACAAGCCAGTTGATCCGTATATCCAGATGGGCTAAATAGTTGGAAAAAAGTTAAAAGGCCACACCTTCGAAATAATGCACTAACGACATCGTTTAGAGGAGAACAAAAATAAGGATTGTGCCCGTAAATCCGTTATTTTTGCCCGTCACAAATTGTAACTAATCCGGAATAAATCGATTATCATGGCTCAATTCGGAAAAGGGTATGCCAAACGATCAACGCCTTCTTACTTCATGGCAATAGTCGGGGTATCCCTTGTGTTGTTTTTTCTTGGGATTCTGGGATGGATTGTCATCGATGCGAATAAACTTGGAGAATATTTCAAGGAGAATATCGAAATGAACGTTTATGTCAGGGAAAACGTTTCACCCAAGGACAGTGCAGCCCTGGTCCAATTCATAGCGGCCCAGCCTTACGTGAGAAGCTATCAGTATGTGACGAAGGATATGGCCAAACAGAAATACCTGAAGGACGGGAACAAGGACTGGGGGAACCTGCTTGATAAAAATCCGCTTCCGGCGAGTGTCGATTTCAAAATCAATAAGGAATATGCATCTACGGATTCACTGTCAAAGATCCGGGACGACCTTGCCCGGAACATAGCTGTCAGCAATGTGCTGTTTCCCCAGTCGCTGGTCAGTAATCTGAATAATATTATCAATAAACTCAGCCTTGTGCTGCTTGGAGTCATTATTGTTATTTCCATCCTGGTTATCCTGCTGATTGACAACACCATCAGGCTGGCGATGTTCAGCAACAGATTCCTGATAAAGACAATGCAGATGGTTGGGGCAACCAGATGGTTTATCGCCAGGCCAATGGACATGCGAGCCCTGGTCAACGGGGCCATCAGCGGGGTCATCGCCATTGCCGGTATCATCGCTGTTATTTTTGTGGCAGAATCCTGGCTGCCAGACCTCCGGGCGCTTAGGGATTACACACTGCTGGCATTCTTGTTTGTGGTCATCATTCTGCTTGGCATCTGTATTTCCTTTGCCAGCACACACCGGAGCGTACTTAAATACCTGAAGATGAAGCTGGACGATCTGTATTGATCCGGTTCTTGGCTTTCCTGCTCCGGATCCCGCTCTGAGTTGTCCCTGAAAAATCTGTATATTGCGACCCCTATAATAAAGACAATTATTTACAATGGCTGAAAAGAAAAAACCGACGACAAATTCACGTCAATACGTTCCCTTGTTCGGAAAAGAAAATTACCGCTGGATGATCATTGGGTTGCTGGTTATGGCCCTGGGACTGTTTTTGATGGCTGGAGGTAAAAGCAAGGATCCCAATGTTTTTAATCCCAGTGAAGTATACAGTTTTACCCGCATAACGGTGGCGCCTATTTTGATTCTCGCGGGTCTGGGCCTTGAGATCGTTGCCATTTTCAAGAAGTCAAAGAGCAACAATTCCTGATTCAAACTAAGCGATGGAAAAACCACCCATCGCTTTTTTGTTCACCCGGATTTGAGAGGGCGAGTACTGATTCTACTCCTTTTCATTTATTTTTACTTTTATTACCAAACCAACTCGCTTGCAGCATGAGCATTCTTCAATCCATCATCCTGGCAATTATTGAAGGAATTACGGAGTTTCTTCCGGTCTCTTCAACAGCGCACATGAAATTCGCCAATCCCATGATCGGAGTCGGCGAATCATCTTTCCGGGAAATGTTTGAAGTAGTTATCCAGCTTGCAGCCATCCTATCTGTGGTGGTGCTTTACTGGAAAAAGTTTTTTGATTTTAAAAGGCCGGGCTTTTATATCAAACTCCTGGTTGCCCTCTTGCCCGCCATAGTTTTTGGGGTGCTGCTAAAAAAACATATAGACGCGGCCCTGGGAAACCTGGTCTTTATTGCCTGGGTGATGGTTGTCGGAGGAGTAATATTGCTTTTCATTGACCGCTTCTTTACTGGTAGCACGATTCACCACGAGGAACAGGTCTCCAACAAAAATGCCTTTATCATCGGATGCTTCCAGGTATTGTCGATCATATTTCCGGGTCTGAGCCGGAGCGCCGCAACCATTATAGGGGGTATGAGTCAAAAACTCGATCGCAGTACAGCAGCTGAGTTTTCCTTCTTCCTGGCCGTTCCTACCATGCTTGCGGCATCCGTTAAAAGTTTCTATGATGTCTATAAGTCCAGGCCGGAAGTTCTGGCAAAGGACAACATGATGATCCTTCTTGTCGGGAGTATCGTTGCATTTGCGGTAGCTCTTTTGGCTGTCCGCTTCTTCATCAGTTACCTGCAAAAGCATGGTTTCAAATTATTTGGCTACTACCGGATTGTCGTTGGGCTCGCGGTTCTGGTCCTGGTATACACAGGTCTGATTCATTCCTGAGTTACCCTGAAAATCGTACAGTGATTAAAGCTTAATTTTAGAAGGAATTCCTCGTTCTCATATACCAACGGATGACTTATGCAAACTGCACCTAAAAAAGTTATCACGGCATGGGCCATGTATGACTGGGCCAACAGTTCTTACTCACTCATTATTACCTCAGCCATTTTCCCGACCTATTACACGGCAGTGGCAGACCCCCAGGTTCACCTCCTGGGCCGAACTTTTGAGAGATCTTCGCTGGCCTCCTATGCCATTTCCCTGTCCTTTCTGGTGATCGCCTTTTTATCCCCGATCCTGTCTTCCATTGCAGACTATAAAGGGAACAAAAAGGCCTTCATGCAATTCTTCTGTTACCTGGGATCTGCAGCCTGCTGCGCCATGTTCTATTTTACCAAGGAACATATCGGACTAGGTCTGGCCTGTTCCATTATTGCATCAATCGGTTACTGCGGCAGCATCGTTTTCTACAATGCCTACCTGCCCCAGATAGCCGCCGATGAGGATCAGGACAGGGTGAGCGCAAAAGGATTTGCCCTTGGATACATCGGCAGCGTACTGCAAATGATCCTTTGCCTGGCCTTCATCAAGATGAATGATGATTTGCACTGGGGACTGGGTACCCTGCCGGTGAGGATTTCCTTTTTGTCGGTCGGGCTCTGGTGGGCAGGCTTTGCGCAGATCACTTTCAGGCAGCTGCCCAAATCGGCAAGACCCCAGCAGAGACCAGACCATAATCTGCTTACCAACGGGTTTTACGAATTGAAGAAGGTCCTGAACCAGTTGCAGGATTATCCAAGACTCAAACGTTTTCTCCTGAGTTTCTTTTTCTATAATATGGGCGTGCAGACAGTCATGTACCTGGCAGCCTATTTTGCGTCGGACGAACTGAAAATGAAAGCCGATCAGCTTATCCTGACTATTTTGATCATACAACTGGTTGCCATTGGGGGGGCCTATCTTTTTTCCATAGTCTCCAGGAAGACCAGCAATATTTTCTCCCTGGCCTTCCTGATTCTGGTCTGGATTGGTATCTGTATCGGGGCCTATTATACCCGGACTGCCATGCAGTTCTATCTGATTGCCTTTATGGTGGGTATGGTTATGGGCGGCATACAGTCCCTGTCCAGATCGACCTATTCAAAATTATTGCCGGAAACCACCGACACTGCCTCCTATTTCAGTTTCTACGACGTATGCGACAAGATTGGCACGGTAGTCGGCACCCTCTCGTTTGGATACGTGGGCGAGTTTTTGGGAGGTATGCGCAATTCAGTCCTGGCCCTGATGCTTTTTTTCATCATCGGATTTGTGCTTTTAATGTTTGTAAATATGAAAAAAAGGCCGGTTCTGGCACAGGCTATATGAACCTATATTCCATCAATACCGGATATTTTAAGCTGGACGGTGGGGCCATGTTCGGGGTCGTACCGAAAACAATCTGGAATAAACTCAATCCGGCAGATGATCTGAACTTAGGCAACTGGGCTCTGCGCTGCCTTTTGATAGAAGATGGCACCCGCCTGATCCTGGTCGACAATGGGATCGGCAACAAACAGGACGCAAAATTTTTCAGTCATTATTATCTCCACGGGAAAGATACCCTGGAGTCCTCACTTGCTGCCCACGGATTTACAAGCGATGACATTACGGATGTCTTTTTGACCCATCTGCACTTTGATCATTGCGGAGGGAGTATCGTTCGCAAGAACGGCAAATTGCTGCCTGCCTTTAACAATGCCACGTACTGGAGTAATGAAAGTCATTGGAAATGGGCCGTAGAGCCCAATGAAAGGGAAAAAGCCTCCTTTTTAAAGGAAAATATAATTCCCGTTAAAGAAAGCGGCAGACTCCGGATGATACCTGTCCCCAATGACCCACAGTCATCTTTAGCCGATTTTTCAGACAGCGTAAAAGTCCGTTTCGTCTCCGGCCACACGGAAGCGATGATGTTGCCGCAGATCTCCTACAAAGGTCAGACTCTGGTATTTATGGCTGACCTGCTGCCGTCCCTCTGGCATATCCCTCTGCCTTATGTGATGGCCTATGACATGTTCCCCATGCTCACCATTCAGGAAAAAAAATCCTTTCTTTCCACGGCGGTAAAAGAGGGTTATATTCTGTTCTTCGAGCATGATCCCCTCACGGAATGCTGCAAACTAAAACAGACGGAAAAAGGCATCAGGAGCGATCAAAAATTTAGTCTCAGCGAGATATAAATGGCCAATATTCCCTTCCCCATAAAATAAAAAGATCAGCCATGCGTTAATCTATAGGTCTTACTAACCCTTATCATAGTTATCTACATGCCGGGATTTTCTAGTCCCGGTTTTTTGTTGGATAACCGTTGCCGCGGTAATCGGGATCAGGACTGACTCCCTTCCTTGAAATAGTCTTCGGATTCGTAATCAAAGGTCTTCACCCTGGTCTTCATATAATCCGGATCGTAGCGTACAAAAAAATACAGGTAGACTACCCTGCTCAAACGCATAAGCCAGGGCTGCAGGAGGATCAGAAAAAGGGCATTGAGCCCAAGCCAGGCAATCAGAAGTTCTATGGAAGCAACGCCGATCAGCACCCACCAGGCAACAAAGCTGGCTACTGAAAGGGCAAAGGAAAGGGCATAACTGACATAACCCGTACCGTACCAGAATCCCACCTCCAGTTCAAAGGGCTGTGCGCATTCTGTGCATTTTTCCGGCATGCGGAGAGTCTGTCTCAATTTCCAGGGGTTGCTTTCCACAAACATCGGGCCTTTACGGCAGCGTGGACATCTCATCGTAAATATGCTCCAGAGGTAATTGGGTTTGTTTTCGGTTGACATAACTGGTCAGTTTTTTTTAAATCAGGGGGCAAAGTTAGGCCGCTGCGGTCGAACGGGGCTGAATTTTTTGAAGAAATGGAGTATAGACGGGTTGAAACCCCTGAGGGAGGGCGGGGCTAATTTTCCCGGAGGGCTTTCTTTTGAAGCTGCAAGAGCTTTACATGCTTCAGGAATGACAGGTGGGCTATATTAACCGCGACCACAAATCCATAATACCCATCGAGAAAGCCTAAGCGAAGAACATAACCGCTGAAAAATGCCCAGAAAGGATTGGCCAGTATCTTAAAGAGACCAGTACGGCTTCCGCGGCTGAATAACAATTGTGCTGATAGGGCGCTGTAATGGTTGTTTTTGCTGATCTGGTCCTCGATCCGCTGGTATGCGTCATGCAGGAGGTTTCCGCTTAAATGGCGGATCCGCGAAGCGGGCTGCATCTCAATGGTCTCATGTACCAGCAGGTCATTCCACTGACCTTTCTGCCGGTCGATCAGCCGGAGCTTTTTATCAGGGTACCAGCTTCCGTGACGGATCCATTTCCCGCAATAATTGTTGAGCCTGTTCATCGAATACCCTTCCCAGGGGAATCCCATCTCCTTTTCAGCCCGGATGGATTTGCACAGCTTTTCATCCGGGCACTCGTCCGCATCCAAAAAAAGGATGTGGTTGAAACTGGCGTGGCGGGCGCCTGTGTTTTTTTGGGCACCGTACCCTGAAAAGGTCTGCTGGAAAAGTCTTGCGCCCTTCTCTCGAACAACCTGTGCAGTATGATCCTGGGAAAAAGAGTCCACAACAATGACTTCATCTGCCAGCCCCGCCACGGAATCGATACATTTTCCGATATTGTTTTGTTCGTTAAAGGTGATGACGACTACTGATAATTTTTCCATGAAACCGCTTTGGCTTTGGGCAGGTTTTTAGGCTATCCGGTGCAATATGAACATTTAAAATGGAATCTCTTTCTTCAATTGACCGATATAACCTCTTTGGGACCAAATGAGGCCACGAATTTGCGTTCGCCGATCTGTTGTCTCCACATGGCATAATAAAGCCCTTTTTCCGCAAGCAGGCTTCCGTGGGTACCTGTTTCCACGACTTCCCCCTTTTCCAGAACATAGATCCGGTCAGCATGCATGATGGTGGACAGCCGGTGGGCGATGAGAATGGTGATCTGGTTGCGGAATGAACTGATTTGGCGGATGGTTTGGGTGATTTCCTCTTCGGTTAGGGAATCCAGGGCTGAAGTCGCTTCATCAAAGATCAGCACCCTTGGCCGGCGCAGTAGCGCCCGGGCAATAGACAGTCGCTGTTTTTCCCCTCCGGAAAGTTTGAGCCCGCCCTCTCCAATCATCGTGTCCAGTCCCTTTTCAGCCCTTGCCAGCAACCCGTTGCAGGACGCCTTGTCAAGGGCCTCCAGCACATCCTTTTCCGAGGCCGATTTATTGACAAACAGGAGATTTTCCCGGATCGTCCCCGAAAACAACTGCGTGTCCTGGGTGACGAACCCGATCTGATTTCGCAGATCATCAAAATTGATGGAATTTTCGTCCAGGTTATTGTAAAGGATGCTTCCCTGTTTTGTCCGGTACAGGCCCACCAGCAATTTCATCAATGTTGACTTTCCTGCGCCGGAGGGACCCACAAAGGCTATGGTTTCACCTGTCTTAACATCAAAACTGATGTTGTCAATGGCGTTGTGCTGGGCAGTTTTGTGCTTGAATACCACATTGCGGAAGGAGAGCTGTTCAATATGCCCGAGGTGTTTAGGGTCCCTGGGCTGAGGCTCCGGCTGCTTTTTCATGAGGCTGTCAAAATTGTTCAGCGACGCTTCCGCTTCACGGTAGGAAAGGATGATGTTGCCAATATCCTGCAACGGACCAAAAACGAAAAAAGAAAAGATCTGCATGGTGACCAGCTGGCCTGCATTCATCTTATCCCTGAAGATCAGCCACATCAGTATGAACAGGATCACCTGCCGGAGAGTGTTGACAAATGTGCCCTGTACAAAACTGATGCTCCGGATCCTCTTCACCTTTGTCAGTTCCAGCCCCAGAATTTTATAGGTATTCTGATTCAGTCGGTTCACTTCTTCGTGCGTCAGGCCCAGGCTTTTTACCAGCTCGATATTGCGGAGCGATTCGGTGGTAGACCCGGCAAGCGATGTGGTCTGGTTCACAATATTCTTCTGGATGATCTTGATTTTTTTGCTCAATACGTTGCTGATGAATGTCAGGAGCAGGATACCGGTTAGGTATACCAGCGGGACCGTCCAGTGTATCCACAAAGCAGCATAAATAAAAACGAAGGCCACACCAACAATCACCCCGAACAGAACATTGATAAAATAGTTGATGAATTTTTCTGTATCCGCCCTTACCTTCTGCAGAATCCCCAGGGTTTCCCCGCTGCGCTGATCCTCGAATTCCTGGTAGGGCAGTTTCATCGCATGCTGTAATCTGTCAGTAAATACCCGGGCGCCGAATTTCTGGACAACCACATTCATGAAATAGTCCTGGAAATTCTTTGCAATTCTGCTCATCATGGCCACGCCGATGGAAAACAACAACAGGTTGATCACGCCCGGATGGCTCCACGAGAATGTCATGAAAAACCGGTCAAACGAAAAAGGATGTCCCGCCTTTTTGGAGAGAATGTATTCATTGGAGAGATTGACGATTCTGCCAAATATGATCGGGTCGAAAAGCGAAAATCCCGTATTGATGGCAGCCAGGACCAGGGTCAACAGCACCAGCCATTTGTAAGGCTTCAGGTATCCAAGTAAGATTTTCATATAAAATTCAATAACAAATCAGAATGAAAAGAAGTTTGAACGTTAAACTTCTTACAAGTTATGGAAAACCGGCAAGTTGGGGAAAACCGGGATCACGTCCGTTTCAAAAAGCCTGACTGCAGTGAGCCAGGATCTTACTGGCCAGAAGATTGTGTTCCTGCCATGTATCGGCGCTGGTTTTACCTTGGCAAGTCTGATTTTTGCTGTCCATTCAGGCTTTAGGCCTGGGCTGGCTTAACAAATCTCTGATGGGGAATTCTATTCCCGCCCTGATGTCAAACAAAGGCATGTCTCTGATTTCCTCCAGCCTTTCCTC
>Ga0318563_10000254_pt1 | contig 22862 bp, 26 predicted proteins | sample GRESIP066b5f19_FD_203689 | JGI IMG/M metagenome (GOLD analysis project Ga0318563, IMG submission 203689) | Tropical soil microbial communities from Luquillo Experimental Forest, Puerto Rico - GRE.SIPMG.066b5f19 | ecosystem: Environmental > Terrestrial > Soil > Tropical forest > Bulk soil... | reverse complement strand
ACTGGGACTCCCCGCGCAATACGTAGCGGTTCCCTGACCCGCCTGACGCGGTCGTGGTCGGGGCGGGCGGATTTGAACCGCCGACCTCTTGGTCCCGAACCAAGCGCGCTACCAAGCTGCGCTACGCCCCGAAGCGGGCGCAGCATAGCGCTAAGGTCTCGGCATGAGCCAGCAGCAGGGGCCGGCGGGCGCCGGGATGGGCCGAGGCAGCCCCGCGGTGCGGGCCGGGGCGATCTCGCTCGCTGCCAGCGTGCTGATCCTGGGCGCCAAGCTGGCGGCGTACCTCTACACGGGCTCCATGGCGCTGCTCGCGGACGCGGCGGAGTCCAGCGTGAACGTGGTGGCGGCGGCGGTCATGACCTTCAGCGTGGCGGTGTCGCGGCGGCCGCCGGACGCGGGCCATCCATACGGCCACGGCAAGGCGGAGCCGCTGTCGGCGGCGGTCGAGGGGGCGCTGGTCGGCGGGGCGGCGCTGTTCATCGCGGTCGAGGCGGTGCGGCGGCTGGTGGTGGGGAGCGCGCTCGAGCACCTCGGCCTGGGCATGGCGATCTCGGTGGTGGCGGCGCTCGCGAACCTGGGGCTCGGCGTCTACCTGCTCGCGGTGGGGCGCCGCGAGCGGTCCGAGGCGCTGCACGCGGACGGGCTGCACGTGCTCTCCGACACGATCACCACGGCCGCGAGCCTGGCGGCGCTGGTCGCGGTGCAGCTCACCGGCTACGCGGTGATCGACCCGCTCGTGGCGCTCGTGGTCGGCGTGAACCTGCTCTGGGCGGGCTGGCGGGTGGTGCGGCGCTCGCTCACCGGGCTGCTCGACGAGGCGGACTTCGCGCTGCTCGAGCGCATCGCCAAGGCGCTCGAGGCGGCGCGGCGGCCGCAGTGGTGCGACATCCACCAGCTGCGCGGGCGGCGCGTGGGCCGGCTCGCGCACATCGACCTGCACCTGGTGGTGCCGCGCTATCTCGCGCTGGACGAGGGGCACCGCATCGGCGACGCGCTCGAGGCCGACGTCGCGCGGGCGATGGACGACGACTGCGACTTCGTGGTGCACCTCGATCCTTGCCGGCGCGTGCACTGTCCCGGCTGCACGGTGGCGGACTGCCCGGTGCGCGCGGCGGCGCCGGGTAAGCCGGTCGAGTTCGACCTCGCGCACCTCACGGCACCCGGCCCCGTCTAGGGGCGTGCTAGCTTCCCCGCTCCATGTCGACCCCCCGCGGCATCGTCATCCAGCCCCAGATCCCGATCTGTCAGACGGATCTGCCGCTCGACACCTACCAGCCCGAGTTCAAGCCGTACGCCGAGGAGTATCTCGCGCTGCCGGACCGGCTGCCGGGCACGGTGCTGCGCTGGATGGACCGCTACATCGAGCCGGCGCGCGCGGAGCTCGGCCCGGGGCTGGTGCTGCTCGCGCACTACTACATGGGCGGCGAGATCGTGAAGCTGGTCGAGCGCTACGGCGGCATGATCGCCGACTCGTACCAGCTCGCGCGCGAGGCGGTGCTGCACCCCGAGAAGCGCTTCTTCGTCGAGTCGGCGGTGCACTTCATGGCCGAGGCGATCGCGCTGCTCGCGTCGCCGGAGCAGCAGGTCTTCATCACCAACCCGAAGTCGGGCTGCACGATGGAGATGATGGCCAAGGAGTTCATGATCGCGCCGGCCTTCGCCAAGCTCGAGGCGCGCTACGGCGACGCGCTCATGGTCGTGGCGTACATGAACACCTCGGGGCGCGTGAAGGCGCTCGCGGGGCGCACGGGCGGCGCGGTGTGCACCAGCTCCAACGCGGGCGCGATCATGCGCTGGGCGCGCGCGCAGGGGAAGAAGATCTTCTTCGTGCCCGACCAGCACCTCGGGCGGAACGTCGCGGCCGACGTCGGCATCGCGCCGGAGAAGACGGCGCTCTTGCCTGCGGGTCACGAGGGCGGCGATCTCTCGCACGAGGAGCTCCAGAGACTCGACGCAGCGGAGCTCGTGCTCTGGGGCTCCTTCTGCGGCGTGCACACCATCTTCAAGACGGCGCACGTCGACTACTGGCGCGCGCGCGGCTGGCAGGTGCTTGTGCACCCCGAGTGCCCGCGCGAGGTGGTCGCCGTCGCCGACGGCGCGGGCTCGACCAGCCAGCTGTGGAAGCGCGTGCTCGACGCGCCCGCGGGGAGCCGCTTCGCCGTCGGCACCGAGGGACACTTCGTGCGCAACCTGGCCGAGCAAGCGCGGGTGCGCGGCAGCGAGGTGGTGCACCTGGCCGACGTGCCCAACGAGGCCGCGGCGGGCTGCGGCTGCGCGACCATGTCGCGCAACGATCCGCCGCACCTGGTCGCGCTGCTCGACCTGTTGCGGCGGGGCAAGGCGCCGGACCTCAACCGCGTGCTCGCGGGCGATGTGGTCGACGAGATCAGCGGCGCGCGCGAGCGGCTCGACGCCTCGGGGCAGGCGCGGGTCGCGCGCGAGGCGCGGCGCGCGCTCGAGCGCATGATCGAGATCACCGAAGCCGCGCGCTGACGCCGAGAGGGGAGCCATGGGCGACGTGTTCGACCACATTCCGCCGCGCCACCGCGACTTCATCGCGAGGCAGCACCTGTTCTTCGTGGCGAGCGCGCCGTCGGGCCCGGACGGGCGGGTGAACCTGTCGCCGAAGGGTCTCGACTCGCTGCGCGTGCTGGACGAGCGCACCGTCGCCTATCTCGACTTCATCGGCAGCGGCGTCGAGACCATCGCGCACCTGCGCGAGAACGGGCGGATCGTGTTGATGTTCTGCTCGTTCGAGGGCCCGCCGAACATCGTGCGCCTGCACGGCCGCGGCGAGGTGGTCGAGCCCGGCCACGCGCGCTTCGCGGAGCTGCGCGCACTCTTCCCGCCGGCCGAGGGCGTGCGCGCGGTGCTGCTGGTCCACGTCGAGCGCTCGAGTGACTCCTGCGGCTACGCCGTGCCGCGCTACGCGTACGAGGGCGAGCGCACGGCGCTCGGCGCGTGGGCGGCGAAGAAGGGCCCCGACGGGCTCGTGCAGTACCAGCGCGACAAGAACGCGGAGAGCATCGACGGTCTGCCCGGGCTCGCCTGGGTGCAGAAGCGCTAGTGCGCGCGCTGCTGTTCGACCTCGACGGCACGCTCACCGACTCGAAGCCGGGCATCACGCGCGGAATCCAGCAGGCGCTGCGCCGGCGCGGGCTCCCGGTACCCGACGCAGAGGCGCTCGAGCCGTGCATTGGGCCGCCGCTCGAGCGCTCGTTCCGCGAGCTGCTCGGGCTGTCGCCCGACGACGCGCGCCAGGCGCTCGCCGACTACCGCGAGTACTTCGACGCGCAGGGCTGGCGCGAGAACTCGGTCTACGCGGGCATCCCCGAGCTGTTGGCCGAGCTTTCCGCGCGCGGTGTGCGGTTGGTGCTCGCAACTGCAAAGCCCACGGTGTTCGCGGAGCGGATCCTCGGGCACTTCGGGCTGGCCCGGCACTTCGAGTCCGTCGTTGCGAGCCACCTGGACGGCAGCCGCGTCGACAAGGAGGAGCTCATCGCCGACGCGCTGTCGGCGCTGGGCGGCGTCCCGCGCGGCGCCGTCGCGCACATCGGCGACCGCAGCCACGACGTCGTCGGCGCGCGCGCGAACGGCATCGCCTCGATCGCGGTCGCGTACGGCTACGGCACGCGCGCGGAGCTCGACGCCGCGGGGCCCGACGCGCTGGCCGACTCAGTGAGCGCCCTGGGCGGGCTTCTGCGCGGGGGACGGCTGCTGCGCGCCTGACTGGTCCTCGTCGATCTTCTGCAGCCGCTCGTCGAGCTCCTTCAGCTTGTCCTCGCGCGACTTCTTCACCTCTGCGGCCTTGGGCGTGATCGCGGCGAGCGAGCGGGGCAGGTCCGTCCCGCTGGTGGGGAACCAGTTGCCGTCCCACTCGAACGCCAGGTACCAGCGGTTCATCGTGTAGCGGTACCAGTGCTCGTCCTTCGCGCAGTAGTACAGGTTGGGATCGAGCGAGGGCGCCTGCTTGCAGCCGTCGATGCCGGTGTCGACGAGCTCGGGCGCGGCCGGGCCCTGGAACTTGTCGGGAACCGGGACGTGCTGCTGCATCGGCGTGCTGGTGGTGCTGGTGCCCATGTTCACCACGCAGCCGCAGAGCAGAGCGAGCGCCAGGGCGCGCCCGAGCCGGCTCACAGCGCGGGCTCCAGCGCGAAGCCCTGCGGAACCGCGCCGTGCTCGATCTGCGCCGCGCTCGCGCGGGTGGCGAAGCGCGCCGCCGCGCGTGGGTCGCGGCCCGCCGCGCGCGCGAACAGGTAGGCGGCCAGGAACACGTCGCCCGCGCCGGTCGGGAAGCGGCGGGCGGCGGGCACGGCCGGGATCTCGTCGACACCGTTCTGTGTCACGAGCAGCGCGCCGCGCGCGCCGCGCGTCACCAAGAGCTCCGCCAGCGCGAACTCGCGCCGGAACTCGCCCAGCGACATGCCTTCGCGCAGGACCGCGATCTCCTCCTCGGCCGCTTTCGCCACCGCCACGTGCACCAGGAAGTCCTTCAGCTCGTGGTTCGGAACGAGCCGCGTGCCGGTCCGCGAGCCGAGCCGCGCGAGCCCCTGCAGGTCGATCCCGACAAGGCCGCGCAGCACCGCGACCGTCTCGGGCAAGAGGTCGCGGCGGTGCAGCGGTCCCAGGTGGACCGCATCCGCGCGGCGCCAGCTCTCCGGCAGGTCCGCCGGGCGGATCGGATCCGACGCGGCCAGGAGCTCGTGCTGGTCCTCCTCGCCGCTGTAGTCGTTCGCGTAGGTGGTGGTCTCGGCGCTCGCCAGTGCCCGCGCCTCGACCCCGCCCGCGCGGAGCCGCGCCAGGAGCTCTGCAGCGTCGTCGGGCCGGCAGCGGGTGACCACGCGCGTGCGCGCGCCCAGCGCCGCGAAGGCGAGCCCCGCGTAGTGCACCACGCCGCCCGGCGCGAAGCTCCCGCCCGCCTCGACGTCCCGCGTGATCGCCCCGAGCACCAGCGCGGACGGCGCACTCGATTCGCGCATTCGCCGCAGCTTACTCGGTTTGTGCGCCGGACTCATCGCCTCTCCGCGCGGGCGTGGTAGATTCCCCTTGCGGGGGGCCGGCGCAAAGGACCACACCGCCATGCTCCGTCGCCCCATCCCTTGGATGGCCGTACTCCTGGCCGCCTTCGCCCTCACCGCCGCTTGCAGCCGGCATGGCCCCGCCGAGCCGCAGCTCTGCAAGGTGCACGTCGCCGGCGTGCGCATCGATCCCGGAACGTCGAACCCGATCGTCGACCTGGTCGAGGACGGCGGCGACCAGCGCTCGCTCTCGATCCTGGTGGGCGAGTTCGAGGCCGACTCGATCGCGCGCGCGATCGAGCACGAGCCGGTGGTGCGGCCCAACCCGCACGACCTGGTGAAGGAGGTGCTCGACAGGATCGACGGCCACGTGCGCCGCACCGTGGTCACCGAGCTGCGCGACGGCACTTACTTCGCGGTGATCGACGTGGAGCTGCACGGCCGCACGGTCTCGGTCGACGCCCGCCCCAGCGACGCGATCGCGGTCGCGCTGCGTGCCGGAGCGCAGGTGTGGGTGCGCGACTCGCTGCTCGGCGCCGCGGAGCTGCCCGACGACGGCCACTCTCTCGACATCGATTTCCGCGCGCAGCGTCCGCACGAAAGGCGTGTCGGCGCGCCGCTCTAGCGCGTGACTTGCAGCGGAGTCGCAGCGGCAACTCGCGCAGCTTCGTTGACTCTGCCGACGGCGCGCTGTCATGATCGCCCGGCTCGACGGCAGCGTCGTTCTGGAGGTGGACCGAGAAATGACCGGACGTGAGATCGCGATCGAGTTCACCGAGCTGTTCGACGACTTCGACGTCAAGGACATCAACACCATGCTCGCCAAGAACGTGAGCATGGACATGCTCGAGTTCTTCTCGTCCTACGCCGAGCGCTTCGCCGACGACTGCGCGCAGAAGGGACTCGAGCTCGACGAGCTGCGCGGCCGGCTGCCGAACCTGCTCATCATCGGGTACATCATCCGCGTGCTCGAGGAGCGACTGACCTAGGGGCCGGTAGGGCGCGGGTGCGGCGGCGGGTGCGTCAGGCCCAGCGCCATCTCGTCCTCGGGCTTGCTCAGCCACTCGGACAGGTCCTGCAGGTAGGCGCCGCGCCAGGCGCGCGGGGACGCGACCATCTGGCCCGAGAACGGGTTCTGCATGTCGAGCACCACCAGGTAGGGTGAGACGCCCGACGTCTTCGCGAACTGCAACAGCGCGTGGTGCACCGTCTGCCCGCTCTCGATGTGCACCTTGCCCTTGGCCATGCCGTCGGTGATCTCGCCGCCCATCAGCACCTCGCCGGCGGGGTGACGCTGATGCGTGTTGATCCAGCGGGCGAGCTCCGGGAGGCTGCCCTCGAAGTCGCCCGGAAGGAGCTCGCCGGAGAAGAGGTCGCGACCGCGCAGGAAGTAGAGGAAGTGGTCGGTGCGGATCACCGGCACTCCCTCCTCCTCGCGCCAGTGGAAGTGCCAGTTGGCGGGACCGAAGCCCGACTGCGAGAGGTTGTTCAGCGTGTCCGCCAGCGACAGCGCCGGATCGCGCTGCAGCACCAGGTTCAGGATGCCGCGCGTATCGAACACCACGCTGCGGTCGTAGACCAGGAACGGCGTCTTCAGCCGCAGCGAGGCATCGGCCAACGCCGCGCTGGCCGAGAGCTGGTTGTAGATCGTCGGCACGCGCGAGATCGACTTGCGCGGCCCGGTCGGCTCGATCGTGGTGCCGATGATGCTCGCCTGCCCTTTGGCGTCGCGCGTGAACTGCCCGGCCCGATGGATGGTCCAGCCTGCGCCCGAGGCGCGCGCATAGGCGAGCAGGGCGTCGCGCACCGTGGACTTCGCCGGGATCTCGAACTTCGCTCGCGGCGGCTGGTAGCCCCCCACCACGTAGGAGACGGTGAGGAAGCTCGACGGGTGCTGGCTCATGATCAGCTTGCCGAGCGCCTGGAGATCGCCGTCGAAAGTGGCGGCGTCCATGATCGGCGCGTCGATCGCGGTCTTCGTGTCCACCAGCAGGTTGCTGCGCACGTAGAGCACGCCGTTCTCGAGCGAGTAGTCGAACCCGCCCACCGCGGCGCGCAGCCGGCGCATGGTCTCGTCGAGCGGTGCCGACGGCAGGTCGACGTCGGCCCGGGCGAGCTCGAGGTCGGGGCTCTGGTCCTCGCCCAGGATCTCGTCGATCCCGACCGGCCAGCCGGCCTCGGTGGCGATGCGCTGGAGGGCGTAGTCGAGGCTCACGCCCGCGAAGCGCAGCGTGGGCACCGTGGGCACGGCGCTCTCCGGCTTCTTGCTCCGGCCGCACGCCGGCGCCAGCAGCGCCAGCGCGAGCAGCAGCGCCACGGCGCTGCGCCGGCCGCTCCGATTGCCGCAAGGACGCGTCGACACGATCGAATCTCCTCGGCGGGGGGGCCGCAGTCTAGCAGCGCGCAGCGGCCCCCGGAACCGCCGTCCGCGCGTTGACAGTCCATTTCCTGCGCTACAACCTTGACCCGGATCCGCCCGCGGAGGAGGCGCGCTGAGCAAGAAGGTGCACATGACCCGCCAGGGTCACGAGCAGCTGTCGGAAGAGCTGCGCCGCCTGAAGGCCGTGGAGCGCCCCGCGATCTCGGCAGCCATTGGACGCGCCCGGGAGCACGGCGACATCTCCGAGAACGCGGAATACGACGCGGCCAAGGAGAAGCAGGCCATGATCGAGGCGCGGATCCGCCAGATCGAAGACCGGCTCGCCCGCGCCGAGATCGTCGACACCGGCAGCGCGCCGCCGGACGTGGTGCGCTTCGGCACCACGGTGGTGCTCGAGGACCTCGACACCGGCGACGAGGTCACCTACCGGCTGGTGGGAGAGGACGAGGCGGACGTCTCGCGCGGGCTGCTGTCGGTGTCGAGCCCGGTGGGGCGGGCGCTGATCGGCAAGCGCGTCGAGGACCAGGTCGAGGTCGCGGTGCCCAAGGGCAAGCGCGAGTACGAAGTGCGCCAGATCCGCCTCGACTCATGAAGCACGGCGAGAAGCCCGTCACGCACCTGCGGCTCGCGATCGTCGGCAGCGGCCCGGCGGGCTACACCGCCGCGATCTACGCCGCGCGCGCGGAGCTCAAGCCCGTGGTGATCGCAGGCGCCGCGTTCGGCGGGCAGCTGATGATCACCACCGAGGTCGAGAACTACCCCGGCTTCCCCGAGGGCGTGTCCGGCCCGGAGCTGATCGAGATGTTCCAGAAGCAGGCCGAGCGCTTCGGCGCGCGGGTGCTCTTCGAGGACGCGACCGCCATCGACTTCTCGGCGCGCCCGTTCGCGATCGAGACCGACTCCGAGTCCTTCCGCGCCGACGCCGTGGTGGTCGCCACCGGCGCGCAGGCGAAGTGGCTGGGGCTCCCGTCGGAGGAGAAGTACGTGAACCGCGGCGTCTCCGCCTGCGCCACTTGCGATGGCGCGCTCTACCGCGGCCGGCGGATCGCGGTGGTCGGCGGCGGCGACACGGCGATGGAGGAGGCGCTCTTCCTCACCCGCTTCGCCAGCCAGGTGCTGGTGATCCACCGCCGCGGCGACCTGCGCGCCAGCAAGATCATGGCCGAGCGCGCGCGCTCGCACGAGAAGATCGAGTTCGTCTGGCACTCCGAGGTGGTGGAGGTGCTGGGCGACGACAAGGCGGCGACCGGCGTGCGCGTCCGTGACGTGCGCACGGGCGCCGTCTCGACGCTCGAGATCGGCGCGCTGTTCGTGGCGATCGGCCACAAGCCCAACACCGATCTGTTTCGCGGCGTGCTCGACCTGAACCCGCAGGGCTACCTGCTGACCCAGCCGGGCTCGACGCGCACCAAGGTCGCCGGCGTGTTCGCCTGCGGCGACGCCATGGATCCGGTCTACCGCCAGGCGGTCACCGCCGCGGGCACCGGCTGCATGGCGGCCCTCGACGCGGAGCGCTGGCTCGCGGCCCACGAGTAGGCGCTTGCGCGTCGAATTCGACCGCTACAGCCTGCGCCTGGACGGGCGGCGGGTGATCGTCCGCGCGGGCTCCTTGCACTACTTCCGGCTGCCCTCGCGCGAGCTCTGGCGCGAGCGCATCGCGCAGCTGGCCGACGCGGGCCTGAACGCCGTCGACGTGTACTACCCCTGGAGCTACCACGAGGAGCGCCCGGGCGAGCTCCGCTTCGAGGGCCTGCGCGACGTCGAGCGGCTGCACGACGAGATCGAGCGCGCCGGGCTCTGGCTGATCGCGCGCCCGGGGCCGTACGTCTGCGCCGAGATCGACTTCGGCGGGCTGCCCGCGTGGCTGCTGCGCGACCGCGCGCTCGTGCCGCGCTGCCGCACGCGCGAGGGCTTCGTCTTCTCGCGCAGCTACATGGAGGCGGTCGAGCGCTGGTTCGGTGCGATCGTGCCGCGGATCGCGGCGCGCGCGAACCTGATCCTCTTCCAGATCGAGAACGAGTACGCGATCCCGTCGCCGGTGGCGGCGCTGTCGTCGGCGAGCGCCGACCTCGCGATGCGCTGGCTCGGTGCCCGGCGGATCGCGCGGCTCGCGAGCTCGCGCCTGGTGCGGCGGCTCGCGTTCGGCGGCGGGCGACGCACGCTCGGGCAGCACAACGTGTACATGGCCGAGCTCTACCGCCTCGCGCGCCGCCTCGGCGTGCGCGTGCCGATCTTCCACAACGACGTGCAGCCGCTGCGCGGCCGGCAGCTGGACGTCGACCTGCTGGCGCTCGACCGCTACCCGATCACGGGCTTCGCGCACGACTGGCGCGGCGACCCGCGCACCTTCGCCGAGTTCGCGGGCGACGAGGAGGCGCTCGACGCGCACGGACGCCCCGCGAACCCCGTCTTCTATCCCGAGCTCCAGGCCGGCTGGTACGACGGCTGGGGCGGCAGCGGCTACGCGCGCGTGCGCGAGCTCCTGGGCGCGGAAGGGATCGACGGCGCCACCAAGGCCGCGCTCGCCGCGCGCGCAACGCTCTGGAACTACCACGTGTTCGCGGGCGGGGTGACCTGGGGCTACCAGTCGAGCCCGGACGTGTACAGCTCGTACGACTACGGCGCGCCGATCGCGGAGTCGGGCGCGACCGACGCGCGCTACGAGGCGGTGAAGCGGCTCAACGAGTTCATCGCGGCGCACGAGGACGATCTCGCCGCCACCGATCCCGATCAGGCGCACGCGCCGCTCTGCGCCGAGCACTTCGCGACGCGGCTGGGCGAGAAGCACCGCTACGTGTTCCTGCGCAACCCGACACGCGCGAGTGTAGAGGCGGCGCTGCCCGAGGCCGAGCGCAGCCGGCTCGCGCCCTGGGAGACGCAGATCCGCGTCTACGAGCGGAGCACGCGCAAGCTGCTGGCGGTGAGCCCGGAGCTGCCGGCCGCGAGGCCGCCGGCGCCTGCCGCGCTGCCGCCGCTCCTGCCGCGGCTCGAGCGCTGGCGCTTCTCCGACGCGAGCCCGCAGCTCGATCCCGGCTACGACGACTCGTCCTGGCTGGAGCTCGACGCGCGCGACGTCGCCGCCGCGGCGATCGACCTCGACGCGCTCGGCCTGCACTGGGGCTGCGTCTGGTACCGCGGCCGCTTCAGCGGCGCGCTCGACCGGCTGGTGCTCGACGCCCGCCACTCGTACGCGGTGTGGCTCAACGGACGGCGCATCGGCGCGGGCGACCAGCTGCGCAACCCGCTCGGCGTCGGTGCCGACGGCGCGCGCGCCCGGCGCATCTCGCTGCGCAGCGCAGCCCACGCGCAAGACGGACGCAACGTGCTCGCGATCCTCGTCGAGAGTCTCGGCCACAACAAAGGGTTCGCCGACGACGGCGCGCAGCCGCGCGGGATCGTCTCGATCGACACCGGCGCGACGCGGGTGGCCTGGCGCGCGCGCGGCGGGCTGGTGCGGGGCGAGCGCGGCCAGGCGCCGGTGGTCGACTTCGCGGGCGTCGAGCGCACGGCGACCCGGGAGGTGGTGCTGCCGCACGGCTGGGTCGGCGCGCCTGAGGGAGTGGCGCTGTACGAAACCAGCTTCCGGCTCGAGGGCATTGATCCCAAGCGCACCGCGCTCGCGCTCGCCTTCGATCCGGGCCGAGGGAAGGCGAACCTGTATCTGAACGGCTTCCTGCTCGGGCGCTACTGGCCCGAGCGCGGACCGCAGAAGCGCTTCCCGCTGCCGTGGGGCGTGCTGTCGCCCGACGACGAGAACCAGCTCGCGGTGGCGCTGTGGAAGCGCAGCGAGCGCGCAGCGCTCGGAAAGCTGCGGCTGGAGCCTGCGTAGCGGAGTTCGACGCGTTGCGTCGCAGTGGGCACGCGCCTAGACTGCGCGCCATGCCGCTGGACAAGGAGATGCTCGAGCGCCTGATCGAGGCATCTCCCGACATCGTCGTCGCGACCGCGGCCGACGGCACGGTCCAGTACTACAACGACGGCGCGCGGGAGAACCTCGGCTACTCGCGGCTCGAGATCATCGGGCGCTACGTCGCCGAGCTCTACCCGTCGCTCGACGAGGCGCGGCGGGTGATGACCGCGATGCGCGGCCCCGAGCACGGCGGCCCCGGACGAGTGGTCAACTTCCCGACGACGTTCGTCGCGAAGGACGGCCACGAGCTCTCCGTCGCCATCTCGGGCGTCATCCTCTACGACGCCCGCGAGAAGGAAGAGGGCACGATCGGCTTCGCCAAGGACATCTCCGAGATCAAGCGCCGCGACCAGCTCGCGGTGCTGGGCGAGGTGGCGATCGGTCTCTCGCACGAGATCAACAACCCGCTCACGGTGATCGAGAGCCAGATCGCGCTGCTCGAGCGCCATCTCTCCGACCGCGGCGACGCGGCACAGCTCGACCGCACCGCGAAGATCCGGGCCGAGATCCGCCGGATCGAGGCGCACCTGCAACGGGTGCGCGACATGTCCGAGCGCGGCGGCTACGCGAGCCGCCCGTACCTCGGCCGCGCGCGCATGATCGACCTGTCGAAGTCGCCCGCGCCGCGCGTGCTCTCGCTGGCGGGCCGCCGGATCCTGGTGGTCGACGACGACAGCGCGGTGCGCGAGTCGATCGCCGAGATCCTGCGCGCCGAGGGCGCAGCCGTGAGCGAGGTCGGCAACGGCCGCGAGGCGATCGAGCAGCTCCGCGGCGGCGGCTTCGACCTGGTGCTGTCCGACGTGGTGATGCCCGAGATGGACGGCTACGAGCTGTTCCAGACTGCGCGGCGCGAGGCGCCCGAGACCCCGGTCGTGCTGATGACGGCCTTCTATTACGACCAGGACCACGTGATCAAGCGCAGCCGGCTCGAAGGGCTCGACGGCGTGATCTTCAAGAAGCCGGTGAACCCCGAGCGCCTGGTGAAGACGCTCGCGGAGATCCTCACGCGGGTTCGGCCAGCTCCTTCTTGACGTTGAAGAGCTTCCCGTCGCTCGTCTTCGCGAGCCACGCCGTCTCCCACTCCTGAAGGACCGCCAGCTCGTCGCCCGCGGCGAGCTCCACGTCTTCGAGGTCCTCGCCCAGGTTGGCCTGGTGCTTCAGCGTGACCGCCGACTTGATCCGGATCGAATCTGCCATGGCCGCTTCATAGCACAGCGGTCGCGCGCGTTTCCATCGCTGGCGTGCCGGCGACCGCGGCGAGCGCGATGCGCGTCGCGCCCGCGCGCCGCAGCGTGCGCGCGGCCTCGGCCAGCGTCGCGCCGGTGGTCGCGACGTCGTCGAGCAGGAGCACGCGCCGGCCGCGCAGCGCGCCCGTCCGCGCCGCAAAGCTCCCGGCGACGTTGGCGCGGCGCGCCGCCACCGGGAGGCCGGTCTGCGGAGCGGTCGCGCGCGCGCGCCACAGCGCCCCGCCGAACAGCGCCACCCCGGTCGCACGCGCGAGGCCGCGGGCGAGCTCGTGCACCGGGTCCGCGCCTTCGCTGCGCACACGGGCGGGGTGGCGAGGCAGCGGCACGATCGCGTCGAAGCGCAGCGCGCGGGCGCGCTCGGCGAGCCAGTGGACCAAGAGCTCGCGCGCGTCGTGGCGGTGCTCGAACTTGAAGCGGCGCACCAGCTCGAGCCCCGCGCCTTCGTAGGCGATCGCGGTGTGCACGCCGCGCAGGCGCGGCAGCCGGCGCACGCGCGCGGCGCACGCTCCACACAGAAGTGTGTCGATCGGCGCGCGCGGCGCGTCGCAGGCGGGACAGACGCTCGGCACCAGCAGCTCGAACAGCGCGCGGCACAGCCCGCGCACGGGGCGCTAGCGCGCGGAGACGAGCAGCGTCCGGCCCGTCATCTGGCGGGGGACCGGGAGGTCGAGCAGCTGGCACAGGCTGGGGGCGAGGTCGGCGAGCCCGCCGTCGCAGAGGCGCTTGCCCTCGGGGTGCGCGCTCACCCAGTAGATCGGCACGGGGTTGGTGGTGTGGGCGGTGTGCGGGCCGCCGGTGGCGGGATCGATCAGCTGCTCGATGTTGCCGTGGTCGGCGGTGATCAGCAGCTCGCCGCCGCGGGCCAGCACGTCCTTGCACAGCCGCGCGAGGCAGGCGTCGACCACTTCGACCGCGCGCACGCCCGCGGGGATGATCCCCGTGTGGCCCACCATGTCGGGGTTGGCGTAGTTCACCAGCACGAAGGCGTATTCGTGCTCGCCGAGCGCGGCGAGCAGCGCGTCGGTCACCGCCACGGCGCTCATCTCGGGCCTGAGGTCGTAGGTCGCCACGTCGCGCGGCGAGGGGATGAGGACGCGGTCCTCGCCGGGGAACGGCACCTCGCGGCCGCCGTTGAAGAAGTAGGTCACGTGCGCGTACTTCTCGGTCTCGGCGATGCGCAGCTGGCGGCCGCCGGCGTCGGAGAGCAGCTCGCCGAAGCTCGCGCGCACGTCCACCGGCCCGAACAGCACCGGCAGCTCGAAGGTCTCGTCGTACTCGGTGAGCGTGGCGAACCCGCCCAGCGCGAGCTGCGGCAGCGGCGTGATCTCGGGCCCCAGCCGCTCCGGCCGCACGCGCACCAGCGCGTTCGTCAGCTCGCGCGCCCGGTCCGCGCGGAAGTTCACGAACAGCACGGCGTCGCCGTGGCCGAGGCGCGGCTGGCCGGCCACCACCGTGGGCTGGATGAACTCGTCGCCCTCGCCGCGTCCCAGCGCGGCGTCGACCGCGGCGACGGCGCTCGGCGCCTGCAACGCCTCGCCCGTCACGATCGCGCGGTAGGCGCGCGCGACGCGCTCCCAGCGCTGGTCCCGGTCCATCGCGAAGTAGCGGCCCGAGACCGTGGCGATCCCGCCGCCCAGCGCGCGGCAGCGCGCCTCGAGCGGCTCGATGAACTGGCGCGCGCAGCGCGGCGCGGTGTCGCGGCCGTCGGTGAAGGCGTGCACGATCGGATGGATCCCGCGCTGGTCGAGCAGCTGCAGGATCCCGTACACGTGGTCGAGCGAGCTGTGCACGCCGCCGTCGGAGATCAGGCCCATGAGGTGCAGCTTCCCGCCGGCGCGCTGCGCTGCGGCGAGCAGCTCCTGCATCGCAGGGTTGGAGGCGAGCTCGCCGGCGTCGATCGACTTCTTGATGCGCACGATGTCCATGTCGATCACGCGCCCGGCGCCGAGCGTCGTGTGGCCCACCTCGGAGTTGCCCATCTGCCCGTCGGGCAGCCCGACGGCGGCGCCCGAGGTCTCGATCGCGGCGTGCGGGTAGCGCGTGCGCAGCTCGGCGAAGAACGGCGCGTGCGCGAGCCGCGTCGCGTCGCCCGGCCCGCCGTCCCCGAGGCCGTAGCCGTCGAGGACGACGAGCACCACCGGGCCGGACGCTCTCACGAAGCCGCTCCGACGAAGCGGTCGACGGCCAGCTCCTCGGCGTCGCCCCACAGGCGCTCGAGCCCGAAGTAGTCGCGCGCGTCGCCGCTGAACACGTGCACCACCACGTCGCCCAAGTCGACCAGCACCCAGCGGCCGACGGAGCGGCCCTCGACGCCGAGCGTCCGGGCACCCCCCTTCGTCGCGGTCTCGACCGCGGCGTCGGCCAGCGTGCGCACGTGCCGATCCGACCCGCCCGTGGCGAGCACGAAGTAGTCCGCGAAGCCGCAGACCCCGTGCAGATCGAGCACGCGCACCTCCTCACCCTTCTTGTCGTTCATCGCGTTCGCCAGCAAAAGGGCCAGATCCTTCGCCGTCAATCGACCTCTCTTTCTCCGTACAGGTGGTGTTTGGCGATGTACTCCCGGACCTCGTCGGGGACGAGGTAGCGGATCGAAGCGCCGCGCGCGCAGCGCGCGCGGACGTCGCGCGCCGAGATCTCCAGCGGCGTGAAGGGGACGGCGCGCAGCTCGTGCCCCGACGCGTGCACGAGCGACTCGTACCCGAGCCCCGACGCGCCGTCGCGGAACGCGGCGCCGAGCCGAGGGGGCAGGAGCTGGCGCAGGCCGCGAGCATAGCCGGGGCGCGTGGCCACCGCGAAGCTCGCCAGCGCGAACAGCCGCTCCGGCTCGCGCCACGACTCGAGCTCGCCCAGCGTGTCGGCGCCGACCAGGAACCACAGCTCCGCGCCCGGCCAGCGCGCCGAGAGCTCGGCCAGCGTGTCCACGGTGTAGCTCGGGCCGCGGCGGCGCAGCTCGAGCTCGTCGACCTCGAGCAGCGCGTTCGACGCCACGGCGCGCCGCAGCATCTCCAGGCGGTGGTGCGCCGGCGCGACACCCCGACGCTTGAGCGGCGGATCGCCCGCGGGCACCAGCAGCACCCGTTCGAGTTCCAGGGTCTCGCGCAGCTCCTCGGCCAGCCGCAGGTGTGCGTTGTGGACCGGATTGAACGTGCCGCCGAGAACGCCCAGCTTCACTCGAGGATCGTTCCCTCTCCGAACGCGATGAACTTCTGCGTGGTGAGGCCTTCGAGGCCCATCGGTCCGTACCAGTGCATCTTGGTGGTCGAGACGCCGACCTCGGCGCCGAGACCGAGCTGGAAGCCGTCGGAGAAGCGCGTGCTCGCGTTCACGAACACCGAGCTCGAGTTCACGCGGCGCAGGAACTCCCGCGCGCGCTGCACGTCCTGGGTGACGATCGTCTCGGTGTGGCTCGAGCCGAAGCGGCGGATGTGCCCGATCGCCTGGTCCATGGAGTCCACGATGCGCACCGACATCACCTTGGCCAGCCACTCCGTGGCGTAGTCCGCCTCGCTCGCGGGCAGCGCCTGCGGGAAATGGGCGCGTGTGCGCGCGTCGGCGCGCAGCTCGACGCCGTGCGCCGCGAGCGCACCGAGCACGTCGGGCAGCACGCGCTCCGCGAGCGCCGCGTGCACCAGCAGCGTCTCGGCGGCGTTGCAGACCGACACGCGCTGCACCTTCGAGTTCACCGCGATGTCGCTCGCCATCTTCGGCTCGGCGAACTCGTCGAGGTAGACGTGGCACACCCCCTTGTAGTGCTTGATCACCGGGATGCGTGACTTCTCGGCGACGCTGCGGATCAGCCCCTCGCCGCCGCGCGGGATCACCAGGTCGATCGCGTCGTCGCGCAGCAGCAGCGCGTCGACCAGCTCGCGGCTGGTCTCGTGCACCAGCACCACCGCGTCCTCGGGCACACCCGCGCGCGCGACTGCGGCGCGGAGCACCGCCGCGATCGCGCGGTTCGAGTGGATCGCCTCCGAGCCGCCGCGCAGGATCGCGCCGTTGCCGCTCTTCAGGCAGAGCGCCGCCACGTCCGCGGTCACGTTGGGGCGCGACTCGTAGATCACCAGGATCACGCCCAGCGGGATGCGCATCCGCCCCACCTGCAGGCCGTTCGGACGGTTCCACATGCGGGTGACCTCGCCCACGGGATCGGGCAGCGCGGCCACCTCGCGCAGGCCGGCGGCCATGGCCGCGACCCGCTCGGGCGTGAGCGCGAGACGGTCGAGCAGAGGCGCCGACAAACCGCGCCCTCGGCCCGCCCCGAGGTCGAGCGCGTTCTCGCGCAGGATCTGTCCGCACGAGTCCTCGAGAGCGTCGGCGGCCTGGCGCAGTGCGGCGTCCTTCACGTCCGTGCGCAGCTCTGCCAGCCGCTCGGAAGCGGCCCGGGCCCGGCCCACGATGTCGGCCACCAGCTCGGCCTGGGTCATCTTCTGCTTATCTTAGCGGCATTCCGGGGCCGCCGGCGAAGGCCCCCAGCGGGGCCGCCGGATCGCGCGATTCAGGGCACCCAGTCGACCGTCCGGTCCAGGGCACCGCGCCGGCAGCCCGGCAGCTCCGGGTGCTCCGCCAGCTTCCGGCTGCAGCGAAAGGTCCACAGCACGAAGCTCTCGGACAGGTCGGCAGCCAGTGCGCAGAACGCGATCTGGCCTTCCATGAGCTCGATCGGCTCGGGCGAGACCCGGGCGAAGTCCTCCTCCTTGCCCGCGCGCAGCCGGATCGTGGCGGGCGGGACCACCACGGTCACGTACTCGCCGCGGCCCAGGGCCGCGAGCGGATGGGTGTTGACGGTGACCGTGCCCGCGTCCCTGGGGCCGCTCGAGTCGCGCGCCCGGTACACGTACAGGCGCGCCTTCCCGGGCGGGACCGGCGCCTCGGCGAAGCCGGAGTCGGCGGGAGTCGCGCAGGCCAGCAGACAGGAGAGCCCCAGCCCTGCCAGCGCGCGCGCCACTAGAACACGATCAGGTTGTCGCGGTGGATCACCTCGTCGCCGTTCGAGTAGCCGAGCAGCTCGGCGATCTCGCTGGTCTTGCGCCGCTTGATCCGGTCGATCTCGCGCGCGTCGTACGACACCAGGCCGCGCGCGATCTCGTCGCCCTCCGGTGTCAGGCACGCGACCAGGTCGCCCACGCCGAAGCGGCCGGAGACCTCGGTGACCCCCGCGGGGAGCAGGCTGGCGCGGCGTTCGCGCAGCGCCCGCACCGCGCCGGCGTCGAGCGAGAGCGCGCCGCGCGGCCGCAGCGTGAACGCGATCCAGTGCTTGCGCGACGAGAGCTGGTCTTCGGCGGGGCGCACGAAGGTGCCGACGTCTTCGCCGTCGAGGACGCGCTGCAGCACGTCGCGCCGGCGGCCGTCGGCGATCACGGTCGGCACGCCGAAGCGGCCGGCCGCGCGGGCGGCGAGCAGCTTCGAGCGCATGCCGCCGGTGCCGAGCTCGGACGAGCCGTCGCCGACCAGCGCCAGCACGCGCGGCGTGACCTCGTCGAGCTCGGAGACGCGCGCGGCGCGGCCCGCGCGCGGATCGCCGTCGCGCAGGCCGTCGACGTCGGTGAGCAGAATCAAGAGATCGGCGCCGCAGGTGTTCACCACCTGCGCGGCGAGCTGGTCGTTGTCGCCGAAGCGGAGCTCCTCGGTCGCGACCGAGTCGTTCTCGTTGATGATCGGCACCACGCGGTCGGCGAGCAGCTGCGCGAGCGTGCGCCGCGCGTAGAGGAAGCGCTCGCGGTCCACGAAGCCCGCGTGGTCGAGCAGGATCTGGCCCACGAGCAGCTTCTCGCGCCCGAACGCGCGCTCAAAGCGGCGGCACAGGTCGATCTGGCCCACGGCTGCGGCGGCCTGCTTCGCGGGAATAGAAGTGGGGCGGCGCGCCAGGCCGAGCCGGCGCGTGCCGAGCCCGACCGCACCCGACGCGACCAGCACGAGCTCGCGGCCCGCGCGCATCTGCACGGCCACCTGGCGCGCGATCCCGCCGAAGCGGCGCGTCTCGACGCCTCGACCCTGGGGCGTGAGCAGCGAGGTGCCGAGCTTCACCACCACGCGCCGCGCACGCCAGAGATCCGCGCGCTTCATCGCCGGCCGACTTCGCGCGCGAGCAGCTGCAGCAGCGCCTCGATGCCCTCGCCGGTCGCGGCGGAGATCCAGCGCGGCTCGATGCCGCGGCGGACGAGCGGCGCGGCGAGCTCGCTCCGCCGGGACGGATCCGGCACCAGGTCGGCCTTGGCGATGCACACGATCTCGGCGCGCTTGGTCAGATCTTCGGAGTACGCCGCGAGCTCGGCGCGGAGCGCGTCGTAGTCGCGGTCGGGGCTGCGCGCCGGGTCGGCGCCGGTCAGCGCGGGCTCGGGGTCGAGCAGGTGAACGAGCAGGCGGGTGCGCTCGACGTGGCGCAGGAAGCGATGGCCGAGGCCCGCTCCCTTGTGCGCGCCTGGAATCAGCCCGGGGATGTCGGCGATCACGAAGCGCGCGCCGCCGCTCTCCACCATGCCGAGGTGCGGCGTGAGCGTCGTGAACGGATAGCTCGCCACCTTCGGGCGCGCCGCGGAGACGCGCGAGATCAGCGTCGACTTGCCGGCGTTCGGGAAGCCGAGCAGCCCCACGTCGGCGAGCACCTTCAGCTCGAGCCGCAGCCAGCGCTCCTGCCCGGGCTCACCGGGCTCGACCGTGAGCGGCGCCTGGTTGGTGGGAGTGGCGAACATCGCGTTGCCCCGCCCGCCGCGGCCGCCCTCTTCGGCGAGCCAGCTCTGGCCGTCCTCGAGCAGCTCGGCCAGCACCTCGCGGGTGTCGTCGTCCTTCACCACCGTGCCGAGCGGCAGGCGGATCTCGACGTCGTCGCCCCACTTGCCGTCCTTGCGCGCGCCCGAGCCGTGCGCGCCGCGCCCGGCGCGGTAGAACTTGCGGTGGCGGGTGTCGAGCAGCGTCGCGAGCTGCCGGTCCGCCACCAGCGTGACGGAGCCGCCGCGGCCGCCGTTGCCCCCGTCGGGGCCGCCGCGCGGCACGAACTTCTCGCGGCGGAACGAGCAGCACCCCCGTCCGCCATCGCCGCTGCGGACGAAGATGCGGCATTCGTCGATGAAATCGGGCGAGGACATGGCCGCGGGATGATAACGGGCTCCGGTTGACCGAGGCTCCGATTCGCGTAAACTCGGGCGCCCCTATGTACGCCGTGGTCCGCGCCGGTGGGAAACAGCTCCGCGTGTCGCCTGGCGACGTCGTCGACGTCGAGCGGGTGGCGGGCGAGCCCGGCCAGCAGATCGAGCTCGGCGAGGTGCTGCTGGTCGGCGGTGACGAGATCGTGGTCGGCAAGCCGCTGGTCGCCGGTGCGAAGGTGCTGGCGAAGATCGAGGGCGACTCGGCCGGGCCGAAGATCCGCATCTTCAAGTACAAGCGCCGCAAGCGCTATCGCCTGACCAAGGGCCACCGCCAGCACTTCACGCGCGTGCGCATCGAGTCGATCGAGGTCTAGTGCTGCCATGGCGCACAAGAAGGGACAGGGCAGCACCCGCAACGGCCGCGACAGCAACTCACAGCGCCGCGGCACCAAGCTCTACGGCGGCCAGTCCGTGCGCGCGGGCCAGATCCTGGTGCGCCAGGTCGGCACGGTCATCCACGCCGGCCGCGGCGTCGGCATGGGCCGCGACTTCACCCTGTTCGCGCTCAAGGACGGCGTGGTGAAGTTCTACGAGTCGCGGAACCGCAAGCACGCCTCGATCGAGCCGGCCCCCTAGCTCTGCTCAGGCGAAGCGGCGGGCCGTGGCGAGCGCGCTCTCTGCACCGGCCACGATCTCCGCGAGCACGTCTCGCGCCGGCCGCACCGACTTGATCAGCCCGATGCCCTGACCCGCGAAGCCCGGCACGATGTCCGCGCGCCTGGCGATCGCACCCGCCAGCAGCACCGGCCCCGAGACCATGCTCTGGAACGGCATCGGCAGCGCCTCGTGGCCGCTCTCGGCGAACGCCTGGGTCCACTTGCTGCGGATGAGCCGCGCCGGCTTCCCCGTCACCGAGCGCGAGACCACCGTGTTCTCCTCGTCGCTGTCGACGATCGCCTGCTTCTGGAAGTCCTGGATCCCGGCCTCTTCGGTCGCGAGGAAGGCCGAGCCGATCCACGCCCCCTGCGCGCCGAGCATGAGCGCCGCCGCGACCCCGCGCCCGTCGGTGATGCCGCCCGCGCCGAGCACGGGGATCGGCGACACTGCGTCCACCACCTGCGGGATCAGCGCCATCGTGCCGACCGGCGAGTTGTGGCCGCCGGCGTCGTGGCCCTGCGCGACGATCAGGTCGATCCGGCTCTGCGCCACCTTGCGCGCGTGGCGCACCGCGCCGACCACGGCCATCACGACCGTCCCATTTTTGTGTAGGCGGTCGAGCCACGGCCCGGGGTCGCCCAGGCCGGCGGCGTAGACCGGCACGCGCTCCTCGATCACCACGTCCATCTGCGCGTCGAAGAACTCCTTCGAGAACACCGGGCGGCGCGGCGCAGAGGCGGCGGCGGAGGCCTGCGCGGGCCGGTCGACATGCGGCAGCGCGAGCCCCTCCTTCGCCATGAACTCCCGCGCGAACTCCTGCAGCTTGGGCACGTGGTCGAGCGGCGATGGACCTTTGGCGCCCTCGGGCTTCGCGCGCCGCACCGACGCCGGGAGCAGCGTGTCGACGCCGAAGGGCTTGTCGGTGAGCTTGCGAGTCTCCGCGATCCACGCCCGCAGCTCGTCGGGCTGACAGGCGGCCGCGCCCAGGATGCCGAGGCCGCCGGCGTTCGAGACGGCCGCCGCGAGCCGCGGCGTGCTCGCGCCGCCCATGCCCGCGAGGAAGATCGGATAGCGAATGCCCAGGAGATCGCAGATCGGTGTATGGAGGCTCACGCGCCGATCATATCAGCCACGCGCACGGCGATTGCGCCGGCCGCGGTGAGCCCCGGCGACTCGATGCCGACCAGGTTCACCAGCCCGGGCAGCCCGCGTGCGGACTCCTCGGCGATCACGAAGTCGCGGAAGTCGACCCCCGGGCCGGCGAGCTTCGGCCGCACGCCCGCGCCCTCGGCGCTGAGCTCTGCCGCCTCGATCCCGGGCAGGTAGCGGCGCGCCGCGGCAGCGAAGCCGGCGGCCTTCGCGGGGTCGACGGCGTAGGAGACCGCCTCGACGTACTCCGCGTCGGGCCCGAGCCGGTAGCGGCCGCCCAGGTCGAGCGTGAGGTGGACGCCGAGGCCCGCGCCGTGCGGCAGCGGGTAGATCAGCCGCTCGACGATCCGGCCGGCCGACGCGGCGATCGCGAAGTAGTCGCCCTTGCACGGCCACTGGCGATAGCCGGCGGCGTCGACGTCGATCCCCGCGAGCGCGGCGATCGCGTCCGCGCCCAGCCCCGCCGCGTTCACCACCGCGCGCGCCGCCACGATCGCGCGCTCGCGCCCGCCCGACTCGGCGTGCACGCGCCAGGCGCCGCCGGCACGCTCGAGACTAGACACTTTTGTGTGTAGAACGACGTGGCCGCCGCAGGACTCGAGCTCGGCCTGGTAGCTGCCGGCCAGCTCGTGGGCGTCCACGATCCCGGTCACCGGCACGAACAGCGCCGCGTGCGCGCGCACGCGCGGCTCCATGCGCGCGAGCTCGCGGGCATCGACCAGCCGCAGCCCCGGGACTCCGTTCGCGCTGCCGCGCGCGCGCAGCGACTCGAGCGCGGGGACCTCGCTCTCGTCCGCAGCCACGACCAACTTCCCGGTGTTGCGGTGCGCGACGTCGCGCTCGCGGCAGCGCGCGTACAAGAGCTCGCGGCCCGCGACGCAGAGCTCGGCCTTGAGCGAACGGGTCGGGTAGTAGAGGCCCGCGTGGATCACGCCGCTGTTGCGCGACGACGTCTCCTGCGCCACGGCGCCGTGGCGCTCGAGCACCAGCACCTCGTGTCCAGCGCGCGCGAGCGCGGCGCCGCACGCCAGCCCCACGACGCCGGCGCCGATCACCGCGACACCGGTCTCGCCCGAAGTCGGCCCCGCCACGCGGCGACTATAGTTCAGCGGCTCCGTTGCCGACTGCTGAAGCGGAGTTTCGAGCCGCTCCGCGAGGGACGAATGCGACGCGCGCTGACAGCCGGGTTCATCTTCGCCACGCTGGTCGGCACAGCGGCGACCGCAGCGGCGCAGCACCGGGTGCACGTGCACGAGGTGCGCGTCGGCGCGCACCCGGACTTCGACCGCGTGGTGGTCGAGCTCGACGGCACGACCGACGTGACCTGGGAGCGCGGGCCGCAGCCGGGCGCGGAGAGCTTCTACCTCGACGCCGACCTCGGCCGGCGCAGCCGTCTGGTGCACACCTCGCTCGAGCGGG
>Ga0318563_10000243_pt1 | contig 23420 bp, 18 predicted proteins | sample GRESIP066b5f19_FD_203689 | JGI IMG/M metagenome (GOLD analysis project Ga0318563, IMG submission 203689) | Tropical soil microbial communities from Luquillo Experimental Forest, Puerto Rico - GRE.SIPMG.066b5f19 | ecosystem: Environmental > Terrestrial > Soil > Tropical forest > Bulk soil... | reverse complement strand
GCTATTGAGAACGGAAAATTCGGGCTCTGTTTCAGCAGCGGCGTCGCGGCCACAGATGCTGTGATCAAGCTTTTGCTGCCGGGGGATGAAGTGATTGCCGGAAATGACATGTACGGGGGTACCTACAGGCTGTTCAGTAAGGTCTTTGAAAAATTTGGCATTCATTTCCACTATGTAAACCAGCAGGACCTGAAGCAGGTGGAGGCTCATATCAATTCCAGGACGAGGCTAATCTGGGTGGAGACACCTACCAATCCGCTGATGAACATCATTGACCTTGAAGCCGTCTCTGCCATTGCCCAAAAACATTCGATCCTTGTTTGCGTGGACAATACCTTTGCCTCCCCATACCTGCAGAACCCGCTTGACTTCGGAGCAGATATCGTCCTGCATTCAGCTACCAAATACCTCGGAGGTCATAGTGACGTGATCCACGGCTGCCTGGTCTTGAATGACCAGTCCCTGCGCGAAAAGCTATATTTCATACAGAAATCATGCGGGGCTGTTCCGGGGCCGCAGGACTGCTTCCTGGTACTGCGCGGGATAAAGACCCTTCACATCCGGATGCAAAGGCATTGTGAGAACGGTGAAAAAATTGCCCGTTTCCTGTGCAGTCACCCTAAAGTGGGAAAGGTATTCTGGTGCGGGTTCGAGGATCACCCGGGATACGGCATTGCCAAAAAACAGATGAGAGGATTTGGCGGGATGATGAGTTTTGAATTAAAGAAAGACGATCCCGCCGAGGCCCGGAGAGTCCTGAGCTCTACCCGGCTCTTCTCCCTCGCGGAAAGTCTGGGCGGGGTGGAATCCCTGATCAATCATCCTGCTTCCATGACGCATGCCTCCATACCCAGGGATGAAAGAATAAAAAACGGTCTGAGTGATTCGCTGATCCGCCTGAGCGTCGGAATTGAAGATGCCGATGATCTGATGGAGGACCTTCGGACAGCGATCGGATAGGAATCTCTCCGACGGATTATTGACGATTCACCGGATTGCAGGTCCCATGCAGCCGGTTAAAACGCGGCACCCGGCCAAAAACAATCTGATTGACATGGAAACTGGTTTGAAAAATAATGCTGTTGCCGGTATGAGTCTCGGTGAATTTCTGGACAGAAAGGCCGATCAGTACAATCACCCGGACTTTATTACCAGGGATCCCATTTCCATACCGGCCATGTTTACCAAAAGGCAGGATATAGAAATTGCAGGTTTTTTTGCAGCCATCTTTTCGTGGGGAAACAGGACCACCATCATTCGCAAATCAAAGGAGCTGATGCAACTCATGGGCCATTCGCCTTATACATTCTGTATCGCCCATGGCCCGTCAGACCTGAAGAAACTATCGGGATTCAGCCACCGCACTTTCAATGATACAGACCTGCTTTACTTTGTGGAATTCCTGCATGAACATTACAGCCGGTATGATTCGCTGGAAGCAGCCTTTTCCCGGTGGATGAGACCGGGAGATGACACGGTTGAAAATGCCCTTGCCGGATTTTACCATTACTTTTTTTCCCTTGACGCTGTTCCCTCCCGTACAAAAAAGCATATTGCGTCACCTGAAAGAAATTCCACCTGCAAAAGATTGAATATGTTTCTGCGATGGATGGTAAGAAAAGATGACCGCGGGGTGGACTTCGGGATCTGGAACGAGATATCGCCGGCACAGCTGATATGTCCTGTGGACCTGCATGTTGCCCGTGTGGCCAGGCGGTTCGGACTGATCAAGAGAACCCGGACGGATTGGGAAACAGCCCTCGAACTGACCGGCGAGCTCCGCCGGCTCGACCGGAACGATCCTGTCAAATATGATTTTGCCCTTTTTGGCCTGGGCATAATGGAACACTTTTAACCTGTAAAATGGAAGATCGTCAGCTTCTTAGAGAATATCTGTCAGAGGAGTTTTCGCTAAACTTTGCTGATCAGGCATGCCTGGATGAATTGCGGGCGGCATTGGCCAATCACATCAATTACCTGCTCCAGGACCGGTTTCATGAAGTGGTCACCCTGCTCTACCGGATCGATGTCAGTGAATCCGGGCTAAGAAACATGCTCGGCAAATATCCGGACCAGGATGCAGGCAGCATCATTGCCGGCATGATCATCGAGCGACAAATGCAGAAAATAGAAACACGGAGGCAGTTCAGGCAGACGGGAGAAATACCGGAGGATGAAAAATGGTAACAGGCATAACTGCCTTATTTGAACATGAGCTCCTTTACCTTCTCCTTATCTTCTTTTTCCTTTTTCAGGTCAAACATGGTCCCAAATACCCGGTCCCAGATGGTCGTACTCACACCAAATCCCCGGTGATCATCCTTGTAGTGATGAAGATGGTGATTCCTCCACAGAGGTTTCATCCATTTGAACGGGGGGTTCCAGGCATGAATGGCATAATGCATGCTGCCATATAACAGGTAACCCAGTATGAATCCGGGAAAAAACATAAATACATTTTCCTTCATCGGCAGGTACATCAGCAGGAATATGACGGACGCCAGGATCAGGCTGGGAACAGGAGGCATGAACAAACGCTCCCTGTCCCGGGGAAAATGATGGTGGTTCCCGTGCATGATATAAACAAATTTCTTTGCCTTTTCGGAACTGGCCACCCAGTGAAAGGCAAAACGGTGCATCAGGTATTCAAAAAAAGTCCAGAATAGCATGCCCGCAAGAAAGGTGATGGCAACCCGGGCCAGCCCGAAATCCAGGGCTGCGAGGCTATGATACAAAAAATACATGATGACGGGCAGATATATGCCCCAGATGACCAGCGGATGTGTTTTGGTGAGCATTTCCAGGTATGCGTTCCTGAATAACCGGGCCTGCCCTTTATTATGAATTTTTTCAAACTTCATACTACCCCATTAGGCGGCAAAAATACAAAGAACCTGAATATGTTCAGTAGGGCGGATTACCGGTCCAAAAATACGGCTTCCCTAGTTGTAATGCAGCCTGAATTTGTCAAGCAAGGGCAGGAAGTCTCTCTTTCTGGACAATTCATACCGGTAGATGATATTTCCGATTTCCTTAAAGAAAGGCCATCCGGTTTCTTCATATTCGTATTTGTCATCGTTCAGAACGCCATCGCGGTTTACATAGATCACTGCACTTACCATGAATTCCACCTTGTTTTTAAAGTCGGCTATATAGGCTGCATCTGTCAAAAATCCATAGGACCATCCTGGTTTGTTAAAGATGCGGAGATAGGAAGGAACAGGAGTCTTCCCCGCACGGAACATAAAAAACTTGCAATAGCTGGAAAAAAATTCAGTCGTATCATATCGGGGATGGCTGCTTTCGGAAGGAAATTCTGACATATACTGGTAGAGAAAAGAATAATCGTCCTGGGTCAGCAGAAACCGCTGCTTTTCCGAGACTGATTCAGGGAATAGCACAGACTGGAGGATGCGCTGCAGGTCTTCCAGCGGAAGGTTATTGTGCTCGGTAAAATCCATGGGCTGCGGAATAAGTTTATCATCCTGGTCATAATGGGCATGACCGATCAGGACCTTTTTGCTGAAATCAAAGCGGATATTGCTATAGGCAGCCGGCTGCGCGTAAACCAATTTGTCCTGGTCATAAAAGCGGATAGGATTGGTCTGTCGGTTTTCCTCGGCATTCAAGTGTACAAACCGCCGCGTGATACGGATGTCCGGATAACCCATTTCCCAGAGCCGTTTGTTGATCGATTCCTGCCCTAGAAATTCATAGAGCCGGTTATAGGCATCGTTGTCACTGACCAGGAAAATCTTTCGGATATACTGTGCCAGGGAGGGCTTGCCGTCTGTTGCAGTTGAGTCCCCGGTAACCCTGGTCTGTCCACGGCCGGCACTGTCTGTCATCATCCAGCTGTTTCTGGAAAGACCTGGCAGATTCAGCGTGTTTATTTTCTCCAGGGCCAGCAGAGCGAGGGGCAATTTTACGGTGGACGCAGGATTGAAATACATGTCTCGGTTTACCTGAAAATAGTAATTCCTGAAGTGTGGAACATTTGATTTGTCACGGTCGATTCTGGTATAAATGATCTGGTAACGGAAGGAATCGGGATATTGAAGGACGCTTTTCAATCCTTCTGAGGCATTGTTCCACAGAAGATCCTTCAAAAAATTATCGGTTTTCGCCTGGCTGAATGCACACTGACCCGCCAATAAAACAAGAAGCTGAAAAAGGAATTTTCTCATTGGGATGATTAAGATGGCGGTCGTAAATCTAAGCATTGAAGGCCAATCGAAGGGACAAATTTCATTTTTTTATCTTTGAGCCGAACCGGCATATTCAGGAGCTGCTGTCTTTCTCATCTCCGAAAGGAAGACAGCCTGTGACCAGAAATGGTTACCCTGGGTCTTCCTCAATCATATGAGTTTTTATGAAACTGGTTTCTTATCTGAAAGATGAACAGGAACAGGTGGCCGTCCTTGTGGACGGGATGCTGTTTGACACGGAAAATATTCATCCGGACCTTCCCAATACCATGTCCATGCTGCTGAACTACTGGGAAGATTGTCTCCCCATGCTAAAGGGCGGAGAAATTTCTATCCAGGAAGGAACCATCTCCCGGGAAAGAGGAATCGCCTATGAACAGGCAGTCATACTTGCCCCTGTTCCATTTCCGGTGTCCTGTCGCGACGGGTATGCTTTTCGCCAGCATGTGGCCGCGGCCCGGCGGAACCGGAACATGCAGATGATCCCCGAATTTGACCAGTACCCTGTCTTTTACTTCACCAATCATCACAGCATCCGGGGTGAAGGCACCATTCGTTGCATGCCTGATCACCTGAAGAAGCTGGATTTTGAACTTGAAGCAGCCATTGTCATCAGCCGGCATGCCAGGAATATCCGTGCACAGGAAGCTGATCACTATATGGCCGGGCTGATGATCATGAATGACCTTAGTGCCAGGAAACTTCAATCCGAAGAAATGCTGCTCAATCTTGGGCCTGCCAAAGGAAAAGATTTCTGCACGGTGATCGGCCCCTGGCTGGTCACCCTGGATGAGCTGGAGCCCCGGGAGGTTCCCTGCAAGGAGGGACACACCGGCAAAAACTGGAACCTGTCCATGCGCTGCTGGGTCAACGGTGTGCAGGTCAGCGAAGGCAATCTCCGGGACATGGACTGGAGCTTTGCCGAAATCATTGAGAGGGCCTCATATGGGACTGACCTCTATCCGGGTGATGTGATTGGAAGCGGGACCGTGGGTACCGGATGCTTCCTCGAACTTAACGGAACAGGAAAACTGAATGATCCGGGTTTCGTTGAACAGTGGCTGCAGGAGGGCGACCAGGTTGATATGGAAATCGAGGGGCTGGGGCGGCTGACCAATAAGATAGAACGGGAAGACGATGATTTTTCAATACTCATGCGCAAAAAGAACCTATGATCCTGGATTTGAAAGATCTCCGGCCGCAGGACCGGCAACACTATTTGCAACACGCGATTGCTCCCCGGCCCATTTGTTTTGCCAGCACCACAGATAAAAAAGGGAACGTCAACCTGAGCCCGTTCAGTTTTTTTAATTTGTTTTCCACCAATCCTCCCGTCGTTATTTTCTCCCCTTCCCGCCGCATCAGGGACAATACCACCAAACACACGCTGCAGAATGTTCTGGAGGTTCCGGAAGTGGTCATCAATATTGTCGATTATGATATGGTCCAGCAAACCAGCCTGGCCAGTTGCGAGTATCCAAAAGGGGTCAATGAATTCCTAAAAGCCGGATTCACCCCTGTAGCCGCCACCCTGGTAAAGCCTCCCCTGGTAAAAGAGAGCAAGATCAGTATGGAATGCCGAGTCATTGAAATCAAAACACTGGGTGACCAGGGAGGAGCCGGCAACCTGGTTCTGTGTGAAATCATCCGAATGCATCTGGACGAGTCGATCCTGGATGATCAGGGCAGGATCGACCAGAAAAAGATTCATCATGTGGCCAGGCTGGGCGGGGACTGGTATTGCAGGGTGGACCAGACAAACCTGTTCGAGGTGGAAAAACCCAATACCGCCCTCGGCGCCGGCATAGATGCCCTGCCCGCGGATATTCGTCAAAGCCAAATACTCACCGGCAATAACCTGGGACAACTTGCCAATGTGCAAGAGTTGCCTCTGGTCGATCCGACTTTCCATGACGATAGGCTGAAAAACATTTTTCAGTACTATGCCGTCAGCCCGCAGGAAATGGAACTAGAACTCCACCGGTATGCTAAAGAACTGCTCGATCTTGGGAAAGTGCACGAAGCCTGGCAAATACTGCTGGCCTCTTCATAAAAAATGCAAGAAAATTTGGCCGGAGTGCCTCTTCCCAAAAACCGGCCAGCGGCCTGCGGCCCGTGGTCGATTTCATTTACCTTTGCACAAAATTTTTTGAAAAGGTTTAACGCCCATGAGTACACAACATTTGTCTGAACAGGAAATCATCCGTCGGGAAAAACTTGAGTCCCTCAAGAAACTGGGAATAGATCCCTACCCGGCACCCCTCTTTCCGGTCAACAGCTCCGCTGCCTATATCAAATCCAACTACAAAGGAGAAGAGAACAAAGCTGACTTCGCAGATATTTCACTGGCAGGCCGCCTCATGGGCATCAGGGATATGGGAAAGGCGTCCTTTGCCGTACTGCAGGACAGCACGGGCAAAATCCAGTTGTACATCAAGCGGGACGAAATATGCCCGGGGGAAGATAAAACCCTCTACGACCAGGTTTGGAAACACCTGACTGACATGGGTGATATCATCGGAGTCAAAGGATATGTTTTTACGACCAAGACCGGTGAGATATCCATTCACGTAAAGGAACTGACTTTTCTGGCCAAGGCCTTGAGACCATTGCCAGTCGTAAAAGAAAAGGAAGGCGAAACATTTGATGCGGTAACGGATCCTGAATTCCGCTACCGCCAGCGATATGCTGACCTCGTTGTCAATCCCCAGGTGAAAGAATCCTTTGTCAAGCGCAGCCGCATGATCAATGCCATGCGTGAATTTCTCAATGAACGGGGGGCCCTCGAGGTAGACACCCCCGTCCTGCAAAGCATCCCGGGAGGTGCTGCCGCAAGACCATTCATTACCCACCACAATGCACTTGATGTCCCGTTTTATCTGAGGATTGCCAATGAGCTTTACCTCAAAAGACTGATCGTGGGAGGATTTGACTGGGTATATGAATTCAGCCGCAATTTCCGCAATGAAGGTATGGACCGGACCCACAATCCGGAATTCACCATCCTGGAATTTTATGTGGCCTACAAAGATTATTTCTGGATGATGGAGACCACCGAGCAGCTCCTCGAAAAAGCGGCCCTGGCGGTTAACCAGTCAACCAAAGCCAGGGTTGGAGAAAATGAAATTGATTTCAGGGCGCCCTATCCACGGATCAGCATTTATGATGCCATACGGCAGTTCACCGGAATAGACATCAGCGGTATGGATGAAAACCTGCTGCAGGAGACCTGCAGAAAATTGCATATTCATGTGGATCAGGCCATGGGAAAGGGTAAGCTGATCGACGAAATTTTCAGCAATACCTGCGAGGAACATTTTATACAACCCACGTTTATTACCGACTACCCCATTGAAATGAGCCCGCTCACCAAGAAACACCGGAGCAGCCAGGGACTTGTTGAACGATTTGAACTCATGATCAATGGTAAGGAAATAGCCAATGCCTACAGTGAGCTCAATGATCCGCTTGATCAGCGCGAGCGGTTTGAAGAACAGACCAGGCTGATGGAAAGAGGCGATGATGAAGCGATGTTCATCGATCATGATTTCCTGCGGGCGCTGGAATATGGTATGCCACCCACGGCAGGCATAGGAATCGGCATAGATCGGCTATGCATGCTGTTGACCAACCAGCTTTCCATACAGGATGTGCTGCTTTTTCCGCAAATGCGCCCCGAACGCCTGGATGAAAAGGAAAAGAGTGAAGAGGTTCTATAGGCAGTTTTCCGTCTAAATATGGGAAGCCAGAGGCCTGCCTGGATGGCTGTTATGCCACTTCGGACCGTGTTTTTACTGTTTTGGGAAATTCAGCCCTCCGGTAATGCGGGAAGAAATGGGATTTCCGCAATGAGCCGAATATTTTTCCAATAATGGTCAATTTCCGGCAGTTTGGAAGAGGATTTTCTTCTGTTCCGCAATCTGGAAGCATCCAAAATTGTATGTGTTCGTTTTGTTTTCAACTGCTATCCCTAAGCGGATATTAGTAGGTAAGTCCGAAAGTTTTTACTAAATTTAACGGACCAAAAAACGGTTGCTATATGAATAAAACATCCATCACTAAAATTGGTACCATTATCTATGCTCTTGTCATAGCTTTTTTTGGTATCAGTCATTTCCAGAATGGTGCCGGGATGGCAGGCATGGTGCCATCATTTATTCCTGGGAAATCTGTGTTTTGGGTATATCTTACCGGAGTTGCACTGGTTCTGGCGGCCATTTCTATCCTGACCGGTAAGCAGACCCGCCTGGCGGGTATATTGTTGGCGGTTTTCCTGCTCATCATCGTTCTCACCGTTCATCTGCCCGCTGTTATAAATGCACCTGATGGGAATGCAGCCCGCTTTCCGCTGACAAACCTGATCAAGGACACCGGCCTTGCCGCTGCTGCGCTGCTGATTGCCGGAAAACATTAACAAAATCCGTACCTGGTTGGCTGGTTGCATCAATTCTAATCGGAGCTATTATGACATATTGAAGGATAGCCAGGCTATCTGTGTATTTCGCCCAAAGGTTTAAGGTTATCTCTCTTGCCGGACCGGTGACCTGACTGTTTTCCGGCCACTGCCCCTGCCAGTTCAAGGGATTGTGAATTCCTCTCCAAATAAAAAAGGTTCCCTTCAGGAGAGGGGAACCTTCAATACGCTTAGGACGGATTTCTTACTGTAAGATCAGCTTCTTGCTCTTCAACACCGTAACCAGCAAAGCCATAGATACAAAACTGGCAACAGTAAGCATAGCTGAAACATCGTAATGCGCCCTGTAAAAAAGCCTGCAACTAACTATACCTGTTATTGCAATAGTAATCAGCATGGGGATGGTAAATAACGTTTTCATGTTTATGCGTTTTATAGTTAAATAATGGGTGTCATCTTTCTTACATACCATAGACCGGGTTTAATGCGCCCGGTTTATTAATGAATTGTTATAACCCGTTCTTCCGGCGGGCTACCGGGAAGAGCCAGGGCAGGAAGGATGCGGATCCCCGTGCCACTTGGCGTAAAGGGCCCGTGCCTGCCGCCCATCAAGGAAACGTTAAATCGGTTTTTTCAACCCTTCATCTCGTTACATTCGGTATCTGATTAAACTATGCTTATGAAATTCAGGACAGCCAACAACCTCGTCGGATGGACAGTATGTGCCATTGCCTGCACAGTTTATGTCCTTACCATGGAACCTACGGGAAGCTTCTGGGACTGCGGTGAATTCGTCTCCAGCTGTTACAAATTGCAGATCCCCCACCCGCCCGGCGCACCACTCTTCGTGATGATGGGGAGATTCTTTATTATCCTGTTTGGCAACAACCCGACGACGGCTGCCAGGGCAGTGAACTTTATGAGTGCCCTGGCCAGCGGTTTTACCATATTGTTTCTTTTCTGGTCCATTACCCATTTTGCGCGAAAGCTTGTCGGGCAGCAACCTGATGCACTTGGCAAACAGCAGGTATTTACCATCATGGCTGCCGGGGTGGTTGGTTCATTGGCCTATACCTTCTCCGATTCTTTCTGGTACAGTGCAGTTGAAGGGGAGGTCTATGCCTGCTCGGCCTTGTTTACCGCGATTGTATTCTGGGCTATCTTAAAATGGGAGCAACAGGCTGACCAGCCGGGTGCTGACCGATGGATGATCTTCATTTTCTACCTGATGGGTTTGTCCATCGGCGTTCATCTGCTGAATCTGCTGACGATTCCCGCGATCGTTATGATCTATTATTTCAGAAGATACCGGACGACTACCCGTGGAACAATCCTTGCCATGTTCGCCGGTTGTGCCATCACAGGGCTTGTTCAAAAAATTGTCATCCAGTATACGATTAAGGGCGCCGGCTGGTTTGATGTACATTTTGTCAATGATCTCGGCATGCCTTTCTTCGTCGGGTTTGCCTTCTTTTTTGTTTTACTTGCCTTGTCAATTGTCTTGGGGATCCGGTACGCCACAAGGAAAAAATTGTATTTGCTGAAAATGGCGCTCTGGAGCCTTTCTTTCATGTTGCTGGGCTATTCTACCTATTTCACTACCCTGATCAGGTCGAATGCTGATCCGGCCATCGATATGTTCAATGTAGACAACCCGGTGAGCCTGGAGGGATACCTCAGCAGGGAACAGTATGGGGACTGGCCCTTGTTGTATGGTCCTGATTTTACGGATAACCCCCCCCGTGTGGATGGAGGCAATCTTTACGTCAAAACCAGGGACAAATATGAAGTGGCCGGAAAAATTCCTGCCATGGACTGGAACAACACGCCCTCGTCCCATTTTTTCCCCCGTATGTGGAACAGCAGCAATGAAAGGGGGGAGATCGATCTCTACCGCCAGTTTGCCGGCCTTTCAGAAGGAGATCAGCCGACGATGGCAGACAACCTGAAATATTTTATGAAGTACCAGACGGGATGGATGTACATGCGTTACTTCATGTGGAATTTTGCCGGTAAGCAAAATGACCTGCAGGGGTTTGGTAACGTGCGGGACAGTAACTGGATCAGCGGCATCCCCGTAGTGGACAATGCCATGTATGGGGACCAGAGCAAAATGCCGGAAAGCATCCATACCAGAAACAAATCCTACAACAGGCTGTTCCTGCTGCCCTTCCTGTTGGGGCTTGGAGGGATGCTTTTCCAGTATGCCCGGAAACGAAAGGATTTCCTGGTCAATATGCTTTTGTTTGTTTTTACCGGATTTGCCATTGTCGTTTACCTAAACCAGGCGGGATTCCAGCCGCGTGAAAGAGACTATGCCTATGCAGGATCATTCTATGTATTTGCCATTTGGATAGGCCTGGGCATCATCCCGGTTAAGAAATTGCTGGAAAGATCCATGAAACCAGGCTGGGCAAACTACACAACCGCAGGACTGTGCCTACTCACCGTACCGGTCCTTATGGCCAGCCAGGAATGGGATGATCACGACCGCAGTCAGAAGACCCTTGCCCGTGATATGGCTAAAGACTACCTCGAGAGCTGTCCCCCGAACGCTATCCTGATCACTGCCGAAGACAACGATACCTATCCGCTATGGTATGCGCAGGAGGTAGAAGGGATCCGGCCTGATGTCCGCATTGCCATTACCACCCTGCTTACAGGGGACTGGTATATCAACCAGCTCAGGTATAAGATCAACCAGAGTGGCCCGGCCGACCTGATCTTTGCCCCTGAACAGATTGCGGGAAACAGACGCGAGGTCATCGCACTCAGCGACCGGGTCCCGGGATTTGACCAGCATAAGTACTATGACCTCTACGGGATGCTCAAAGATGTGGCCGGCAGCGATGATCCAAAATACAGTATCCAAACGGAGGAAGGGGATTCCTATAACCTGCTTCCCGTGAGAAAATTTTCAGTGCCGGTGGATGCCGGCCTTGTTGCTGCCAACGGCACAGTCAGGACAAATGACAAAGTCCTCAAGGAGCTGCAGATTGATATCCCTTCCGGAAGAAATTATTTAGTGAAAAACGACCTGGCCATTCTTGCCCTTCTGGCGGCCAACCACTGGAAAAGACCGATATGCTTTACCACCGACCAGGATGCCGCCAAACTCGGGTTGGGGAAATATCTACGGTCTACCGGCATGGTGTATCGTCTGGTACCAGTCGAAAATGATAAAGTGGACCAGGAAACCTCCTTCACCAACATCATGACAAAATTTGCCTACGGAAATGCCGGACACAGAGGGGTCTACTATGACGAAGAAAACAGGCGCCGGATGAACTATATTAAGGAAGCACATGCAAGACTCGCCCTCAGCCTGGCCAGGGATGGAAAAAAGGAGCAGGCCCGGCAGGTGCTGGAAAAATTCGACCAAAACGTCAGGGAGGAAAACTTCCCCTATGGATTGACCAGCAATATCGGAAACCGGCATGACCTCATATCCACGGAGTTCCTGGAAGCCTGCTACCTCGCAGAGGATCCTAAGCTTGCCTGGAAGGTCTCCCTTTCCCTTCGGAAGGACCTGCAGGAGCAGATGCATTACTATCAATCCCTGGGGGAAGAGAATCTTCCCGATGAGCAGCTTGCCCAGAACGCCTATTTGGTTTTGCAGGGCAAAGGGAGCAACTTATCAGAAAAACAAATTCCATTTGCCTCAGATATTCTTTCCTCGTTTCAAATCCTCCGGCAAATGGATGAATGGGAAAAGCTATCAAAACAGGTCCGGGGAACCCCGGAATATTGAAACCTGAGGAAAATATTTTTTTCAGGGCAATGAAATTCAACAGGATTTGTTCCGTAGGAATAAATGCAGGCAGCGCATTTACTCCCCCAGATTCCCTGGTCACATGATCCATCCCAGCAAGAGACAGCCCATTACGATCACCGGGGACGGGAGCCTGGAATAGCTGAGCAAAAGACCGGTTCCCAGAATAACGGCTATGTTCAGGGAGGTAAATTTCCAGTCGGTCAGGGGTATATCTTTCAGCATATAGAAGGTGGCTGCGATAATGATTCCTACCACCACCGCATTGATCCCTTCCAGGGCCCGGTATACGGCTGCGTATTTTTTGAGGTTATGCCAGATTGGAAAAAAGAACAGCACCAGCAGGGCACTGGGTAAGAAAATGGCGACCGATCCGATAATGCATCCCAGAACCTGCATGGACCTGCCATTGTCTTTCATGGCTATCCCGCCCATAAAGGAAGCCACGGAAAAGACCGGACCCGGGATCGCGCGAACTATACCTGTTCCTGTATAAAACTCTTCCTTGCCCACTTTTATAATATTCGGGTTGCGCTTCATCAGTTTTTGCGATTCAGGTCTGGCCACAAATTGCTCATATATCATTGGAAAAAGGACCTGGCCGCCGCCAAAAACGAGACTGCCCATGCGATAGGTGTTTTCAAAAAGATTAAGAGGCCCCCTGCTGGGCCAATTATTTTTCCTGGCCAGTTCACTGCTGGTACCCGCCAGAAGAAAGATGATGGCAAAAAGCCATATGTTGGCCCACTTGATCTTCTTGCGGGAATTGGCCAGCTGCGGGATCCTCTTGCTGCTCAGGTTGGTGACCACCCCGCCCAGCACGATGAGTATGGGGAAAATCCAGGGCGTTTTGAAAAGAATAAAAGTGGCGATGGCACTGATCGCCATGATCACATGCGTGATGACATTATGAATCGATACCCGGAAAGCCTGCACGGCCGCATAGGCTAAGAATCCGACGGTCATCGGCTGGATGAATTTGAAAACATCCGTCTTCAGCGACTGCTGATTGATGTATTCCAGGAAAAATGAAAAACATCCCATCAGTACACAGGCCGGGAAAATCCAGATGATCAGGGTGAGTACAGCCAGTGGCACACCCCCTCTTTTATACCCGATCAGGGTGAGCGTCTGGGTTGAGGAAGCACCTGGCAGCAACTGACAAAACGCATTGTAGTCCATCAGTTCCTCTTCTGTTATGTCCCTGCGTTGCTGTACAAATGTTTTCATCACCATCGCCAAATGCCCCTGAGGCCCGCCAAAAGCAGTAATGCTGTGCAGAAAGACTGCCCGCAGGAATCTGGTATGGCGAAGTAAAATCATGAAAAGCTGCAAATGAAATCAGGAACCAACCGGAAATAGGCAACAATTTATATCATGTTGAAAACATGAGCAAAAGGAATCGACCGGAAAGAAATTTTACCCGGTCATTTTTTTGTACTTTGAAAAAATTTAAACAACTGTCGAATCATGAGAAAATCGTTTATTGCTACCTGTAGCCTGGTGATTGTATGTTTTGGTGCGCGCGCTCAAAATGTGTCCGCGTATAGCAGGATGGACGCTGCTGCGGATAAAATAGAATCCAAAACAATCGCCTGGAGAAGAGACTTTCATGAACATCCTGAACTGGGCAACCAGGAATTCCGGACCTCCAAGATCATCGCTGACCATTTGCGTTCCCTCGGCCTGACGGTAAAGGAAGGGGTAGCGAAAACCGGAGTTGTCGGAATCCTGACGGGGGGAAAACCCGGCCCGGTGATCGCTCTTCGGGCAGATATGGATGCCCTGCCGGTCACCGAGAGAACCAATGTTCCCTTTGCCTCAAAAGTGAAAACAACCTACAACGGGCAGGAAACAGGTGTGATGCATGCATGCGGACATGATTCCCATGTGGCCATTTTGATGAGCGTGGCGGAGATATTGTCTTCCATGAAAAGTGATCTGAAAGGAATGATAAAGTTTATCTTTCAACCTGCCGAAGAAGGGACTCCACCGGGAGAAGAAGGGGGGGCAGAACTCATGATCAAGGAAGGGGTGCTTGAAAATCCTAAAGTAGATGTGATTTTCGGATTGCACATCAACTCCCAGACAGAAGTAGGCAAGATTGCCTACCGTCCGGGAGGAACGATGGCGGGGGTCAGCGACCTGCATATTTTAGTAAAAGGAAGATCAGCCCACGGGGCAGCGCCCTGGTCGTCCATTGATCCCATTGTTGTATCGGCAGAGATCATCAATAACCTGCAGACCGTTATCAGCCGTAATCTGAACATCACGGAAAATCCCGGTGTGGTCACCATCGGAGCCATACACGGAGGCAACAGGGGAAACATTATCCCCGAACAGGTGGAAATGCTGGGAACCATCCGGTCGCTGAGTAAGTCGGATGAAAAACTGATCACCGAAAGGGTCACACGGATCGCAACCAAAACAGCCGAGGCAATGGGCGCTGTGGCAGAGGTGAAGACTCCGTACAGTTCCCATTACCCGGTGACCTACAATGACCCGGCCCTGGTTGCAGCCATGCTTCCTACCCTGCAGACTGTTGCCGGCAAAGACAATGTCCAATTGAAACCTCCGGTTACTGGCGCAGAAGACTTTTCCTTTTTTGAAGAAAAGGTCCCTGGATTTTTCTTTTTCCTCGGCGGGATGCCAAAAGGGACAGACCCACTGACGGCACCATCCCACCACACTCCTGATTTCTATATTGATGAAAGCGGTTTCAAGTTGGGGGTAAAGGCTTTCTGCCACCTCGTATGGGACTATGAGAACAGGAAGAGCTGATCGGCAATAGGTAATGGATGATAGTGACGGTACGAACGGTTTACCAGTCCGGCCTGCTGGATCATTCTCTTAGAAATCTGCGGGCCGGCTCTTTTTTAGTTCCTGGTGAATTCGTATGGATTGAATTCAATGAAATCAGCGACTTTCACCACCACCGATTTTACCTGTTGATTCTCCACCTGGAAGGGAAAGATGGCTTTGCTGAATTCGGGATCAGAAAAAGTGGCATAGAACCGGTTTCCGCCCAGCGATTCCAGTTTAGCATACATGTTGGGGTGATGGGAAAACTTCATCCTCAATTCCCCGTTCTCAAGCACGACCTGCATATTCCCGTATACCCCGTTGCTGTAGCTGCCGGTATAGGTAGCAAGAGGGAGCTCTGTTCTTAAGTGTAGTGAAACAGAATCCATCCAGGCACTATCCTTTTTTTTTGCAGTGGCCAGATAATTTTGTGAGCCTTTCCAGAAAACCCCGCTGTAATTGCGGTAAGGCAGTCCGAGATAAGCATCCATAATTTCCCATTTGAGAGCTTCAAACAGTTCGTTCTGGTCAGTATTGGTTAATATGACGATGCCCAGTTTTTCCTCCGGAATCATCGTAACACTGCTGACAAAGCCGTTCACCCCCCCGGTGTGGGAAACAATTTCCCTCCCGTCATATTCTTCCAGTTCCACTCCCAGGCCGTATAGCGCAAAATGCCCCTTATTGAAAATAGTGCTGCCATTCCCCATGATTGAATGCGGATACCTGGTTTGCCGGATGACCTTCCGGGGTATTACCTGTTTGCCGGCTGACATGCCTTCGTCCAGTTGCATGAGCACCCACTTACTGAGATCATTGACCGAAGAACTGACGCTGCCGGCAGGCGCGAGGTTGTCAATCTGACAGAACGGAATGCTTGTCAGATTAAAGTCTTTCAGGGTATGTGGGGTCGCCTTGTTGCTGGCGGCAGGGAGGTCTTTGCTCAGCGCTATTGTCCTGGTCATCCCAAGGGGCTGGAAAATGCGTTGTGCAATAAAATCCTCCCACGCTGTATCACATGCCTTCGGAATGATTTCACCTGCCGTAAGAAAGGCTGCGTTGGTATAGCCCCAGGTGGTTCGGAATGGTTAAACCGCTTTGATGTGACTCATTTTTTCGATCACCTCATTCCTTGTGAGGTTGCTTGTCCAATAAGTGAAATCCCCCTGGAAGGTTTGAAAGCCGAGCCGGTGACAAAGCAGGTCCCGGATAATGGCCTGGTCGCCGGCAGCCTTATTGTCCAGTTTGAATTCGGGCATCCATTTGGTGACCCTGTCATCGAGGGACAATTTCTTTTCCTCCTGCAGCAAGGCAAGGAGGGTGGCGGTGAACAGCTTGGTATTGCTGCCGATCATAAACAGGGTATTCTCATCCACCGGATCATTGCCCCCCAGTTCCTTTACCCCATATCCTTTCATTATGACGACCTTACCATCCTTTACAATGCAAACAGCCATCCCCGGGATCTGCCAGTCCTTCATCGCCCTGCTGACATAGCTGTCCAGGCTGTCCTTGATGAATGCTGGTACATTATTTTCCTGCGAAAACAGGGTGGCGGGGACTACACCAAGCAGGAGGAAGGCGAGGAAGGGCAAAAAATTTTTTCTGACACTGATTTTCCCGGAAGGCATGTTGGGTGCTTTTTTCAGATTTTGAAAACAAGTTTCAGATGATGGGCAGATGACCCGCGGGGAAAGATAGCAAAAAATGCCTGGCAGAGAAAAGAATTATCGACACGTAGGTTTTTTGGTTGAGAAAAGGGTGATGCGCAATCGCGGAGGGAACCTGCCCGCACCCACTATTGCCCTGGCCTTCTCAGTTCCCCACCCTTTCGTTTTCCTTCCTTGAACTGGTTATAGGCAAGTTTAATATACTCCTGGAATTCATAGTCGGTGGAGGCCTGGGTAAACTCATACGATGGCCTGAACCTGACCATGAATGTGTCGATCAGGTCGCCGTCGAGATGGGTAATTTTTTTGACAAGACCCCGGGTGAACCGGTGGTCTATGAATTTGTCCTGCTCTTCCTCGATCAGTCTTCGCTGAAATGCCAGCATCCTCCTGTTCCGGTCAAACCGGAACATATTGATGAGGGCGTCCAGATCGATCCCCACCCCGGAACCCGAGGTGGGACTGGTCAGGGCAAACCCGGGTTTCCTGAAATCAAACACTCTCTCATATTCCTGTCTGTTGCGCAGCGAATCAAGATGGTAATCCCTGGGGGCCACCCGTACTTCCTTTAATTCTGTGGGATTCACATGCAGGGCGATGTCAAAGCCGGTTGCCGGGTTGATGGAGCTGACCGGGTATTTTACGGTTGACCTGCCCAGGTAAGAAAAAGATATGGAATCGTCCGGGTTGACTACGAGGATATAATTTCCATTCGAATCGGTGGTCGTACCCTTGCCTGAGGTACTCATGACACTAACCGCGTCCAGCGGTTTGGTCCTGTACATATTATATACGGTACCCCTGATCGTAACCTGCCCCGAAACATGGTTAACCGCCAACAGCAGGCACAACAAAACCAGGATCTGCGAAGAGGCAGTCAGCAGCTTGGGCAATGAGAACATTTTAGGTTGTGATATTACCATCAAATGTGCAATAATATGTTCTATAATGATCTTTTAACTATTTTTTGCATTTCAATCCATTCCTCTACAACCCGAGGAAAATGCGCGTATTCCAGCCGGTGGATTTTTTCAGCGAGTGATGCCGGGGTCTCCTGTTCGGACAGGGGCAGGGTTGCCTGGAAAATGATTTTTCCGTGGTCATAAACTTCGTCTACAAAGTGTATGCTGATACCACTCTCCTTTTCCCCCGCAGCGATCACAGCCTCATGGACCAGGCTTCCATACATGCCCTTACCGCCATATTTGGGCAACAGGGCCGGGTGAATGTTGATGATGCGGTTGGGATAGGACTGAATGAGGGACGATGGGATCTTCCAGAGAAATCCGGACAGCACGATAAAATCAATTTTTCTTTCTCGCAGTTCATCAACGTAAGCGTTTCCGCGAAAGAACTTTTCTTTTTCGATGTGAATGACCGGTATATTTTCGTGGTTTGCGATCTGGAGGATTCCGGCGCCCTCCTTGTTACAGCATATAAGGGCGACTGATATATTTTGGTGTCCCCGGAAATAATCAATAATCCGTTGCGCGTTGGTGCCTTTTCCAGAGGCAAAAATCGCTATCCTTATCCTTGAAGCCGGTTCATCCATGGTATAAATATTTTCTGTCAGAAGCCCTGTAATCGTAAATATTTAGTGTTGGAAAGCAGCTGCAAAGGTGATTTAAAAATCCGAGTAATCGATATTTGCAATGCTTTCAGATTTTGATGATTCAAATTGCTGACAAAAACATGACAGAGCAAAATTGAGAGCTTGCAAACTGCGTTGAAATGCAGGCCAGACAAGGGAAAAAAAATATTCTGCATGTTGATATTTTGTTAAAATCATGACTTATTTTTGCAGCCGACTCAGGAGATTTTTCCACATTTATACAACAGCTTGTATATATGCACATGCATCGATATAGACCAATGGCAAGATTAATATTATCCAGTATCCTTCTCTCTTCTCTTGTTTTGATTGTTAACAGTTTGCAGGCTCAGGACGGCAAGTCTTTATTCCAGGCGAATTGCGCTTCCTGCCACCATCCCCTGAAGGTAGTCACCGGTCCCGCACTCAAAGGAGTCAGCGACCGGGTTCCCGACACCAAGCTCTTGCACGAATGGATCAAAAACAATGGGACAGTCCTTGCCACCGGCAATAAATACTTCAATGATCTGTACGTTCAGTACAACAAGACTCCCATGAACATCTTTCCCAATCTGAGTGATGCGGAGATAGATGCCATTCTCAAATATGTGAACAGCTATACAGAAGCCACACCAACCCAGGGGCCTAAGAGTCCGGAAGGAGTTAGCCAGAGTGACAATACCTTATTATATGGTATCCTGACACTCATACTGGCTGTAATCATGATGGTGCTGCTGCAGGTCAACAGCAACCTGAAAAAACTCTCCGACGACAAGGAAGGGGTTCCTGCCCTGGAACCGATTCCTTTTTACCGGAATAAAGCCTATATCACGCTGCTCACGCTTATTCTTTTTGTTATTGGCGGATATTATGTGGTGGAAGGGGCAATCGGCCTTGGACGAACCAGGGATTATCAGCCCGAACAACCGATTTTTTATTCACACAAAGTACATGCGGGCACCAACCAGATCAGCTGCCTGTACTGTCACGGAAATGCGTGGGAAAGCAAGCATGCGGCCATTCCCTCCCTCAATGTCTGCATGAACTGCCATGCAGCCATCAATGAGTACAAGGGTGAGAAATTATTCCGCGAAGACGGCAAAGAAGTTGACGGAACGGCTGAAATACAGAAATTATACAGCTTTACCGGATATGATCCCAAAGCGGGTAAGTACACTGAACAGGGTAAGCCCGTAGAATGGATCAAGATTCATAATCTGCCCGACCACGTATTCTTCAGCCATGCCCAGCATATCCGTGCAGGAAAAGTCCAGTGTCAGACCTGCCATGGTCCGATCCAGGAAATGAATGAAGTCAGGCAGTTTGCAGAATTGAGCATGGGCTGGTGTATCAATTGCCATCGTACAACCAAGGTTGATTTTCCTGATTCAACCGGGAACGGGAATAAATTTTACAGTATTTACGAAAAATTCCACAATGACTTAAAATCAGGTAATCTGGATAGCGTGACCGTAGAAAAAATTGGAGGCACCGAATGCCAGAAATGTCATTATTGATCCCTGTGGATTCCTGCTGGCAAAATGAATACCATAACATTTGAAAATTTTGGACATAGAATAATTATTTAACCATTGGTTTCCCGGATCCTGATTCTGGAAGATCCCGGAAATTTTTAAAAGCCCCCTTCGGGGTTTGGGTATGAAAAAAAAGTACTGGCAAAGTTTTGGCGAGCTCAATGAAAGTGAAGGGTTTCAGCAATCGGCTCAAAATGAATTCCGCGAAGATCTCCCGATGGAAGGTCTGGATGGAAAAGGTTTGCTGGACGCCAAGACTCCCAGAAGGGATTTCCTGAAATACCTCGGGTTCAGTACCGCTGCTGCCACCCTGGCGGCAAGCTGCGAAGTACCCGTAAGAAAGGTCATTCCTTATGTCAATAAACCGGAGGATCTCGCACCCGGAGTGGCCAACTACTACGCTACGACCTTTATTTCCGGGGGCGATGCTGTGCCGGTGGTTGCCAAGGTCCGGGATGGCCGGCCGATCAAGATTGAAGGCAATGAATTGTCCTCCATCACCAAAGGGGGAACTTCTGCCAGGGTGCAGGCTTCTGTGCTCGACCTGTATGATACGGGCCGACTGCGCTACCCGGTCCAGGTCATCAACGGGGTGGCCGAGGAAGTAAGCACATTTGAGGCATTTGACAAGCTGGTAGCCACCGCTATGGCAGGCCTCGGGGGTGCCCCGATAGTCCTGCTGACCAGCACGCTCACTTCTGTCACTACCAAAGAAATTATTGCTGAATTCCTTGCAAAGAACCAGGGAAGCAGGCATGTGCAATATGATGCTGATTCTTTCAGCGGCCAGCTGCTGGCCAATGAAGCCACTTACGGCAAGAAGGCGCTGCCTTCCTACCGGTTTGACCGCGCCAAAGTGATTGTCAGCCTAGGGGCTGATTTCCTCGGGACCTGGCTTTCTCCGATTGAGTATGCCCGGCAATATGCACAGGGAAGAAAGATCAATGAAAAGAATCCGGAGTTGAGCAAACACTACCAGTTTGAGAGCATGCTCTCCCTGACCGGGGCCAATGCCGACGACCGGTACACGCATCGTCCGTCAGAATCCGGAGGGGTCGCCCTGGCCCTGCTGGCAGAACTAGGAGGCTCAGTCAGTGCTCCAGCGCTCAATGCCAAACTCAAAGCCGGGATCAGCAAGGCTGCCAAAGACCTTGCGGCCAACAAGGGAAATGCACTTGTAGTCAGCGGAAGCAATAACCCCCAGATCCAGATCATAGTCAATGCAATCAATGAGGCCATCGGGGCCAACGGGACAACCATTGAGTGGTCGGCACCCGTTCAGACAAGACAGGGACTGGACAGCGATATGGTCGGCCTGGTAGCCGATATGGAAGCCGGGAAGGTGGGAGCGCTCCTGCTATACGGCGTAAATCCTGCATATACCTATCCGGACGCGGATAAATTCAAATCAGCCCTGGGCAAAGTAAAATTATCCATCTCCTTCAACGACCGGCTGGATGAAACCACCGAACTCTGCAAATATGTGATCCCGGCTCCGCATTTCCTGGAAAGCTGGGGTGATGCGGAACCCAAGGCTGGATTTATCAGCCTGCTTCAGCCGACCATCGCGCCCCTTTTTAAGACGAGGCCATTTGAAGATTCACTGCTGAAATGGAGCGGTAACAGCAAGACTTACGAAACCTATTTTTCGCAATACTGGACCGGGAAACTGGGCGGCACGGAGGCTTATGAAAAAGCCCTCCAGGAAGGAGTCATAGAATCGGCTTCCGCCACGGCCACCAGCATCGCCTACAACGCTTCCAAAGTACCTGAAGCGGCTACAGCCATCGGCGCTGCCCGGAAAGGGGGGAACATGGAACTGGTTATTTACCAGAATGTCGCCATGGGAGTGGGACAGCAATCCAACAATCCCTGGCTTCTTGAGTTTCCTGATCCCATTACCAAGGCCAGCTGGGACAACTACTTTGTTGTGTCGCCAAAATTCCTGAAAGACAATTATAATATAGATCTGAATGACCGCCGTCAGGCTGACAAATTCGAGGTACACCCGGACCGCGAAGTAATCAAGGTCAAGGCTGGTGGAAAGGAACTTTCCCTGCCTTTCATGGTGGTTCCGGGTATACCCGACCAGGTCTTGGGCATTTCGGTGGGATATGGACGCCAGAGCGCCAAACCGGAAAACACCCCGGCCTATATCGGGCGCGCCGCTGTGGGCGCCGGTAAGAACGCCTTCCCGCTGGTTGGCTTTTCCGGTGGCACCTTTGAATGGAGTGCTCCTGATATTTCCTTTGAGAAGACAAACGAAACCTACAAGATCGCTCAGACCCAGACCCACAACAGCTACGAAAGCCGCACTGAAGTAGTGATGGAAAAAACGCTGGAGGACTTCAAAAAATCCCCCGGTGAAATTCTTGAGGAAAGAGACAAGGAACTCAAGCCCTACGGAGGCCTGGAAGGATTCGAAAAAGAAGGTACCCTGTATCCTTATTATGATAAACCCGGCATCCACTGGGGCATGTCCATAGATCTGAACTCCTGTATTGGCTGCGGTGCTTGTGTAGTTGCCTGCCATGCGGAAAACAACATTGCGGTCGTAGGCAAATCTGAAGTGCTCCGTTATCATGACATGCACTGGATGAGGATCGACCGCTATTTCAGCGGCAATCCCGGGGATCCGGACGATATCCAGACCCTGTTCCAGCCCATGCTCTGTCAGCACTGTGACAATGCGCCCTGCGAGAATGTGTGCCCTGTTTCTGCTACCAACCACAGTTCGGAAGGCCTCAACCAGATGACGTATAACCGTTGCATCGGAACGAGATATTGTGCCAACAACTGTCCCTTCAAGGTAAGAAGGTTCAACTGGGCAGACTATACCGGAGCCGACAGCTTCCCGGATAACCAGCGTGGTATCCTGGATGATTCGGTCATGATGATGAACGATGACCTATCCCGCATGGTGCTGAACCCGGATGTTACTGTCCGCTCTAGGGGAGTGATCGAAAAGTGCTCCTTCTGCGTACAGCGTCTGCAGGACGGCAAGCTCAAAGCGAAAAAAGAAAACAGGCCGCTGAAGGATATGGAAGATGTGAGAACCGCCTGCCAGCAGTCCTGCCCGACGGAGGCCATTGTATTTGGTAATGCCAATGACCGGGAAAGCAGGATCAGCAAAATGAGGGCAGAAAACCGGGAGCGCCTGTTCCACGCACTCGAGGAACTGCACGTGTTGCCGAATGTGAGCTATCTGGCCAAGATCCGGAATGCACCAGTGATCCGGGGAATGGCTGAACAGGCTGAGGGGGCAGAGCACGCCTAGTATCCGGGCGGGACATTTCCGGTAGCCTGAAGCAGGAAAGGAAAGTTTTTTATATGATTTGCCGAAAAACCCACAAGTCTTTAGCTTGTGGGATGTAAGGCACAAATGATTTTAACCTTGTGAAAGAATATACTGACGGACAGTTTCAGGA
>Ga0318563_10000241_pt1 | contig 23595 bp, 19 predicted proteins | sample GRESIP066b5f19_FD_203689 | JGI IMG/M metagenome (GOLD analysis project Ga0318563, IMG submission 203689) | Tropical soil microbial communities from Luquillo Experimental Forest, Puerto Rico - GRE.SIPMG.066b5f19 | ecosystem: Environmental > Terrestrial > Soil > Tropical forest > Bulk soil... | reverse complement strand
TTTCACAGCTGATCGTGAGTATGTTTCCTTCCACATTAATATTAAAATCGTTTTTCTTCATTCCCGGGGCTGCTACCGAAATTTTGTAATCGTCTTTGGTCTCTGCAATATTTACAGCAGGGACGGTCATTACCTTTCCGGCAAACATACGTCCGGTATCGAACCAATCGTTCCAGGGTTTAAAAAAATCGTCATACAGGGATGGAAACAATTCCCCGCTTCTGATTATTGATTTGGTTGACATAACTCCTCCTTTATTTTAAGGTTGTCGATAAATGTTCAATTCTGGACAAATGTAATCAGGGAGATATCCCGGGGAAATGATGACCATCAACCATAATTTTGATTGTGCTCACCTGGTAAAGATGGCCACCATGCCCTGCGCATACCACCGGGCCATGTAGTCATTGGGGTGCAGGGGATTGCTGATACAATCCTTTGCCTTTTTGCGCCGGTAGATGGCGTCGCTGAGATGAGTCATGTCAAGTTCGGCGCTGCCCTCTCCTTCCAGTTGGTGCAGAACCAGCTGGTATCCTGCGAGGTTGCCAGTATAGAATGACTTATTCTTATCTGAATCAAGAACGTAATCCGGGTCGAACATCATGTTCGAAAGAAGCAGGAATTCAGCCGCGGGATTGGAAGCTATAACCGTATCCATGATCCTACGTACGTAATCTTTGAACTCGGCAGGGGAATATTTCCAGAAATCATTCATACCGAAATCAAGGATGATCAGGTCAGGTTTCAGGGGATTGACATATTTCGCCGCATAGGCGGCACCCCAATCGACCCTCGCCCCGGGCAGTCCTGCGTTGTAAAGCGTAATCTGGCTGTTTCGAAAATTCCTGCTTAATTCCCGGGAAAATAATTCCACATATCCGGGCATATAGGGGGACACCGTATCATATCCGCTGACACTCATTCCCCGGGTGAGGCTCATGCCGTAGGCCAGGATTGTCAGCGGGGCCCCGGTCTTCAGTTTTGTCATAACCCGGGACAGCCGGTTACCCTTGTAACCAGGCGTCGGGCCCAGCCAGGCATCCTTATGCGTGTAGGTGATGACCACCCATTGTGACTGCAAATTATACCAGGAAAGATCGTGTGTGCTGTCAAAAGAGGTATCCGCGCGGAATGGCATGGATGAGCCGGCTGGCCTGGTAAGCTGATTTCCGCTAATCAAATAGTCTCTGCCCTGTATGAATGTTTTTTTCAAATCAAAGCTCCTGACTGAAATAATGGCTGAAGGGGAAAAAAGGAGTCTGCCTGATGCGGGCTGACCATGGACAGAATACAGGAGAACAGTTTCATTGAACACCGTATCAGATTTCCAGAAGGGTTTCATGTACTGGTCAAGGTTGCACCGGACAGGATGTTTCCGGACAGGCTCCCCGATGTTCAATGTGACAGAAAGATCGTCCAGGTAAACAAATCCGCTGTCTGAATCATTTCTTTCCACTCCGATCGTAATATAATCCGTTCCGGGAGGAGCCTCTGTATAGTCCCCCATTTTTTCATAATTCATTGATGAAATGTAATCGCCGGGATATTCCAAAATCTCCTTGTTTTCTCGTCCATAAAAACGCAGGGAAATGCGGGGCTTTAATTTTTCACTGCTGCATTTTATATACAGTTCGTACCGCAGGATGGAAAGTCCGGTGACCGGAATGCGCCTGAATAGTCGTCCACGGTTTCCCAACCTCGCACAAAATTTTCCCGCAAAAGTATGGGTGCTATCCAGGGTGACGCTTGCCGGGTCCCCTTCGCGGGTCCAACCCTGGAAGCCGGATTCAAACCCGGACCCGATTTGTCCAAAGAGTGAACCTGTAGCAGCAAGTATAATAATCAGGAAAATGACCGGTTTTTTCCTGGACATCAGGTTTGTTTTAGTCATTGGTCTTTTCAATTTTTCTCCACCCATTTTATTTCAACCCTGCCATTTTCCACCTTCAGGGGTAGCCAGATATACCTGGAATCCTCCAGGTTTGTTTTGTTCCACCGGTCTGCAATAAAAATAAATTGCCCTGGTTTTCCGCTGAGCGGGAGGACATAGCTGCTCTGGCTGTAGAAAGTTTTGTCGGCATCTTTCCCCACACAGGGGTTTCCTTCTGTTTTCCAATCTCCCATGACATGGTCCGATACAGCATAGAGGGCAGGATTCGGATCCCAGCCGCTGCACAGGGAAGTGATCAGGAAATACCTTCCTGCGGATTTAAACATGGCAGGGGCTTCGCGCCGCTGGTTTTGGAGGATGCGAACATAGGATGATGTCGGTGCAAGATAATCATCCGACAACAGGCAAACCTGCATTGTATTGTTGTTTTCAGAGCTGTAGATCAGGTAGGCCTTCCCGTCATCATCCTGGAATGCGGTCATATCCCTGGACATCTGACCATTTGGACGCATGCTGTTTATAAAGTGATAAGGCCCTGCCGGTTTATCGCTGACAGCTACACCCGCCCGTGCATAGCTGTAATCGGATTTATCGATATGCAACCACATTACAAACTTTTTGGTTTTGTTGTTGTATACCACCTTGGGTCTTTCAATTACGCGGCCGGTATCCAGATCGCTGGTTGGATCGCCCGTGGTGGGGGCAAGGGCCACGCCTTCATTTTTCCAGTGCACCAGGTCCCTTGATGAATAGCAGGATATCCCGCCTGCCGGCACCCGGTAGTCTTCCCAGTTTTGACCAGAAACAAGCCATGTTTTGCCCTTCTTGATTTCGCCGAACAGGTAATAAATCCCATCGTGAAAGAGCAGGCCTGCCCCATGGGCATTGATAAACTGTCCGTCTGTGTCTTTCCACAATTGTCCCAGTACGACCGGGTGATTTTTTTCCTGCGCAGCCGAAGGAAGAATCGCAGAGCAGGTCAAGAGCACAGCAGAAGCAAGTTGTCTTAATCGTTTTAAAGCAGGTGTCATTGACTTTGTTGGTTAGTATTCGACGGCATAGATTTCAGCTTCCAGATGCAGCTTTTCTTTTTCCTCGGACGAGCATTCGATGTACAGAGGCAGACCCGGGTCCAGATCTTTTGCTGAGACCTCCCCTGCCCCCCAGGAAAGTCCGCTCCATATCATTTTGTCATAGTGAATCAAAAGGGGAACAGGATGCCCGTTTTGGGATACCTGTATCCTGAGCAGATCACTCATTTTTGTACCGTCGGGGGGTGCCCCTCCCCAGCTGCGGTAAGGTTGCCCGTTGTTGTCAAGCTGCCTGAAAATGATCCGAATCGTTTTATCCTGGGGCTTCCCGATTGTTGCTGTGATGCTGTTCGGGGTCCTTCCTTGAGAGAATGATGCCTCCATGCTGGAAATCCTCTGCGGGATGCGGACTGTTGGATCTACTCCCAGATCGTAACGGGATGTGGCATATTGATCAAATCCAACAACCACCAGTTGTTCGGCCCCGAGGGAGAGTGCATGACCTTTCAGGAGGGGCTTGAATCCACCGTCTGCATAAAGGATCTTCGACATGCTGGAGCCTGCCGGCAAGGCTATGGTTTGGGTGGACTGCGATGGGTTCACCACGGTACATACAATTCCATTTTTCCCCCTGGCCATAAAGCCATAAGGATTTCCCCTGCCTGGTATTTCGCCAAAAGTGCTGAACCCGTCCTGCTGCTGCAATTCATAAAAAAGCCCCTGGACTCGGGCAAACCATTCGGCATCCTGGTCACCCAGCAGCTCTAGATTGCCATGGTATACATTGAGCCATCCTCCCCTGGCCAGTTCAAGGATCAGCATGCCCTTCCATGCCTGCAGGGCGCGGTAGTAACAGGTGCCGGTGGTTCCAATCATAAATGCGCAATTGTCTATCCTGCGCAGGGGAAGACCGTTAAAGGCGAACTGGCTGACCATATGGTCCGAATAATTGTCCTGTGACCGCCAGATATTCATCATCGGCACATCGGAGAACCTGGGATCACCACAATAGAGGGTGTCAAAGACACCCAGCCAGCGGTCGTCTACCGTTTTGCGGAATGGCGTGAAGGTATTCTCCATATCTCCCCCAAAACCGTTGTATCCGGTAATGAGCACATCTGCGTTCCTTTCCCTGAACTGCCTGAGCATGCCGATAAAGGCTGACTTATTTTTCTCCTTTATTTCCTCTTTGGTGAATTTATCTTTTTGCCGGGCGGTGACTGCCTCGAAATAGGCAAAATCAAATTTGAACAGGCGCACCCCTTTGTCGTACCAGTATTGCAGAGATTCTGATAAATGCTGCAGATACCCTCCATCGAACAGACACATAATATTTGGATCTGTTCCCAGCGAATCCTTCCATTCATCAATGACTTCTAGGAATCTGCCGGATTGGGTCGCAATCAGGTTGGTAGAGAACCACATTCCCGGTTTGATGTTGTTGGCCTTGCACCCGTCCAGCCATCTGGCGGGCCCGGATGGCCAGTGTTCCTTCTGCCAAATGCGGTATCCTCCCCATTTGTCAAACCAGAAAGCATCCATAACGTAATAGTCTATGCGGACACCACTTTTCTTCAGCCTTACGATTTCGGCCAGTTCCCGCATGGCCAATTCTTCCGTCTGGGGAACATGATCAGACAATTCATCATAGGCAGACCAGTTATTGTACACAAACAAGGGGGTCCTGGGTCCGGCAGGATTGGCAACATTTTTTGCGGCTTCCTGGCGAACTCCCCAGTTATTGGCAGCCATCATCACGGGATGGGCTGTCAATCCAAATCCCACTGCATTTTTTATGAAATTCCGTCTTTTCATGTTAACCTGTGTACGGGTGATAGAATATCAAAAACTGGCTCCGATACCTTTGGCAGGAGCCTTTTGATGGTTGAAATCTTTACCGCCGGTCTCCATTCCATATGTCCTCCCGAGATCAATGCCACTATTCCTGAGCAGGGAGCCTGACGGAATCTTGTAGTGGTCATAGAGCGAGAGGTTTGTGGAAGTGGTCAGGGTACAATTCCCGGGATTTTTGAACCCCGGATTGATGCTGAATCCAACAGTCTTTCCGGAGATCGTTTCCAGATGGTATTTTTCCATCCATTGGGTAAAATTCGCCATCCCGTCCGCGTTAAATTGCCTGGCAAGGCTCCACCAGTCGTTGCCCAAAAAAACATCCCCGCCCTTATTGCCTTTTATCAGGCTATCTGCCCCAATAAAAATATTGTTGTAAAATCTGAAATTCTTCCGCTCACTTTTTTCCGAAAAACTCAACGCCGCTTCCTTAGTGTTATATACCGTGTTGTTATAGCAGATGCAATCATAAAACTGGTTCTTGTCTCCCGAGCTGTTCCATATATAGATGCCTGCCCTCGAGTCGGAAACCGTACCGTCATCTTCTGTTATATTATAGCGGATGATATTATGGTACCAGGGGCTCGCCCCCCAGTACTGGAAAATACAATAGCCGCTGCCCTGGTTCTCATAGGAAAAGCAATACTGGATGAGTGAATTGGTGACACCACCATCCAGGTCAAAGCCTCCACCGTCCGCCCCGCCCACTGAGGTCTTATTGCGATAGGAAAGGCAGTTCTGGATCGTCACACTGTCTGCCTCATAACACCAGATGCCTACAGGTCCGTTTCCAATGCGTGGCATATCCCACCCGTTGTTGGTTGCACTGCAACGATCAATCAGTACAGCTGTACAATGGCCAACTACAATACCGTTGCCGCTGTGGTTGGTAAGATTGGTAGGATCCCCGGGGTTGTTGTCGGCCCTGCAATCCAAGATCCTTATATTCCGGGAACTTTTCTTGCTCCCCTCCCCCTCCACGGTAATTCCTGCCGATCCATTGTCGTGTACAAAGACATGGGAGACATCAATATCCGTGGACGCATAGATCATCAGACCGCTTTTCTGAAATCCGGAGATATCCAGCCTTTCCAGCCTGAGGTGATTGCACTGGATCATGGCAATCCCATTTTTAATATTGCCATTCTTTCTGCCCGTCCCTTTTAGCTGAAGATTCCGCAGAGACAGGTATTTTGAAAGATACAGGATAACGGCTGCCGAGTCCCCTGACTCAATGATTGCAGGACCTGTTCCATATGAACCCACTGTTACCGGATGACGGGCATCGCCAGTTTTGGAGGCATTTAATTCAAGCGTTCCCTCGAAGGTCTGCCCTCCACGAAAAAAAACGGAGTCTCCCGGATGGAGAACTACTGCATTGACTCTCCGGATTGTTCGCCAGGGGGCAGCGATGGACCCGTCACCTTCATCATTTCCGTCTGCCTGAACATAGTAAGCCCGGGCATGAACAGCCGCAGGGCTGCTCTGTGCATGTCCGCTGGAATAACTTGCCAGCCAAATCAATATAACAATCAGGTATGATTTCCGGGAAAACATAAAAGTTCTCAAAATTGTGGTTTTTGTTTTAAGTAATCAAAATAAGCAGGGGATCAGATTGCACCCAATCCCCTGCGACGAATAGACTTTTAATATCCCGGGTTTTCTTTCAGATTCTGGTAAAATTCAGTTCTTTCTGCGGAATCGGCAAATCTTCATTTTTGTTGTCTGTAAAGCTCACCCCTTTCAGATGGCTATCCTGGTTTGTTCTGTCTGCAGGTAGGCATTCATGTAGTCTGCAGCAATTCCCCAGCGGACCAGGTCAAAAAACCGGTGGTCTTGCTAGGAGAGTTCCAGCTTTGTTTCAAATCTGACTGTATTGGGCGAAGCACCCTGGTCGGTCAAGGTGTTTGTATAAAGCCCTACGAGGTAATTGGCTGCGGGGTTTGCTCCGTTCATCACCTGGCATCCGTTCAGAGCTCTCGTCATGATTTGGTTTATCAGGGAAAGGTTGGTCACCTTGGTAAATTGAATCTCTACCTGGTAAGGATAAAGGGAATTGTTCACTGCAATAAAATCAATATTCTTTCCCATTTTCTGTACCGTGACCGAAATCGGATTGTATACCCTGTTGGAAAATGTGACCTGGTTTTCATATTGCTGGCAATAACTGGAAATGCCAAGAAAGGCTCCCAACAGGATTAAAGAAAAGAGGGTCTTTGACATATCAATTGGTTGGTCAGAAATCCAGAAAACAACCGAATAATCAGCGGAAATCAAATAGACAGAAACACTTAACTGGAGAAAAAGCCGTCAAAAAATGAATCAGTCTGGGCTGAAAAGGCATTGTCGTATCAATGGATTTGAATTGTGAAAATCCGATTTTGCGTATATTCGGCTATCCCTTAATATATTTCTCATGGACAGAAGAGATTTTCTCAGGAACGGTTCCCTCACAGGTGTATCCCTGACCATGCTGGCGATGGCCTCCTGCCAGGCGCCGGTAGAGGAAAAAAAACAACAAATCGTTCCAACCACCGAATCCGCGGATCCAAAATCATTTCCGCTGAATGAATTCACCGTAGATACCCTCCAGCAAAAGATGAAAAGTGGTGAATTGTCATCCAGATCGATCACAGAATCATACCTGCATCGAATTGATTCAATTGATAAAAAAGGCCCTGCCCTTCATTCGGTGATAGAACTGAATCCTGATGCCCTGGCCATAGCGGATCAGATGGACCAGGAGAGAAAGTCAGGCAAAGTGAGAGGCCCCCTGCACGGGATACCCGTCCTGGTCAAAGACAATATCAATACGGGAGACAGCATGATGACCACCGCCGGGGCGCTTGCCCTGGAAGGAAACAAAGCTGCACAGGATGCCTTCATCATAAAGCAACTACGCGCATCGGGAGCGGTCATCCTGGGTAAAACCAATCTTAGTGAATGGGCCAATTTCAGGTCTACCCGCTCCACCAGTGGGTGGAGCAGCAGGGGTGGCCAGACCAAGTGCCCCTATTATCTGGACCGCAATCCCTCCGGTTCAAGTTCCGGTTCCGGTGCGGCAGTGGCAGCCAATCTCTGTACCGTTGCCATAGGGACAGAGACGGACGGGTCTGTAGTGTCCCCGGCCTCGGTAAATGGACTGGTCGGGATCAAACCAACTGTGGGCCTGCTGAGCCGAAATGGTATAATACCCATTTCCTTTACCCAGGATACAGCCGGCCCGATGGCCAGAACGGTTCGGGATGCCGCCCTGTTGCTGGGCGCCCTCACCGGAGTGGACGAAGAAGATCCCGTTACCAGGAAAAGTGCCGGCCTCTCCCATACCGACTATACCCCATTTCTTATCCAGGATGGTCTGAAAAGCAAAAGAATTGGCATTGAGAAATCTTATCTCAAAGGACATGAAGGAGTTGTTGGTCTGTACAGGCAGGCGATCGAGGTCCTGAAAAAAGAGGGTGCGGAAGTCGTGGAAATAGAACTCATGAAGCATATCAATGACCTGACAGCCGCTGAACTACTGGTCCTGCAATATGAATTCAAATACGGCGTGGATAAATACCTGGCTTCATCCCGAGCAAAGGCAAGATCCCTGGCTGATGTAGTTGCCTTCAACACGCAAAACGAATCCAGCGCGATGCCGTATTTCAAACAGGAAACTCTGCAGATCTGTGACAAGAAAAAGGGGCTGGACAGCAAAGAATATACCGACGCACTGAAAAAATCCACAGGTGCCCGCAAAATCATTGACGATCTTATGACCCGATACCGGCTGGATGCCATATCAGCCACGACCAACGGCCTTGCCTGTGATATCGATCTGATAAATGGAGATTATGATACCGGTTTCTCTTTCTCAACTCCGGCAGCAATCGCCGGATATCCACATATCACCGTACCGATGGGATCGGTGTTTGGTCTTCCTTTGGGTTTTTCTTTTATGGCAAGGCCCTACCAGGAAGGTGAGTTATTGAAAATGGCTTATGGCTTTGAGCAGGCGACCAAAAAAAGAAAATCACCGGAGTTCCCGGTCAGTTCCACCATCCCGGCATAAGGAAACGGCTATCCGGAATGTTCGGTGAATGGAGAACATGGCAACCGGCAATTTTACCTGGCTTATCCCTCTTGCTGGAAGTGGCTTAGCATGGCAACCCGGGTCGGACCGCCGGAAAAAAATTAACAACTGAATGACCTGGGTTCGGGGCGGACTATTTTGTTTCCAGAGGATGGCCAATTTCCCAGTCATGCCCGAAGGGGTCTTTAAGCCTGCCTAGCTTCCATCCGTATTCTTCGCCTACCGGGAAAACCTGGGAAGCTCCTGCCCCGAGTGCCCGGGCAAACATGTGATCTGGGTCCGCAACGGTCAGAATTATTCTGACAGTCCCCCCGCCAAGAGATGCCGGACTAAAGTTGCCGTGCTGGGGAGACTCCTCACCTATCCAGAAAGTTGCTCCGTTGATGGAGAGGTTTGCAACCAATCCCCCTCCTCCCGGATCTTCCAAAAGGAAAACTTCTTCTGCTCCAAAGGCAGCCTTGTAAAAATTAAGTGCGCGGGCACTGTCACGGACCGACAGCCAGGGTTCAATGCTGCATGCAGTGCCACTATTCCCGGGATCAGTTTCCTTACCTTTATTTTCCATACCTGTTTGATTTCTGTGCGTATTCAAAATTATGACGCGAATCTGTTCATTATGCTGTTTGGCGCAATCGACCAGTAAAAATGTCGTGTCCGCACCGCAGGCCGCCATCCCATTCAAAGTATGTTTGTTCAGGAGAAATCCTGCCAGGGGAACGCCTGGTCCCGGCTTCCGGCGATCCTTGGAAGTGCTTTCCCGCCTTTGCCCGGAATCCGGGAAGGGCCCATCAGGCAGGCTATAAAAATGGGCAAAACAATCTTAGACATTACCATGTCCGTTGATGGATTTATTGCCGGACCAGCCGTAACTCCCGATCAACCCCTGGGCCAGGGTGGAGAGCGGCTCCATGATTGGCTTTTTGTCAATACTACCACCGATGACAGGAGAGTGGTTGCTGAGCTCCTGGAGACTTCTGGTGCGGTAATCCTGGGCAGCTGGACCTATGCAGTCGCTATCGAAACGGTCTGGGAGTACAGCTCCCCTTTCTTATTCCCCGCGTTTGTCCTTTGCCGTGAAGGGCCCGTTGTGGAAACGGAAGGATTTACCTTTGTCACTGGAGGAATAGGGAATGCACTTGCTGAGGCCAGGAATGCGGCCATGGGGAAAAATGTGTGGGTCATGGGTGGCGCACATACAACACAGCAGTTTTTAAGGGCAGGTTTGCTTGATGAATTACATATTCATATAGCGCCCCTGCTCCTGGCGAGAGGGACAAGACTTTTTGAAGACTTCGGAAGAAACCAGATTGACCTCAGAAAATTGAAGGTGGTCACCACCCCCGGAGCAACCCATGTTTACTACGAAGTAATAAACCAGTCAAACCCGGAACCCATGTAGCGCTTACCGTCTTCACCGCCTGACAACAAAAATGGAATTGGCTGAAGCATTCCCGTAAGCTTCTACCGGGAGGTTGGTGACTATTCCATTTTTCCAATATTTTGGCATGGCATAGGTGCCTCCACAGACATAAATGTCGCTGCCAAGAATGAAAATGGAACTGGCCCAGGCATCACCGGTCTCAAGGGTGGTCGGCAATCCATTCTTCCAATACTGCGATATTCCATCTTCCCCTCCCGCTGCATACACGGTACTTCCGGAAATAGTTATCGCATACGCTTCGGCAGCCTGTACATCAGTAAGTTGGGCAAGGGTCTGATTTTTCCAATAGACAGCTGAATCACCCAGGGAGCCTGCCACGTAGACATCCGTTCCGTTGACATATATTGAGTTGGCAGTTGCCATGAGATTGGTATCTGCCAGCTCTGTCAGAGACCCGTTTTTCCAGAAAGCAGGACGAAAGTAATTTTCAATTCCGGCCACGTAGACGTCCCCCCCGGAGACAAAAATGGAAAAGGCTGTGGCATAATCTGAAAGCCGGAACAAGCCGATTGTGTTTATGGGGGGTGGATTGGGAGGCGCGGGATAAGGAGCTGTCAGAGCTGTCAGGTTTACGGCTAGTCCATTTTTCCAGTACATGGCAGTTCCAATCCCCGAATTCAACAAGACATAACCGGCGACATACACATCCTGGCCGTCAACAAAAATAGAATTGGCAAAAGACCGCGCTGCTGTGGCGCTCCCTGTCAGGGCAGTTCCCACACCGTTTTTCCAGAAGGTGGCTGTTGCAGTACCATTGGAATACTGTACGCCTGCAACATAAATGTCGTTACCGGACACAAAAATCGAGTTGGCCATTGCGTCCTTTCCGAGCGGGAATGCAGTCCCGTTTTTCCAGTATAACGCTTCAATCCCGCCGTCTTTCGTTGTATTATATCCCGCGACATATACATCGGGGCCAGAACCCGGTCCCGCACTTTTTTTGCAGGAAGTAACCGCGCCGATAAAAAACATCAGGGCTACTGCACCATAAAGACAGATCCGCATGCGAATACCGTTGTCATGCCAAAGTTATGAAAACGGCCCATCAGAATGATGAGAACCAGAAGCTGCAATGAGACAGATAAGACTTCCGATCATCAGGTGGCCCTCCCACATTTTTCCTGGTCCGCCAAAATATCAGAATCCTAACTGGTCGGATGGGTAACCACAATTGTGTTGATATCGGCTGATCCATTCCAGGGAAAACCAATCCAGAATCTGACTGCTCCGAACTGCTGCGCAATGGGGATAAAGGGGGCAAGAATATTGTAGTCCTTTGTTCCACTGGCCCCTGCCCCAGAAAGGACAATATGGGCGGTTGGGGTTGTTGCGTTGATATTTAAGGTGACCTGGACTATGAACACCTGGCCACGCGGCCATGATCCGAACTTGCTCGCATCGTTGTCGTCAAGGCGGACCATGTTGTCCTGTGTAAAATCAAGGTGGAGAAAATTGGTCAGCGTACCCACGGGCTGGTTGAAGGGTTCAAACTGTATGGTCACCAGCCCTGTTCCAGCGGGTATGAAAAGAATGGCAGAAAAACTGTATTGGCCAACCCCAATAAATTTGGAAAAATTGCATTGCATACCGCTCACGGACTGTTGGCCAGAACTGCGAATGACCTGCACAAAGTTCCCACCGGAGTTGACCGGTGATCCAACGGTTATCACGTTTCCCGCAGGGGCGTCGATGTTTACGGTCCCTACCTGCTGGACATGGGCCGGTGGCTGACCTGCCGCGACTGAGCCAAAATTGGACTGGAACAAAGTTTCCGAAGAGCATCCCGTCAAGGACAAGATGGATAGAAAAGAACCGGCGAGGAATGCTGCCCTTTGTAATTTCTTCTGCAGCTGGAGTAATACAGAATTTTTCATGTGATCTTCGTTTAATGGTTAACACAATAAATTGACGCAACAAATCTTCATACCCGATGGGTGGTCGCCATTCCGGGTAATGGTATCCATTGAATGAGGAATGAAACAGCCTGCGTTTACAATCCTCCTCTACTGAATAAGACCGGTGGGGTAAGGATTCCCAAAATCGTTTTGAAAGGAAAGGACGTATGAATAGTTGCTGCGTACAGAGCGTTGCCTGAATAATCCCTCCAAAGGTATTATAATTGGAGAAGGACCATGGGCATTTTCAAGGATTTTCCCTCCAGGGTAAGAATCACCAGGAGGAGATGCTTCACCCGGCCAAAGGTTATTTATTTTTCCCAGGCCCTGATTCCCTTTTAGTGGTATTTCCCTGCCGGTAACCTACGGTTCCGTCATCAGTTTGTCAACAACGCGTTTGGTCATCGCCGTAATGTTGGCATCGTACTGGTCCGGGGCTGGTGGGTTCTTCTCATCCGGATAACACTCCATATGTGGTAAATCGGGCCCTGCAACAATATTTTGATTTCCTCTTTCAGATTCTTATCTTGTATAGGTTTCTTTTCTCCCATCCCCCTGATTGCAAAACAGTTACCTCCATCCTTCACATTCAAAAACTAAATCACCATGCGGTTAAAACTTTTGGCTCTGTCAGTTATTCTATTTCCGTTTGTGGCATGGGCCCAACCAAAAACCTACTGGAGTCCGGAACAATGCATGAAGATGAAAAACATTACAAGCGTACGGGTCTCTCCTGATGGAAGTAAGGTATTGTATGCGGTCCGTCAGGCGGTCATGACGGAAGACCGGAGTGATTACGTAAACCAGATTTTCCTCTGCAATGCCGACGGCAGCAATACCTTGCAGGTTACACAGGGGGAAAAGAACAATTCAAATCCCAAATGGAGTCCCGATGGAAAATGGATTGCCTTTGTCAGCAACCGGGAAGGAAAGAACAACTTGTATGTGATCTCTCCGTCCGGAGGGGAGGCCGAAAAACTTACAGACGTAAAAACAGGAGTGAACAACTTTGAATGGAGCCCGGACGGGAAAATGATCGCTTATGTGATGACCGATGCCACACCTGATGATGAGGAAAAGAAAAAGAAAGAAAAGAACGACTGGTTCTATTACGACGAGGTGATTCTGCAAAACAGGCTGTATGTCCTCTCGCTTCATGAAACTGACAGTGCAGGAAAAAAGAAATCGACCAAACTTACCAAAGAGAACCGCAATGTCATTGCCTTTGACTGGAGCCCTGACGGTAAATGGATAGCTTATTCCCACGGCAAGTCCCCGCTTGCCAATGATGATCTGTACAGCGATATTTCTATGGTCAATGTCGGCACAGGTGAGCAAAGAGCTGTTGCCAGCACTCCCGCCGGCGAGTCCTCTCCCTACTTCAGTCCTGACGGAAAATACATTGCCTACCTCTGCTCGGAAGACCCGGTTGTCTGGCCAGGAAAACGCACTGTACAGGTTGTTCCGGTGCAAGGTGGGCAGGTAAAGAAACTCGCTGCCAGTCCGAATGATCTCCCCAATATTCTCTCCTGGTCTGCCGACGGAAGCCATATTTATATTGCCGATAACAACAAGACCCTGCTGAGCATTTACAGCCTGGGTCTGGACGGGGCTGAAGTGATTGAATTCAGCAAAGGTTGCCAGGATCTGCTCGGAGGAATCTCCGTTAACCGGTCGGCGACCTATATGGGATTTGTTATGCAGAATACAGCTAAAGCCGGAGAGGCCTTTGTTAGTCCCTTGTCTTCTTTTTCACCGGTTAAAATTTCCGATATCAATCCTGACCTTGCCGGAAGACCTGTCCCGAAGACGGAGGTCATCCGCTGGAAGAGTATGGATGGAAAGGAAATTGAGGGTCTCCTCACCTATCCCCTGAACTATGAAGCCGGGAAAAAATATCCCCTTATCCTCAATCCCCATGGAGGACCGGCAGGAGTATATACCCAGAGTTTTATCGCCTCCAATCAAAACCTTTATCCGATCGCCTCCCTTGCAGAAAAAGGCATATTTATCCTTCGTCCCAATCCGAGAGGATCTTCAGGATATGGGGTCGTATTCAGGGAAGCTAACGAACGCGACTGGGGAGGTGCAGACTTTAAGGACCTGATGGCCGGGGTTGATTATGTCATCAAAATGGGTGTGGCAGATCCGGATAAATTGGGTGTAATGGGATGGAGCTATGGAGGTTTTATGACCAGCTGGACCGTGGGTCACACTGACCGCTTTAAAGCAGCATCTGTTGGTGCGCCTGTAGTGGACCTTTCCTTTCAAAATCTGACAGATGATATTCCAGGTTTTCTTCCTTCTTATATGAGATCCGACCCATGGGCTGATTGGGCTGTATATGATGAACACTCCCCGCTCCGTTATGTGCAGAATGTCAAAACACCGGTTATGCTTCAGCATGGGGAAGCCGACGCGAGGGTTCCCATCAGCAATTCACTGATGTTCTACCATGCACTTCAGCGCAGGGGAATTCCTGTGCGGTTGCTCGCCCTTCCCCGGCAGCCACACGGTCCGACAGAACCAAAAATGGTATTCAAGACTTCCCAGAGCAATATGGACTGGTTTACCCATTACCTGGTTGAGGAAAAGAAGGGATTCTAGGATCAGCTTGCGATTGGCCCCATAGTACCGGCCCTGTCAGTTTTCAGACACTTCAGGCCATAGTATTGTCCTAATTTAATCGTAGAATTAAATCATCAAATAAGTATTTATGTTTTCCCTTAAAATCATCCTGGCTGCGGTTGCCATAACGGTTGCTGTCACCATCGTCCAGTGGTTTTTCATCGGCCTTCTCTTTCATAAATACCAGGCAGTCACTCCGGCGACCTGGCGAAAGGAGAGCTACAAGTCCTACGCCTGGAGCACCATGCTCGTCTTTATTTTCGCCCTGCTCTTTGCATGGATCTATTCCATCTGGAAAAGTAAAAATGGGGAAATGCACTTCGCCGATGGACTTGAATTCGGGATCATTTGCTGTCTCGTATTTATCATACCTGCTGAACTCACGTCCGCCATTTACGTCAATTATTCAAGGAATTTCACCTTGGGCAAATGCCTGAGCTCGGTAGTGGAATATGCAGTGGCGGGAGGCATCGCCTTCTGGATGTTGTAACGGGTATGAAAATTGCGTTCCCTATTTTCCTGTCCTGCTCTGCGGAGGAGAAATCTTTGACTTTTTTCTCTTATCATCATACAACTGCTAATGAAGAATTTTCTGTTGCTCTTGTTGTCCTGTAATTGTTTTGTCCCTTCCCGGGCGCAAACAGGAACGGTCCCTCCGCCGGAAAAATCTAGTTATTTACTTCACAAGTTTGCACAGCATATTGGGGAGGAAAGCTATACCCGGGAAAAAACAGATTCAGGTTTTGTGTTTAAGATACAGTTCAAATTTGTGGACCGCGGTATGTCCGTTCCCCTGAATGCAACGTTGGTTACTTCCTTTTCCTACGAGCCGCTGTGCCTTTACATAAAAGGGAAGACCTCGCGATTTTCAACGATCAACGACACGGTCCGGATCTGCCAAAAACAGGCTTGGATACGTGTGGATGATTCGGCTTTCATCAAGGATCTCCGGTCTCCTTATTTTACGGTCGGAGGCTATTCTCCAGGCACAATCCAGATGTTGCTCATGAAATATTGGATGACACATGGCCAACCGGAAACGATCAACCTCCTGCCGGATGGAGCGGTAAAAATCAGGGGGGCTGGATACGACACGCTTTTATGGGAATCAAAACAACTCATCCTAAAACGATATATGATCGGAGGATTGATTTGGGGAAATGAACTGGTCTGGACAGATCTTGAAGGCAACCTGGTATGCCTCATTACCAACGATGCCGAAGCTGACAAACTGGAATTAATGCTCGGGTCATACGAAGCCTTGCTGCCGGAATTAATCAGCAGGGCAGCCGCATATGGCATGCAATTGTTCAGGGCTTCCCTTGCAGGAGCCAGCCTGAAAAAGAACACGCCGATAGCCATCATCGGGGGCGACCTGATAGACCCTGCCGGGGGTCAGACCCTCAGAAATGCTGAAATCCTGATTGACCATGGGGTGATCATCAAGACAGGAAGATCCGGTGATTTCCCGATACCAGACCGAGCCAGGGTCATTCACGCGGATGGAAATACGATTCTGCCCGGACTTTGGGATATGCATACGCATTTCGAGCAGGCGGAATGGGGCCCTGCTTATCTTGCAGCCGGAGTAACCACAGTGAGGGATTGTGGCAACGAATTTGGATACATCAATTCCATCAAGCAGGCCATCGATAGAGGGGAAGGGATTGGGCCAAACATCCTCAAAGCAGGAATCATAGACGGAGCTGGTCCCTATGCCCTGGGAATAGTTCGGGCGACAACAAAGGAAGAAGCCATTGCCCAGGTAAAGCGCTATAAAGACAATGGTTTTGTACAGATAAAAATTTATAGCTCCGTAAAACCCGCTATCGTTAAAGCCATATGTGAAGAAGCACATGCACTGGATCTTACCGTGACCGGGCATATCCCGGATGGTATGACCCTGCTGCAGGGCATAGATTCAGGGATGGACATGGTTAATCACATAGACTATGTCTATCGGGCCATGAAAAAAAACAGGGACCTTTCTATAGATCTCCATGATTCCCTAAGTGTCCGCGTGTTGAACCAGCTTAAATCCCACCATACGGTCATCGATCCCACCCTGAGTGTCTACGAACTTATTGTCAGGTCGGTTAAAGATGATATTACACTCATTGAGCCTTCCTTTTATTCATTGCCCGTTCCACTACAGGCACTTTTCAAAAACATGGGAATGCCGCCTGAAATCGCTGCCAGATACAAAATCCTGATGACCAGCCGTGAAGAAATTGTGAAGGCCCTCTATGATTACGGAATTACCGTGGTAGCCGGGACCGATGGGTGTATCCCCGGGTATAGCCTCGATCGTGAACTCGAATTGTATGTGGAAGCAGGCATGAAACCGATCGATGCCATCCGGTCGGCAACCATTATTCCAGCCAGGGTTATGCATAAAGAAAAAGAATATGGAAGCCTTCAGCCCGGTATGAAAGCAGATCTGATCATCCTGAATGGAGACCCGACACAGGATATCCGCAAACTTCGTCTTGTAAAAATGGTCATCAAGGAAGGGGAAATCTTCGATCCGGCTTCACTCCACCGGATGGTCGGCTTTAGTAATTAGCAGGTCCGTTCCCCGGAACTACCCCTCCGTACCGATTTTATGGCAGGGTTATTTTAAAAAAATATCATCATGAATATATACCCAGGTTTGTACCGCATTCGGCCACGTGCCTTTGTCCTGGTGTTGATTTGCCTGGTAACACTATCCTGTCACACCGGAAACCGAAGGATGAGTCCTGAACAACAGGCTTCAGTGAAGGACAGTGTGATGCGTATGGCCGAAACCATCGCGACAGATGTTAGCGGTCATGGTCCGATCGCCTGGAGCCGATATTTTGAAGACACAGCAGCATTTTTCATGGTTACTGACGGATTGCTCGTATTTCCAAACCGGGACAGTGCAATATCCATTATCAGCAATAGCCTGACAAAGAGCATCAAAGGCATACAATTGCACTGGACCAATATCCGGATTGATCCCCTTTCTGAGGATCTTGCGGGAATGGGTGCCCACTTTAGTGAGGTTCTTACAGACTCCTCTGGAAAAAGCATTGCTGCAGAAGGGTATTTCACGGCGATCGCAGAAAAGACTCCTGGCGGATGGCAGCTCCGCAACGCCCATTGGTCAGCGATTCCCGCTAAGTAGAAGATGGATTGTTCCAGCTCCGGGGAGAGTTTCAAGCCGTTTTCAATTTTTTAGAAATCCCCTGGCCTGCAATTCCTTTACCAGCATTTCCGTATACTGCTTGGCCGCCTTTTCAATAGCAGGTGGATTGACGACCTTTGATTGCATGGAGATAAGCATTTGTTCGGAGTTGGCGTCAAACAGATTGCTTTCCACAAAATAAGTTTTGTCCGTCGAATAGTAGCCGGGGTTGTACAGTGGTACAGTATAAGCATAATAACCATTGTAGCTGCCTCCGTATCCGGGATAGGGTACAAACGCTCCCCCCGAATATCCCTCAACATAATGGGTTTCTGAATGCTGGTCAACAAGGGCTACAATAAATATCCCGTCACATCCCAGACTTCTGACACTTTTCAGAACCGCCTCCCTGGAAGGCAGTTTATCATTGCTGAGTATGGGTCCAAAAGCATCGATACTCTTTACCACCGTCGCTCCCCTGGCCTGGGCCGCATTAGCCAGGTTATTTTCCAGATTCGACTGAACATCGTAATTCTGGGTCATGACCCAGATAAAGGTCTTATGCTTTTGTCCTTTCTGGGCAGCCGTCTTTTCCTTGTCTACCCAGGTGGCCATGATCCTCATCGAGGATTTGTTGCACGAAGTGAGCCAGCAGGAAACAAGTACCAGGAAGCAGAATGTTTTTAAGGTCGCCATATGGAAAATTTTGAAAATCATACTCAAAAAAAGCAGCAAACAATGGTTGGCCCTTCAAGTTACGTTTTTGTCAAAATACGGCAACACAAAAATCTCCCGATCATTTCTGAAAAGCGCCGGGAAGGGCAACTCCTCTTCCTATGAAACCACCCTCGAAAATTTTAGTACTTTGCCATAGTTTTGAATTCAGTCCGCCTGCCTCTGCTTCATCCTGATCCCGCCGTCGGCCGATGGGCGGAAAAGTTACCGGACCTCCCTCTTTTCAACACGGTCCGCTCCCTGAAGATTGTTTCATACAATAAAACGCGTTCCCAATATGAGGTATTTAGCCATGATCCCCATTCTTCTCCTGTTGAATAAGGTGCTGGGACAAAATCCCCTGAGCCAATGGACTGATGCCGTGGAAACCAGGTACGATGCAAAGGCCCCGGACATCCGGTACATCGTCGGGGTGGACAGTACGGATCTTTCTTCCATTACCGTAGAGATGCATATCAGACAAATCCCTGATAGCTTTCAGGTAGCTATGGCAGCGCATCCGGAATATGATGACCGGTACTGGAGGTTCGTTAAAAACCTCACGGTTTCCTCACGCTATGGAGAGGGCCGGATTCTCCGGGTAGACAGTTCCCTCTGGCAGGTTTATATAAAAGGGGGTGAGGCCGTCCTGTATTACATCATTCAGTTGCCGCATCCGCGTCCGGGGATGCGTGCGGCCTGGAGACCTTTTCTTAGCCCTACGGGCGGGTTGGTTGGAGGCATACAAACCTTTATGTACATCGTCGGTCATGAACTCACGGCCTCGCATGTAGAATTTAAGATCCCCGAAAGCTGGGAAATTGCTACCGGTCTGGAACCCACCGCAGTCCCGCATGTGTTTTTTGCTCCTAGCGCCTTTATCCTTACCGACTGCCCGGTTCTGATGGGGCGGATAAGATCGTGGAGTTTTTTGGAGAATGGTGTTCCGCACCGTATTGTATACTGGCCTTCGCCCGGCGGCCGGCCCTTTGACACGGTTCGTTTGGTCAATCATGTCCATCAATTGGTAAATCAGGCGGCAAATATTTTTGGAAGACTTCCTTACCGCGAATATTGTTTTCTATTTCAGGATAATGCCTATGGAGCACTGGAGCACAGCAACTCTGTAACGATCGGGATACCTTCAGGAGACATCGCAGACCATCCCGATGAGTACCTTGAGGAAATTGCGCATGAATATTTTCACACCTGGAATATTGTCCGGATTCATCCTGCTGAATATGGTGACGTTCGTTACCAGACCCCGCCTTATTCCCCAAGTCTATGGTGGAGTGAGGGGTTAACGATGTTTTATGCGGATCTGATGATCCGCAGGGCTGGTCTCCCCCTGGCAGACTCAACCCGGGTCAGTCACCTGGAATCGTTGATCAAGCGATATTATGAGGTCTCTGGCAATCATCTGCTATCTCCTGAAAAAGTAAGCCTTGCTTCCAATGCCCCGAACGGAATCTTGGGTGACTATTCAGCCAGTACCCACCTGCAGGGTGAATTACTGGGAGCAATGATGGACCTGGTCATCAGGGACCGCACCGATGGCTTGTCGTCTATCGATGACGTCATGCGGGAGATGATGGTCCGCTTCAGCAGCCGGGTCGGGTTTACCGGTCAGGATATCGAGGGACTCGTTTCGCAAAGCTGCCATTGCCCGATAAACGGGTTTTTTGATAAATATATCCGGGGTACTCGCGCCATTGAATTCAACGATTACCTCGGGCTGATCGGCCTGCATGCCGATACATCCTGGGAACCGGTCAGGGACACCGCAGGAAAACCTGCCCCGGATCTCCGCGTCTATGCATGGCAGAAAGCTGGGGAGTCAGCCATCCGTATCGGTATTACTGATCCGGCAGGTTGCTGGGGCAAGGCGGGCATTCATACGGGAGATATTCTGGAAGCAATAAATGGAATGGAAGTTAAATCGACAGCTGACTTCAGGTCGCAACTGGGCAAAATAAAAACTGGAGATGTGCTAGTCCTTTCCATTCAATCGCCCCAATCGTCCCAATCGTCCCAATCGTCCCAATCGCCCCAATCGTCCCAATCAACTTATCTCCCCGTGCAGAAAAAAATCAGCGTATCGGGCTATCTCCAACCCCTGGTCCATATCCGGAAGGTAAATGGACAGACTCAAAAACAAAGAAAGTTATACGATGAATGGGCCCTTGGCAGGTAAACACTGCCCGCTGCACAGCCACGAGGGGTCCGGTTTTTCCAGGACGATTCTTCCCGATTTATGCTGGTGTCGGATGAGATTCAGTGCAGTAACAATACGGTGCCTTTTCGCACGGTCTCCGGCTGCCCTTCCAGTTGATATTGGCAATACCAAACAAAGGCACCGTCTGGGGCTGCCACTCCTCCCACTCTTCCATCCCAACCCTGGCCTGCGGTGTGGGTTTCAAAAACTTTTTGTCCCCACCTGTTATACACGGTGAACCTGAACCAGACAATGTTTCCGACAAGCAGCGGCCTGAAAATATCGTTACGTCCGTCTCCGTTGGGTGTAAAGGCGTTGGGAACAAAAAGTCCGTTTACACAAGTTTTCCCGGAAAGCCTGATGGAATCCTTACCCGTGCAATGGTTGCTGTCAGTCACCTCCAGGACGTACAGGCCTGGCTGGCCCACAGTCAGGGTCGGGTTAGTGGACTGGTCACTCCACAAATAGGTCTGGTAGGAGTTCAAGGGTTCAATCGTCAGTTTGCTGAATTCACAAATGCTGGTATCGGGCGGAAGAAAACCGGAAGGAACAGGAGCCATACGGGAAAGGTAGGTCGTATCGGATCCCTTGCATCCATCCTGGCCGGTAACGGACACCCAGTATCTTCCTGTATCACTAGCAAGGATGAAATTGTTGGTGCTTCCATTGCTCCAGGTATACTGGCTGTATCCAGGCCCCGCATCCAGTCGCCTGGCGGTCCCTTCGCAGATCACAGAATCCTTATCCAATGAAATCAGGGGGGTGGGATTCAGCTTTACTCCCCTGAGCTTGCAGGCGGTCAGAATGGATATGTTTCCGGCGCTGACACTGACCTGGTTGTGAAAGGTCTGGTGAAAGCTGTTGCCGACAATACTATCGAAGGTCAACGGTGCTTCACTCATGTGGTATGACCGCAGGAAGGTCAGGCTGGTATCTCTGCCGTTACAAAGGCCGCTTGTATCGGCATCACGCAGTCGCAACAGTTCCAATCCGCCCTTTCCGGTCACGGTATCCCAATACGTTTGGAGGACAATGTCCTCTGCCGGGGAGTAATAAAGAAAATTGCTGATAGTCTGGCTTGACCGGCGCGGCTCCTGATAGAACCTTTCCCGGATGATCCGGTTACCCTGAATGTTTCCATAAAGGATGTCCTCGTTATACAAATTGTTATTTTCTACAAATCGCGAAAAGGCAATTCTCCCATTGGGTTGTTGGGTAGTGACTGTATTGTAGTAATTGCTCCCGTGGCCGGAACTGAGCATAATGCCTGATTGGAAAATGAAGTCCTGGCTGAAATTGGCAACGATAGAGTGACTGAGCGTGTCTGCTTTCAGGGCAACCGGACCCCTGAAATCACTGTAAGTTGTTCCGCTCACGGATATCGACCCGTTATCCAGCAGGTTTATACAGGTGTTTGCATTGACAAAAGAATTCCAGGGGGATAATTGTCCAAAATCCGCGTACCAGCCTTTTGTTTTCAAGAGCTGGCCATTGGCAGGATTTATCAGGACACCCCACAACAGATTTTTATCCGTATTATCCCCCACCAGAACCGGGTCCAGTCCTCCGACCAGCATAAGGTTGCCCTGGAGAAGAAGAATCCCAAAAGCAAATGCTGCACTTCCTGCATAATTTTCATCCCATAACAGCTTTCCCCCAGGGTCCAGCTTCAATACAAAGGCAAATTTGGATGCTTCAAAGATTTTCAGATTCCCGCACAGAAGAATATTTCCTTTGGGATCTTCCAGGATGCCCGTGATTTCTGTAGCACCGGTAATCGGATCTGACCAAAGAGAACTCTCATAGGAAGCACCCCATAACAGGGACCCGTTTCTGTCAAGCCTCCAGACGGCAAGCTCCCTGCGGTCGTCAGTACCGGGTACCCCGATTTGTCCTGTCATCAGCAGGTCTCCATTGGTCAGTTCCTTGATTCTTGTGGCAGTCATCCAGAGACTTGGAAAAGAACCCGTATTATCATATTTCCTGCTCCAGAGGATTTCTCCCGCCGGGTTACACTTCAGAAGGTAGGGCATATTGTAAAAAATACCGTTGTCCGGATAGTAAAACCCGGGAATCAGGATGCTGCCATTGGTGGTCCGGCTTATGGAACCCGCGGCAACGGCAAGTGTATCTTCTTGGAGCAGCAACCGAAGGCTGGTATCTGCGCAGATGGACGTCGTATCGGGGAGAGGGATCTGACATTTCCCTGACAGGGATGACTCCTCCATCCATCCTGGATGCCCAAAACTGCAAACCGGCAACAAGCCGGGGAAGGTTCGGCTATACAGATGAACCCCGCTTACCAGTAGGAAAGGAATGAGCAATTTGGAAAGCGAATGTTTCATTGCATCACCATGACGGGCAGCGACGAGGTCTATAAGGCTTTCGTAATCCTAAAATAAGAAATTCCCGTCAATTCATTGGCCCCTCTCCGCCCGGTATAGGCAAGACCGAAGGGCATCAGCAATTGTAAATCTGGAGAATTTTTTGGGAATGTATCATGTTGTCCATATTCATTTTTTGCATTATCAGCCAATTCGTGCGACAGGTGAGCCAACGTTTGCGAATAAAGAGGCATGCTCCTGCAGAAAGCCCGGCACCATCAAAGGATACCAATATCCCGTAGTCGTCCGCGATTTCCCATTTGAAAAGGCCTTCCTCCTAAGATAGTTTTGAGTGCCTGCGATATTACAGTCACCGTCG
>Ga0318563_10000237_pt1 | contig 23676 bp, 19 predicted proteins | sample GRESIP066b5f19_FD_203689 | JGI IMG/M metagenome (GOLD analysis project Ga0318563, IMG submission 203689) | Tropical soil microbial communities from Luquillo Experimental Forest, Puerto Rico - GRE.SIPMG.066b5f19 | ecosystem: Environmental > Terrestrial > Soil > Tropical forest > Bulk soil... | reverse complement strand
TGCACCGTTCTGCTGTGGCACGTGACCTACTCGATCAACTCACTCGCGCACCGCTGGGGCAGCCAGCGCTACGACACCGGCGACGACAGCCGCAACAACTTCTGGCTCGCGCTGCTCACCTGGGGCGAGGGCTGGCACAACAACCACCACTGGTTCATGAGCTCGGCGCGCAACGGCTTCTTCTGGTGGGAGATCGACCTCACCTACTACGGGCTGCGGCTGCTGGCGCTGTTCGGAATCGTGTGGGACCTGAAGGAGGTCCCCGAGCGGTTCCTCCGCCCGGCCGAGGGCGCGGTCGCGCCCGCTACTGAACTCGAATCGTCGCCTTCTTGATCTCGAGCTTCTCCTTGGTGCGGCCGCTCTCGGAGCCGGCCGCCTCGAGGCCTTTGAGCGAGTCCATGCCCTTCGTCACCTCGCCGAAGACGGTGTGCTTGCCGTTCAGGTAGGCGGTGGGGACGAAGGTGATGAAGAACTGGCTGCCGTCGGTGTTCGGGCCGGCGTTCGCCATCGACAGGATCCCCGGCTTGTCGTGCTGCGCGTTCGGCGAGAACTCGCCCGCGTAGCTGTAGCCCGGCCCGCCGGTGCCCGTGCCGAGCGGGTCGCCGCCCTGCGCCATGAAGCCGGGGATCACGCGGTGGAACAGCACGCCGTCGTAGAAGCCCAGCCGCGTCAGGTAGATGGTGCTGGTGACGTGCATCGGCGCGACGTCGGGCCGCAGCTTGATCTCGATCGGCCCTTTGGTGGTGTCGAGCACCCAGACGTAGGTCTTGCCCGGGTCGAACTTCACCGCCTCGGGCTTGGCGAGGTGCGTCTTCCAGTCGCTCTTCGACTTGTCGACCTTGGCCTTGGCGATCTGTGCATCGATCGCCGCGATCGCGGAGTCGTCCGCCATCTTCTTCTCTCCCGCGGCGAACGCCGCTCCGTTGAACGCAATGCCGATTGCAAGGCAGGCCGCGAGCGTCGCGGCCGGGCACGGGCGAATCATTCCGTCTCCTTCAGCAGAGGTCGAGTCCGAGATTGCGCGCGATGATGCGCTTCATGATCTCGTTCGTGCCAGCGTAGATCGACTGGACGGCGGCGTCCGCGTAGTCGGTCGAGATCGGATACTCGCGCATGAAGCCGTAGCCGCCGTGCAGCTGCAGGCACTCCGCGGTCAGCCGCTTCTGCAGGTCGGTCGTCCACCACTTGGCCATCGAGACCTCGGAGACGATCGACTCCTTGCGCACGTGGGCGGCGAGCAGGCGGTCGGTGAAGGCCTGGCCGACCTCGACCTCGGTGGCGAGCTCCGCCAGCCGGAACTGGATGTGCTGGAACGCGCCGATCGGCTGGCCGAAGGCGCGGCGGCTCTTCACGTACTCGAGCGTGTCGTCGAGCGCGCGCCGGCACGAGGCCATCGATGCGACCGCGATGCACAGCCGCTCCTGCTGCAGGTTCTGCATCAGCTGTTTGAAGCCGCGGCCCTCGGCGCCGCCGAGCACCCGGTCGGCGGGCACGCGGCAGTCCTGGAAGAACAGCTCGCTGGTGTCCTGTCCGCGCAGGCCGAGCTTGTCGAGCTTGCGGCCGCGCACGAAGCCGGGATCGCTCGCCTCGACCAGCAGCAGGCTGATGCCGCGGTGCGGCGGGTCGGCGGAGGGATCGGTCTTGGCGACCACGATGAACAGGTCGCCGATCTGCCCGTTCGAGATGAACGTCTTCGAGCCGTTCAGCAGGTAGCCGTCGCGGTCGCGGATCGCGCTGGTCTGCACGCTGGCGAGGTCCGAGCCGGTGCCCGGCTCGGTCATGGCGATGCCGAGCAGCACGTCGCCCGCGATCGCGCCGGGGAGATAGTTCTCCTTCTGCGCCTTCGTGCCGAACTCGGTCAGGTACGGCATGCAGATGTCGGAGTGCAGCGACATCATCAGCCCGTGCGCGCGGATGTAGCTGAGCTCCTCCATCACGATCGCGTCGTAGAGGAAGTCGGCGCCCGCGCCGCCGTAGGCCTCGGGCGCATTGGCGCCGAGGAACCCTTCCTCGCCCATGCGCTTCCAGCTCGCGCGGTCGCTCATGCCCTGCTCGTTCCAGCCGGCGATCTTCGGCTCGATCTCGGCCGCCGCGAAGCGCTTGAACTGCGAACGGAACAGCTCGTGCTCGTCGCTGAAGATGTCGCGTCTCATCGCCGCGCATTCTGGGTGTTTTGCCAACGAGCCGCTAGGGGCGATAGCATGCGCTCCCCCTGCAAAGGAGCCGCTCGAATGTTCAGCCACATCATGGTCGGGGCGAACGACATCGAAGCCTCGAAGAAGTTCTACGACGCCGTGCTCGGAGCTCTCGGGATCGGTCCCGGAGGCCGCGACGACAAGGGCCGCGTCTTCTACGTCACTCCGACAGGCGTGTTCGCGCTCACCAAGCCGATCGACGGTGGCAAGGCCACCAGCGCCAATGGCGGAACGGTGGGCTTCGCCGCCGACTCGCCCGAGAAGGCCAAGGCCTGGCACGACGCGGGAGTGAAGAACGGCGGCAAGAGCATCGAGGACCCGCCGGGCGTGCGCGAGAGCGGCATGGGCAAGCTCTACCTGGCCTACCTGCGCGATCCGAGCGGCAACAAGATCTGCGCGCTCTGCCGGATCAAGAGCTAAGGCCTCGGCGAAGCGCGAGGCCGCCCTCGCCCGGAGCCGCAAGCCCCTCGGAGCGTGGGTAGGGTGCCCACGCGATCATCTGTCGTGCGCAGCGAGCCGCAGGCGAGCGTAGTGGCGGGTGGCGAGGCTATGCCGCGCCGGGCCCCGCCTCGGAGTAGAACTGCCGGTACCAGCGGCGGAAGCGGCCGAAGTCTTTCTCGGGTTCCGCCAGGAGCGGGCGATCGCGGTAGATCTTGTTGGACCAGATCGGGATGTCGAGGTTGTAGTCGTTCACGTAGAAGTCGAAGAAGCCCTTCACGACCTCGGGATTGCAGCGCTTGTGCGCGTAGTAGCGGTGCATGATGTGCAGCTTCTCCGGGCCGACCGGCGTGAGCGCGTTCACCGCGATGCCGTCCATCTCGCCCTTGAAGCGGGTGTAGAGGAAGCCGGGTCCCGAGTTGAACGAGTCGACGTCGGTGGTGACCGAGGCGGTGTCGGCCTGGTCTTCGGCGTCGGTGTCGACGTCGATCTTCAGCCGGTAGTACGGGCCGTCGGGCTCCCAGTGGATCGCCTTGCACTTCCAGCCGTGCAGCGTGGCGAAGTGCGCGAAGTCGACGCCGTTCTCCATGATCTCCTGCGGGTGGCTGGTGATCGTCCACTCGTGGGTGCGGTGGAGCTCATAGCTCGGGTCGAGGATCTCGGGCACGACCTCGGGCTTCCAGTCGGGCGCCTTGCCGTCCAGGTGGTGCCAGAACAGGATCATCCCGTTGCACTCGAGCGCGGGGAACGTCGAAAGCTGCGCCTGCGGCGGGATGCGCTTGGCGTAGGGGATCTCGACGCAGCGGCCGTCCTCGCCGCCGAAGCGCCAGCCGTGGAACGGACACCGAATGGTGTTGCCCTCGACCTTCCCGCCCTTGCCCAGGTGCGCGCCGAGATGCGGGCAGTACGCGTCGGCGACGTGCACCGCGCGGTCCTCGCTGCGCCAGAGCACCAGGTCCCGGCCCAGGTAGTGCGCGGCGCGCGCCTGTCCGGGCGCGAGCGAGTCGGAGTGGCCGACGGCGAACCAGCCGTTCGGAAACGGGGGCAGCGGGATGCGCGACATCGTGACCTCCCGTGGAGCGCGACCGCGCGACTATAACACGTTTCATTTTCGCACAGGTGTGCCAGAATGCGGCCGCCCGCGATGGAGAAGCTGGTCTACCTGCTGTGGCGCGACGCCTCCGAGGAGCGCGGCGCCTTCGCACGGCGCCTGGTCGGGGCCGTGGGCCCGAAGCTGGTTGCGCAGGGCGCGCTGCAGGTGGCGGTGAACGCGGCGGACGCCGATGCGGACCTCGGCAGGACCGTGCCGATCCGCGACTCGGCGCCGGAGTTCGCAGGCGTGGTCACGTTCTGGCTCGGCTCGGTCGACGAGCGCGGCGCGCACGAGCGGCTGCTCGCCGATTCGGCTGCGCGCAGTGCCGGCTACCTGGTGACCGAGTCGGTCCCGCGCGACTGGGAGCGGCGCAGCTGGCCCGACGGCGTGCGCAGCCCGGGCGTGAAGCTGGTCTCGGTCTTCGAGCAGCCCGCGCGGCTCAGCCGTGAGGAGTTCATCGCGCGCTGGCACGGCTCGCACACCCCGCTCTCGCTCGAAGTGCATCCACTCTGGCGCTACGTGCGCAACGTCGTCGCCCGCCCGCTCAGTCCCGGCGCGCCGCCCTACGCGGGGATCGTGGAGGAACACGTGCGCGAGCTCGCCGACCTGACCGACCCCGCGCGCTTCTACGGCGGCGCGGAGCGGATGGCCGCGAACATGCGGCGTATCCTCGACGACGCTCGCAGCTTCCTGGATTTGGAGCGCGTCGCCTCGGTGGTGACGAGCGAGTACATCCTCTCGTAAGGACCCGCGATGCTCTTGCAAGGCCGCAGCGCGATCGTCTCCGGCATCGGACCGGGCATGGGACGCGACATCGCCCTCCTGTTTGCGCGCGAGGGCGCCGACCTCGCGCTGGGCGCGCGCAGCGCCGACGCGCTCGAGGCGGTCGCGAAGGAAGTGCGCGCGCTCGGCCGCCGCGCCGTGGCCGTGCCCACCGACATCGCGCGGCCCGAGGAATGCGCGCGGCTGGCGGAGCGCGCCGAGTCCGAGCTGGGACGGATCGACGTGCTGGTGAACAACGCCTACCACCCCGGCACCTACGAGCTGTTCGAGAGCGCCGACCTCGAGCGCTGGCGCGCGCCGCTCGAGGTGAATTTACTCGGCTCGCTGCGACTCACACAGGAAGTCGTGCCGCGCATGAAGCGCGCCGGAGGCGGCTCGATCGTGATGATCAACTCGATGATCGTGCGGGACGTGCTCCCGACCATGGCGAGCTACGCCGCGTCGAAGGGCGCGCTGCTCGCCGCGACCCAGGGTCTCGCACGCGAGCTCGGTCCGCACGGCATCCGCGTGAACTCGGTGCTGCCCGGCTACATCTGGGGCGCGACGCTCGAAGGCTACTTCGCGCTGCAGGCAAAGGCCCGGCGCGTCGAGCCGAACGTGGTCTACGACGAGGTCGCGGCGAAGATCGCGCTCGGCGCGATCCCGACCTCCGAGGAGATCGCCGGCGCGGTGCTGTTCTTCGCCTCGGATCTCTCGCGCGCCGTCACCGGGCAGTCGCTCGACGTGAACGGCGGCCAGATCATGGCGTGAGGTCCGGCGCGATGGGCTGGCTCGCGCGCGAGGGAACGGTTCGGCGCGTCGTCGACGGCGTGCGGCGCGGGCGTGCGCCCGTCCTGCTCGGCGGGCCCGGCATGGGGCGCACCACCACGGCGCAAGCCGCGGCGGAGCGGCTGCGCGCCGAGGGTATCGAAGTCGCCGTGCTCGAGCTCGGCGACGACGCGCTCGACCCGGGCACGGCTCCCCCGGGAGCCGTGCTCACGCTGCGGACCGGCGGGCTGGCGCTGCACCGCGCGCTGGCGCACGGCCGCTCACTGCCGCAGCTCGGCGGCCGCACGCCGCAGCGCGTGCCGCTGGTCCCGCTGTTGCGCCGCGACCTGCGCGCCTGGGCGGCCGCCGACGGCTTTGCGCTGCGCGAGGACGAGCTCGAGCGCGCCTTCCGGGCCTGCGGCGGACACCCGGCCCTGTTCGCGCTGTGGCTCGAAGCTCATCGCGCGACCACCACGCCCGACGCGCTCGAGCAGCGCATGGAGCGCGGCGCCGAGGCGCTCTTCGCGCGCATCGACCGCGCGCTCGCTCCCGCCGAGCTCGCCAAGCCCTGGAGCTGGCTCGCGCTGCGCGGCTCGGCTTCGGTCGACGAGCTGCGGCGCGCGACGGGCGCGACCAAGCCCGTGCTCGACCGGCTCGCGATCGCGGGTCCAGTCTCGCGGACGCTCGGTGCGCGCGCGGAGATCACCGCGACCTGCGCGCTCTATCTGCGCCACTGGGGCCGCGGCTAGCCGTCGCTGAAGAGCGCGCTCGCGCACGGCGCAGCCAAGAGCTCGATCCGCGTGCCGGCGAAGGTCGCGGGGTCCGCACCCAGGTAGAACGCGGAGCCCGGACGAAGCACCCGCGCGCGGAGAGCGCGCGCGATCCAGCCCGCAGCGACCGTCCCGGTCGTGAAGCGCGCATTCAGCTCGACCACCGGGCGGAGCCGCTCGTGGCCCTCGGCCCCGGTGAAGACGAACGCGTCCACTCCGCACGGACCGCGGAAGCCGGCGGCGGCGGCGTCGCGGGCCAGCGCGAGTGCCGCGCTGCGCAGCTCGCCGTCCCAGGGACTCGTGGACTCCGCGGCGCAATCGGCCCCGATCCGGCCGCGGTGCCCCAGCGGCACGCCCGCAACAGTCAGCACCTGCGCGAAGGTGCCGAGCACGCGCACCTCGGCGGGACCGGCGACGAGGAGCTGCACCGACAGGTCCGCGCTGCGCGCCAGCCAGGGCTCGACCACGCAGCCGCCGCGCATGCGCAGCCGCGCCAGCGCACCGCGGAGCGCGGCCGGATCGAGCCGCCCTGCCCTGCCCATCAGCCGCCCGCGTCCGCTCGTCCCCAGCCGCGGCTTCAGCGCGAAGCGCTCGCCGAGCGGCGCGGGCCAGCGCGCGACCGCAGCCTCGACCCGACACCGCACGGTGTCGGGATCGGCGAGCTCCGCCGGGGCGAGCGCGAAGGCCGTCTCCGCGATCTCGGGCGGGAGCAGCCCGCGCGCACGCGCCCGCTCCAGCGCGAACGCCTTGTCGTGCACCGTCTTCACCAGCGCGGGGTCCGGGGACGCGAGCGGCACGCCCTCGCGGCGCGCGAGCGCGGCCGCCTCCTCGGTCGCGAGCCACGGCACCAGCGCGCGACCCGGAGCGCAGAAGTCCAGCGCCGGGCGCTCGGCTTCGGCTGCGAACACCGCGGCGAGCGCGCGGTCGAGCGCGTCCGCTCCGCTCGCGATCCGCGCGTCGGCCGGAAACAGCGCGCCCCACAGCCGCGCGACGTCCCGCACGCGCGGGTGACGCTCCATCCGCCTCCAGCCCGCGCCTTCCTCCGCGCCGAGGTTGGGGAACAGGAGCGGAGCTGCGCTCACGCCTGCGGGCGCCGGTGGCGGGGCCGGCTCTCCTGCGTCGCGCGCGCCGTGCGCACGTGCTCGATCAGGGCCTCGGACAGGCCGGCGGCGCGGCGCGCCGCCGCGTCGAAGCGCCGGGCCTTGGCGCGCGACGCCTCGAGCGGGAACGGCACCGAGGCCGTGTAGCTCTCGACCTCGCCCTCGCCCGCCGGCGCCAGCCGCGTCAGCCAGCGCGCCGCCAGCGCCACGTGCCGACGCTCGTCGGCGTGCACGCGCTCCGACACCCGCGCGCTCGCCTCGTCGCCCGCGCGGCGAAAGCCCTCGGCGTAGAGCGCGGTGAAGTCGAGGTTCGCCTGCTCGAGCGTGAGCCCCATCGCCGCCAGGAACGCGAGCGGGCCGCGCGGATGCGCGCGGATCGCCGACGCGTGCTTCCAGAAGTAGTCGGACAGCGGCGCGCCGCCGAGTTCCTCGCCGTGCGCGCGCAGCCGCTCGAGGTACATCCGGCAGTGTCGCTGCTCGTCGGCGAGCACGAAGGCGAGCTCGCGGCGCAGCTCCGGGTCGAGCTCGGGCCAGAGCAGCAGCGCCCAGGCGAAGAGCTCCACGGCCTGCAGCTCGTGGTGCGCGAAGCGGCGCAGACAGACCGCGCGGGCAGCGGGCGAGCCGAGCTGATCGGGCCGCGGCAGCCGCGCGGCCCCGCCGCGTAGCGCGAGCTCGGGTGCGCGCGCGGGCCGCTCGAGATAGAGCGGGGCGCCGCGGTCGAGGTCGGGCAGGCTTTCGATCCCGGGCGCGAGCTTCTGCTCGAGCTCGGGCGACGACACGATCGCGAGGCAGCGCGCGCGCAAGGTCCCGGCGTCCGGCATGGCCGCGCGAGACTACAGCTCGCGGCGCGGATTCGGTAAGGTCGCCCCACCCCTCGAGTCACGACCTCCGTTCCACCGTTCGAGGGATGCATGCTCGCGGCCCTGCGCAGCTTCGGACCCGCCGACGCGCTCGACGTCGCGATCGGCGCGGCGCTGTTCTATGCCGCGCTGTGCTGGCTGCGCCGCTCGCACGCGCTGCTGGCCGCAGGCGGCCTCGCGCTGCTCGGCGGCGTGTATCTGGGCGCGCGGCTCCTGGGGCTGCACCTCACGACCTGGATCTTCCAGGGCTCGTTCGCGGCGCTCGCGCTCGCCGGGGTGGTGATCTTCCAGGACGAGCTGCGGCGCGGGTTCGAGGAGCTGGCAGCGGCCGCGGTCGGCGGGCGCGGCGGTCCCAGCCCGAGGCTCGACGCGCCGGAGCTGCTGGCGCGGTCGCTCTGCGAGCTGGCGGCGGCGCGGGTCGGAGCGCTGGTCGCGGTGGCCGGCCGCGATCGACTCGAACGCCACGTGCACGGCGGGCACCCGCTCGGCGGCGAGCTCTCGGCCGCGCTGCTCGCGAGCCTGTTCGATCCCCATTCCGCCGGCCACGACGGCGCTGTGCTGGTCGAGGACCGGCGGGTGACGCGGTTCGGCGTGCACCTGCCGCTGGCGCGCGGCACCGCGGCGCTGGGCGGGCTGGGCACGCGGCACAGCGCGGCGCTGGGCCTGTCGGAGCGGACCGACGCGCTCTGCCTGGTGGTGTCCGAGCAGCGCGGCGCGACCTCGGTGGCGCGCCACGGCGAGCTGCGGCCGGTGGGGTCCGAGGACGAGCTCGCGAAGCTGGTGGCCGGGTTCTACCGCGAGCGCCGCGCGCTCGGCCGCTCGCGGCCGCGGCTGGCCGAGCTCGCGCTGCACCGCGGCGTGGAGAAGGGCGCGGCGCTGCTCCTGGCGCTGGGCCTGTGGCTGCTCATCTCGGCGGGACTACACCGCTAGGTGTCGGAGCCAGCCGGTAGGGCTCACCGCGCCCGTAGCGGGTGAGCCGCGCCTGGATCGCCTCGGCGAGCGCCGCGTCGCCGCGGGCCTGCGCGAGCGCGAGCGCGCGGCGTGCCTGCAAGACCGCGGCATCGGTCCGGCCGGCTTCCATCGCGGCCATGGCGCAGACGTCGAGCTCCTGCGGCGAGTCACAGGGCGACTCGGCGCAGCTGCGGTCGCACAGCGCCTGCGCCTCGGCGCCGTTGCGCAGCGCGGGGTCGGGCAGGGCGGCGAGCAGCCGCGCCAGCCGCAACGCCGCGTCGCGTGCGCCGCGCGGGTCGGCGAGGGCGAGCCGGTACTGCGCCTCGGCGTCGGCGAAGCGGCCGGCGCGCTCCAGCGCCGAGGCATAGGCGAACCGTCCACCCGCGAGGCCGGGCTCGAGCCCCAGCGCGCGCTCGAGCAGCGTGGCCCCCGCCTGCGGCTCGCCGGTCTCGGCCTCCAGCCGTCCCAGGTTCGCGAGCGCGCGCGGATAGTCGGAGCGCGTCCGCACGGCGTTCTCGAGCTGCGCGCGCGCGCGTTTCAGGTCGCCCGGACCGCCGCGCGCGGCATAGGCGATGCCGAGCTCGGTGTGCGCGAACCAGTTGGAGTGGGTGACCACGATCGCGTTCTCGAAGAGCGACACCGTGTCGTGCCAGACGGGCACCTGAGCCCGCGTCTGGACCACGCAGCCCGTGAGCAGGAGTGCCGCGACGGCACCCGCGAGCACTCGCCCGAAGGGCACCCGCGCCGCCAGCGCGCCCAGCTCCCAGGCCAGTGCCAGCGCGAGGCCGAGCGACGGCAGATAGGTGTAGCGGTCGGCGAAGGCCTGCGCGCCGACCTGGACCAGCCCGAGCGTCGGCACCAGCATGCCCAGGAACCACAGCCCGCCAACCGCCAGCCAGGGGCGCGCGCGCCGCTGGGTCCAGGCGATCGTGGCGAGCGCGCCGAGCAGCAGGAGCGACGCGAGCACGAGCCGCCCCTGCAGCGGGTGGAACGGGTAGATCACGGACAGCTCGCGCGGGTCCACGACGCGCCACAAGTACTCGGTCGGGGCGACCGCGGCGTTCGCGAGACGCTGCCCGAGCGGCACTCTGACGATGCCGGAAGCCTGTGCCGTCAGCGTGACCGCGCACGAGGCGGCCGACAGCGCGAAGAACGGCAGCTTCTCGCGCACGCGCGCGCCGAGCTCGCCCACGGAAGACAGGCGACCGAGCGGCCAGGCGTCGAGCACGAGGAAGAGGAAGGGCAGCGTCACCGCCATCGGCTTCGACGCCAGCGCCGCAGCGAAGAGCGCCAGCGACCCCCACCAGGCGCGGCGAGTGCCACTCCGCGCCCAGCGCGCCCAGCTCCACAGCGCGGCCAGCGCGAAGCAGCCGCAGAGCACGTCCTTGCGCTCGGCGATCCACGCCACCGATTCGAGCCGCAGCGGGTGCAGCGCGAACAGCGCTGCTGCCAGGGCGGCGCGCCAGGTGGAGCCGGTCAGCTCCGCCAGCGCTCCGAACGCCAGCACCGCGGCCACGGCGTGCAGCACCAGGCTCGTGGCGTGGTGGCCGGCGGGCGCGACACCGAAGAGCGACACGTCGAGCATGTGCGAGAGCCAGGTGAGCGGATGCCAGTTGCCGGCCTGGAAGCTGGTGAAGGCCCACGCCAGCCCGCGCAGACCGAGCCCGGCCCGCACCCAGCGGTTGTCGGTCACATACAGGTCGTCGTCGAAGGCGACGAAGCCGCAGTCCAGCACGCCCCAGAACGCGGCGAGCACGAGCGCCGCGAGCCCCGCGGCGACGAGCGGCTTCGAGCGCCTCACTCGGAGAGCTGCGGGAACCGCGGCGATTGGCGCAGCCCCCAGCGCGCGAGGCGGAACTCGAGGCCCGTGCCGAGGCAGCCGAAACCGTACTTCACGCTGCGCTGCCAGTTGATCGACGACGCCTCGGCGAAGTAGGCCGTCGGGCAGGTGATCTCGGCGATCTCGTGCCCGTGCCACAGGATCTGCGCGAGCATCTGGTTGTCGAACACGAAGTCGTCGGAGTTGGTCTCGAGCGGCAGCTCGCGCAGCAGCTCTGCGGAGAACGCGCGGTAGCCGGTGTGGAACTCGGAGAGCTTCGAGCCGAGCAGCCAGTTCTCGACCAGGGTGAGCCCGCGGTTCGCGACGTACTTCCAGATCGGCATGCCGCCGGCGAGAGCGCCGCCGCCCAGGATGCGCGAGCCCAGCACGCACGGGTACACGCCGCCCCCGACGAGCGCGACCATCGCCGGCAGGAGCTTCGGCGTGTACTGGTAGTCGGGGTGGACCATCACCACCACGTCTGCGCCGACCTCGAGCGCGGCGCGGTAGCAGGTCTTCTGGTTGCCCCCGTAGCCGCGGTTCTTCTCGTGCACGCGCAGCACCACGTGCGACAGGCCGCTCGCGATCCGCACGGTCTCGTCCGTACTGGCGTCGTCGACCACGATCAGGTCGTCGACGATGCCCTGCGCCATGACCTCGTCGTAGGTGCGCACGAGTGTCTTGGCCGCGTTGTACGCAGGCATGACCACGACGACCTTGCGGTCCCGGTACATCTCTCACCTCTCCGCGCGCATGATACGTTCTGGCGCGCCATGGACCAGCTCGAGGGATTCCAGCGCCGCCACCTGCGCGGACTCGCACACGGGCTCCAGCCCGTGGTGATGATCGGAAAGGAAGGCCTGTCCGATGCAGTGGTCGCGAAGACCGAGGCGGAGCTCCTCGCGCACGAGCTGATCAAGGTGCGCTTCGGCGACTGGAAGGACGAGAAACGCGAGCTCCTGGAGGAGCTGGCGGCGCGCACCCGGGCCGAGCTGGTGGGCCTGGTCGGCCACGTGGGCATCCTGTTCCGGCAGAACCGCGAGCCGAAGCGCCGCAGGATCCGCGTGCCGGCCCGGCCGCGCGGATCTCCCCGCAGCGCGTGCTAGGCTGCCGCGCATGGCCTTCGAGCGGCTGGGACAGCTCTGGCGCTTCGCGAAGTACGGACTCCCGCTGGCGCGACTGCGCCCCGAGTCCACCCGCACCATCGCCGACGTGATCGAGGAGCAGGCCGCTGCGCGCGGGCCGCACCCGTTCATCCTGTTCGAGGACCGCCGCACGAGCTACGACGAGTTCAACCGCGCGGCCAACCGGGTCGCGCACTGGGGGCGCGCGCAGGGGCTGGGCCGCGGTCAGCGCGTGGTGCTGTTGATGCAGAACCGGCCCGAGTTCCTGCAGATCTGGGGCGGCCTGTCGAAGCTCGGAGTGACCAGCGCGCTGATCAACACCAACCTCACCGGGCGCGCGCTCGAGCACGCGCTCACCACCGCGGACGCCAAGCACGTGATCGCGGGCAGCGAGTGTCTCGCGGCGTATGCCGAGCTCGGCGCGAGCGCGCCGTGGCAGCTCTGGGTGGCGGGCGAGCCAGGCGCGTCCTCGTCCGATCGCCCGTCGGGCGCGCAGGACCTCGACGCCGACCTCGCGGCGCGTCCCTCGGCCAACCTCCCCGCCGACGTGCGCGCCGAGTGCCGCACCGGCGACGACCTCTTCTACATCTACACCTCGGGCACCACCGGGCTGCCCAAGGCCGCGCGCTTCAGTCACTTGAAGTTCATGACCGCCGGGAGCGCGGCGCGGTTGGTCGGCTTCGAGCAGGACGGGGTGATGTACTGCTCGCTGCCGCTCTACCACAGCGCGGGCGGTGCGATGGCGGTGGGCGCGGCGCTGCTCTCCGGCGGCACGCTGGCGCTGCGGCGGCGCTTCTCCGCGCGCGAGTTCTGGAGCGACGTGCGCCGCACCCGCGCGACCGCGTTCCAGTACATCGGTGAGTTCTGCCGCTACCTCCTGAACCAGCCGCCCGATCCCCAAGACGGCCGCCACGAGCTCCGGTTCTGCATCGGCAACGGGCTGCGGCCCGACATTTGGGTGGAGTTCCGGGACCGCTTCCGGCTGCCGCGCATCGTCGAGTTCTACGGCGCCACCGAGGGCAACGTGTCGCTGCTGAACCTCGACGACACGGTGGGCTCCGTCGGCCGCATTCCGTCGCGGCTGCTGATGGACGCGCGGCTGGTGCGCTACGACGTCGAGCGCGACGAGCACCCGCGCGACGCGCGGGGTCACCTGATCGAGTGCAAGCCCGACGAGATCGGCGAGCTGATCGGCGCCCTCCCCCGCCGCGCGGGCGACAATCGCGGCCGCTTCGAGGGCTACACCTCGAAGGAGGCAACCGAGCGCAAGATCCTGCGCGACGCGTTCGAGCCGGGCGACGCCTTCTTCCGCACCGGCGACCTGCTGCGCCGCGACGCGCGGGGGTACTTCTACTTCGTCGACCGCATCGGCGACACGTTCCGCTGGAAGGGCGAGAACGTCTCGACCCAGGAGGTCGCCGAGGCGCTCGTCCACTTCCCGGGCGTGGAGATGGCGAACGTGTACGGCGTGGCGGTGCCCGGCGCCGACGGGCGCGCGGGCATGGTCGCGCTCGTGCTGGGAGCGAAAGCCGAGTTCGACCCGCGCGCGTTCTACGCCCACGCGGTGACGGCCCTGCCCGCCTACGCCATGCCGGTGTTCGTGCGCCTGCAGCACGAGGCGGAGCTGACGGGCACGTTCAAGCTGCGCAAGGTCGAGCTGCAGCACGAGGGCTACGACCCGGCCTGGGTGAGCGAGCCGCTGTTCGTCCGCGACGACGGCGCGCGCTCCTACGTGCGCCTCGACGCCGAGGCCCATCGGCGCGTGCTCTCCGGAGAGCTGCGGCTCTAAGCGCGCGCCTGCGCGCGGACGATACGCCGTGGGCCGCGCGCGTGCGCGGGCCGCGGAGCGCGATGATCCTGCCGATCGGCCACGACCAGACCACCCTCGAGCGACTGCCCTGGGTGTCGCTCGCGCTGGCAGCGGTGATCGTGGCCGGGTTCTTCGCCGCGCGCGGCGGCGACGGCATCGCCTCCGACGCGCCCGAGGTGAAGCTCGACAGCGCGCTCGAGGTGTGGCTGTCGCATCCGTACCTGGAGCCGGACCCTGCGCTGCTGGCGCTGGCGCGCGGCGACGAGGCGAGCGAGGCGCGCGTGGCCCAAGCGCGCGACGCGGCAGCGCGCGCCCACGTCGACGGCGCGACGCTGCTGCGCGAGCAGGCGGAGCTCGACGACGTGACCCGGCTCGCGCTGCGCGGCTCGGACGCCGAGCCCGGTCCGGACCACCCCTTCCGCCGCTTCGGCTGGATCCCGGCCGCGCCGCGTGCGCTCGGGCTGGTGGCGTACCCGTTCATGCACGTCGGCTACGCACATCTGTGTCTGGCGCTGCTGCTCTTCGGGCTGGCCGGCCCGGCGCTCGAGGACGTGTTCGGCGGCTGGATCTTCGCCGCGCTCTGCGTCGGCTCGGCCGGGGCGAGCGCAGCGGGCTACTGGCTGGCCGAGCCGACCGCCGATGCGCCGCTGGTGGGCGCTTCGGGGCTGGCCGCGGGGCTGCTCGGTGCGTTCGCGGTCCGGCACGCCCGCGGCCAGGTGCGCTTCGCCTGGATCACGCTGGCGCGCATGCGCCTGTCGACCGGGACCTTCAGCGCGCCCGCCTGGATCGCGCTGCCGGTGTGGCTCGGCGCGAGCGCCGCGCTCCACTTCCTGTTCGGCGACGCGCGGGTCGAGACCGGCGAGTCACTCGCCCCCAGCCTCTCGGCGCTCGTCTTCGGCGCCGCGGCGGCCTTCGGGCTGGGCGCGCTGCGCGTCGAGGAGCGCTGGGTGCGGGCCGAGCCGAGCGGTGCCGTGAAGCTCGACCCGCGCATCCAGCGCGCGCTCGACGCCCACGCCCACGGCGCGCACGACCAGGCGATCAGCCTGGCCACGTCCGTGCTGCGGGAGCGGCCCGACGATCCGGATGCGCTCCTGGCGGTCTGGAGCGCCGAGCTGGCCGCGGGCCGCGAGGCCGAGGGCGCCGCTGCGGCGAAGCGGCTGATCGAGATCCACGCCCGCCACGGCCAGCTCGCCGCCGCGGCCCGGCTGTACGCGGAGCTGGTGCGCGTGCTGCCGGAGGTGAAGCTCGACACCACGGTGCTGCTGCGCGTGGTGCCCGAGCTGGTGGTGCAGGCGCGCCGCGAGGCCGCGATCACCGCGCTGCGCGCGGTGGTCTCGCCGGACAACCGCACGCTCACGGTCGGCCAGGCCGTGCGCGCTGCGGAGCTCGCGGTCGAGCTCGACCCGCCCTGCGCGCTCGCCGCCGCGCGACGGGCACTCGCGCCCGCCGACCTCGCCCCCGAGCGGCGCGAGAAGCTGCTCAGCCTGGTGCGCGAGCTCGAAGCCAAGGTGTGCGAGGTGCCGACCGAGGTGCAGCACTCCCCGGCCCCGCCGGCGCCCGTCGCCCCCGTACACGTTCCGGCACCCGAGCCCGAGCCCGCGCCCGCGCCCGCGCAGCAGCTCGAGCGCGCGAGCTACGCCGAGATGCCCACCGTGATCTACACCGCGTCGGCGCCCGACGCGGTCGCCGCGCCCGCGCCAGCTCCCGCCCAGGACCCCGGCCCGGCGAAGATCGTCTCCGCCGTGCCGGTCGAGCTCGACCCCGCAGGCCTGCAGCTGCGGATCGACGGCGCGGCGCCCACGCTGCTGGTGTGGGAGCGCATCCAGGCGGTCGGGGTCGGGCTGGTGTCGGGGCTCGGCGCGAAGCCCGTGGTGGTGATCGACCTGGCGCTCAACTGGGCGGAGACGGAGAGTCACAGCGGCGGTCTGGAGGTGCTGCGGCTGCGCAGTGACTCCTTCCGCGCGCGCGCGCTCGTCGGCGGCGACGGCAGCGCGCTCGAAGCGCTGCGCGCGCTGCTCGCACAGCTGCTCGCGCGCAGCGGCGCGGTGCCGCTCCCCGACGGCGGCGCCGCTCGCGGCCTGCCCTTCCGCGAGTTTCCGGACCCGTCGTCGTACGAGCGCGAAGTCCTGCACCAAGCGGGCTAGCAGGCGTCAAGTCCAACTCCGCGCCCGCCGATCGGCTTCTCGCAGACCGCGCGACCGGAGGGGCAGTGCAGCGACTCTCGCTCAGGGGAAGACTCCTGCTCGGCTTCACCGCCGTGCTGATGCTGCCCATCGGCTCGGCCGTGTGGGGGTTCCGCGGCGTGATCGAGGTCCAGCGACATACCCGCGCGCTGGCCGAGAGTCACTACCCCGTGCTCGAGAGCGCCAGCCGCACCGCGTCCCGGCTCACCACGTTCCAGTCGACCGCCGACCGCGCCTGCTCGAGCTTCGACGCGGCCGCGCTCGACCACGCGCGCGGCATGGCCCAGGACCTGGACGACGAAATGGCGAAGCTCGAGACGCTGGCGCCCGAGCCGGAGATCCACGAGCTGCGCTTCTCGATGCAGAAGTACGCCCGGGACTCGCTCGCGCACTGCGCCGCCATGCTCGCCGGCCACGCCAGCGAGCAGATGCGCGACGAGGTCGAGCGCGACTCGCACGTCGCCGCGCGACTCGCGCACATGCTCGACGACTTCCGCGCCGCGCGCGCCAACGCCGTCTCGCAGGAGCTCGACGCGATCGCCGGCTTCGCCCGCCACAACGCGATCGTGCTGGCGCTGACCCTGCTCGCCGCGCTCGCCACCGGCCTCGCGGTCTCGGCGCGGCTGTCGCGCGGGATCGTGGCGGAGGTGGTCGAGACCACCACCGAGCTCGCCTCCGCGGTCGCCGACGGCGACCTGACCCGCACGGTCGAGATCCAGCGCGACGACGAGCTCGGCGACGTCTCCCGCGCCTTGAAGGGCATGATCGAGGGCCTGCGCACGCTGGTCGGCCAGGTGAAGGGCTCGGTCGAGGTGCTGGCGAGCACGGTCGAGTCGCTCACGCCGGCCGCCGAGGAGATCGAGCGCGGCGCCGAGGCGCTGGGCGACAGCTCGCGCATCGTCGACGAGGCGACCGAGAGCGCCTCCGAGAACCTGGGAGCCGTCGCCGCCGCCGCCGGCCAGTCGAGCCGCAGCGCGACCGAGCTGGCCGAAGGCGCGGGTGTGGTCATGCGCAGCATGTCCACGGCGCGCGAGCAGGTCGAGTCGATCAACGGCTCGATCCGCTCGGTGTCGACCGCCGTCGAAGAGCTCTCCGCCTCGCTCGGCGAGGTCGCCAAGAGCTCGAACCACTCCGCCGACATCGCCGGCAAGGCCGCCCGCACCGCGCGCGACACCAACCAGGCGTTCGAGAAGCTCGGCGCCGCCGCGCAGGAGATCGGCAACGTGGTCGGCGTGATCAACGACATCGCCGATCAGACCAACCTGCTCGCGCTGAACGCCACGATCGAGGCCGCGAGCGCCGGTGAGGCCGGCAAGGGCTTCGCGGTGGTCGCGAACGAGGTCAAGGAGCTCGCCAAGCAGACCGCCGTCGCGACCCAGGAGATCGAGGAGCGCATCCGCTCGATCCAGTCGTCCACGCGCTCCGCGGTCGAGGCGATCGAGTCGATCGGCCGCATCATCGACGAGATGCACGAGAACACCCGCACCATCGTGGTCGCGGTCGAGCAGCAGACCAGCACCAGCGGCCAGATCGCCGCCGCGGTCGCCGACGCAGTCGAGCGCACCGAGGAGATCACCCGCGCGATCGCCAGCGCCGCCGACGCCAGCGCCGGCTCCGCGCGCGGCGCCGAAGAGCTGAAGCGCGTCGCCGTCGAGATGTCGGAGCGCGCCGTCGACGCCGTCACCGGCTCGAGCTCCGCCCGCGAGATCGTGCGCAAGGTCGCCGCCGCCGCGAACGACAACCGCGACGTCGCCAACGTGACCCTCGGCGCCGCGAACAAGGTTGCGAGGGAAGTCGAGCGCCTGCGCTCGCTGGTGGCGGCCTTCCGGGTCTAGGACCCGTCGCTCCACGGGCAGCTGGGATGACGCGCCAGCATCCCCGTGACATATTTCCGGGGCACATGGCGCTGCCCCCCCTTCGGCTCCTGCTGTCTCTGCTCGTGCTCGTCGGGGCCGCGCTTCCGATCTTGCCTGCTCGTGCGGCGGCAGGACGCCTGTTCATACAGGCGCAGCGTCTCGAAATTGCTTCGGGCGGGAGCGTCGCGGTGCGGCTTCGGCGCGCCAACGCGGCGGGGAATCTGATCGTCGCGTACGTCGTCTGGGACAACGGCGATCCGGTCGTCCTCTCGGACAGCGAAGGCAACGCGTACGAAAGCGCCGTGGGTCCAACGCAGGGGCAAGACGGGACCCGTGCGCAGATCTTCTTTGCGAGCAACGTGACCGGCGGCGTGAATACGGTGACCGCGACTTTCGCCAGTCCGATCTCGACTCATGCAACCCTGTACGTGCACGAGTACGCTGGAGTGGCTCGACTGGTGCCGTTCGACGCCGCGAGCGCCGCCACGGGCGAGTCGGCGACGCTCGATACCGCGCCGCTGAACACACGCAACTCGCGGGAGCTCCTCTTCATGGCCGTCGCGTGCAACGGCCGCGGGGTCAAGCGAACGAGTCGCGGCTACCACGCGCGCGCCCGCCGGGGCTGCGAGCTGACGGCGGACGCCATCGCCGCGACAGCCGGGCCCTATGAAGCCAGTGCACTCCAGTCGGGGACGAGCTGGATCGCGCAGCTCGCCGCGTTCGAGTATTCGGGGTCCGCGCCGCCGAGCCCGAAGTACCCGGTCAAGGTGAGCGCGACCGGCCGCTATCTGGTCGACCAAAGCGAGGCTCCGTTCCTGATCACGGGCGACTCGCCACAGGCGCTGATGGTCGATCTGTCGGAATCGCAAGCCGACGCCTTCTTCGCCGATCGCGCGAAGCACGGCTTCAACACGGTCTGGATCAATCTGCTCTGCGGGACTTACACCGGTGGGCGCCCGGACGGCAGCACCTACGACGGGATCGTGCCCTTCACGAATGACTTCGACCTGGCGACCCCGAACGAGGCCTACTTCGCGCGCATGGACGACATGATCCGCCTCGCAGGCAGGCACGGTCTCTTGGTGATCCTCGATCCTGCCGAGACGGGGAGCTTCCTCAGCGTCCTGGAAGCCAACGGCGTGGACGGCTCGTATGCCTACGGTCGCTATCTCGGCAACCGGTATCGAAGCTTCGACAACATCCTGTGGATGAGCGGGAACGACTTCGACACGTTCGCGAGCGACCCCGGCAGCGATCCCGTGGTTCAGGCGGTGGCGCAGGGCATCCAGTCGGTCGACCAGCGCCACATCCACACGGCGGAGCTCACCAGCAGCACCCTCAACGATCCGAGCTGGGCGCCGATCATCCAGCTGAACGCTTCCTACACGTACAATCCGACCTACGCGCAGGTGCTCACCGACTACGACCGGCCCGGCGCCCTGCCGACGTTCATGGTCGAGGCGAACTACGAGTTCGAGAACCAGGCCGCAGGCGAGCGGACGCCGAACATCCTGCGCCGCCAGGCATACTGGAGCCTCCTGAGCGGCGCCGCCGGACAGCTCTACGGGAACCACTACACCTGGCCATTCCTACGCGGCTGGCAGAAGTTCCTCGACAGCCCTGGCGCGATCGAGATGGCCTACGTGCCGCGGCTGTTCGCGCCGAGACGCTGGTACGACCTCGTCCCGGATCAGACCCACCAGCTCGTGACCACCGGATACGGTGCGTTCTCGACCACCGACCCCGTCGGCACCAACGACTACGTCACGGCCGCACGAACTCCGGACGGTGCGCTGGCCATGGCCTATCTGCCCACGATGCCCGCAGGCGGGACGATCACCGTCGACATGACCCAGCTCGCCGGGCCCGCGTTCGCATCCTGGTACGACCCCAGTCGTGGGAAGTTCTCGCCGATCGCGGGCCCCCCTCTCGACAATACCGATCCCGCGAGAGTGTTCGCGCCGCCCGGCCAGAACGGCGACGGAGACGATGACTGGGTCCTCGTCCTCGAGACCACGCCTCCGAATTGACCATGTCCATCGAGGACGAGATCGTCGCCTTCGTGCGCGAGCGCCACGCTCCCGAGGCGATCATCGTGGTTGGCTCGCGCGCCGACGGCGCGGCGCGCACGGGCTGTGACTGGGATCTCTACGCGCTCTGCGCTCGTTTGCCCGGCGATCCGAAGAGCGCGGTGCCCGCGCCCGCCGAGTTCTGCGGCGAGCTTCTCGACATCGCTCTGGTCGAGCTCCCGGTTCCCGACGAGCGGATCCTGGCGGTCTTCGGGCCCAACCTGCAGCACGCGCGGATCCTGCTCGACCGCGAGGACGGCATCGCGAACCGGCTCTGCGAGCGGGCGGCCGAGCTCTATGCCCGCGGGCGCGGACTGACGCAATTTGAGCGTGATGCGCGCCGTCACGACCTCCTGCGCAACCTGCGGCGCATGGAGGCGCGCGCCGATCAGCCCGGCGCATTCTTCGAGGCGCTCACGTACTTCTTCTACCTCGCCCACCGCTCGTGGTACGAAGTGCTGCACGACCGCTGGTCGCAGAGTGTGCACCGCGCTCTTCCGGAGATCGCGCAAATCGACCCAGCCTTCCACCATCAGCTCGAAGTCCTCATGGGTGACTTGCCCGCGAAAGCGCGGGTCGTGGCGGCGCGGGCCATCGCCAGGGCGCTCTTCCCGGGTCAGATGAGGTAGGCTTCGTCCCACACCATGGAGGGACGATGAAGCTGCGCAAGCTGGGCCGGACGGGGCTCAAGGTCTCCAATCTCTGCCTGGGCACGATGACGTTCGGGAACACGGCGTGGGGCTGCGACGAGCCGACCTCGGCGCGGATCGTGGCGCGGTTCCTGGACGCGGGCGGCAACTTCATCGACACCGCCGACGTGTACTCGGCCGGCGTGTCGGAGGAGATCACCGGGCGCGCGATCCGCAACAAGCGCGGGCAGGTGGTGCTGGCGACCAAGGTCGCCGGGCCGATGGGCGGCGGGCCGAACGACCTCGGGCTCTCGCGCAAGCACATCCTCGACGGCGTGGACGCGAGCCTGCGCCGGCTCGGCACCGACTACCTCGACCTCTACCAGGTGCACGCCTACGATCCGACCACGCCGCTCGACGAGACGCTCGGGGCGCTGGACGACTGCGTGCGCGCGGGCAAGGTGCGCTACATCGGCTGCTCGAACTTCTCGGCCTGGCAGCTGATGAAGGCGACGGCGCTGGCGAAGGAGCTCGGCACGGCGCGCTTCGACTGCCTGCAGCCGCAGTACTCGCTGGTGTGCCGCTTCATCGAGCGCGAGCACCTGCCGCTCTGCATCGAGGAGGGGATCGGCGTGATTCCCTGGAGCCCGCTCGGCGGCGGTCTGCTCACCGGCAAGATCAAGCGCGATGGCGAGGCTCCGGCGGGCTCGCGCGCTGCGGTCGACCCGATGAACCGCGAGCGCTTCCGCAACGAGAAGAACCTGGCGATCGCCGACGCGGTCGCGAGCGTGGCGAAGTCGCTGGGCAAGAGCGCGAGCCAGGTGGCGCTGGCCTGGGCGGCGACACAGAAAGGCGTCAGTTCGCCGATCTTCGGCGCGCGCACGCTCGAGCAGCTGGAGGACAACCTGGGCGCGGCCGACCTGAATTTGCCCGACGACGCGAAGAAGCGCCTCGAGGACGTCTCCGCGCTCGAGCTGGTCTACCCCTACGACTTCCACGCGCGCGTGCGCATGATGATGGGGGCGATGAAGCTGGACTAGCTCGGCGGGGGTGGCGGCCCCACCAGCGAGTCGAGCAGCGCGCGCGCGTTGCGGTCGTCGGGGTGCGCCTGGAGCAGCGACTCGACCGTGGTGCGCGCGGCGTCGCGCTGGCCAGCGTCGCGCTGCATCGTGGCCAGCGCGAGCAGGATGTCGGGGTTGCCGGGCCAGCGCTTGCGCAGCGCCTCGAGCCGCCGCATCGCTTCGGCGTTCTTGCCGAACGAGTGCAGCGCGACGGCTGCCGTGTAGCCATAGAGCCGCTCGTCGGGTGCGAGCTTCGCAGCCTGCTCCAGCTCGGCCAGCGCGCCGTCGCGCTCGCCCTTGCGCGCCAGCGCCAGCCCGAGCGCGTAGCGCACCGGCGCGCTGTCGGGCGCGATCGTGCGCGCCTGCTCGAGCTCGCGCAGCGCGTCGTCCTCTTTGCCCTGCGCGCGGTACGCGTCGGCGGAGTTCACCAGCGCGGGCACGTAGCGCGGCTCGAGCGCGAGCGCGGCGGCGAACTCGGCCTGCGCCTCGTCGAGGCGACCGAGGTTCGCGAAGAAGCTGCCCAGGTTGACGTGCGCTTCGGGCCGGTCGGCGGCGGTGCGCTGCGCCGCGACGTAGTCCTCGGAGGCGCGCGCGAAGGCCGCGCCCTGGGCGGGCGTGAACAGGTCGCGCGGCGCGCCCGCGAGCACGCTCGCGGCCTCGATCCGCACCGCGCGCGCGGCGTCGTCACAGAGCGGCGCCGCGACGGCGACCCGCGTCTCGGCGGTGAGCCCACCCGCGAGCGTCGCCGCGCCGAGCCGCACCAGCGCGCTCGGGTCGCGCTGCGCGCGCAGGCCGGCCTCGGCGTTGCCCGCGTCGGGGTGCTCGGCGAGCAGCGCCAGCGCCGACGCGCGCGCGATCGCGGACTGCGTTGCGTCGGCGGCGACCGCGCGCAGCTCGGCGGCGGATCCATCCTTGCCGAGCGCCGCATCGTGGAAGGCCGGCCCGAACGTCTGGAAGCCGGCCGGGTCGTGTCCCAGACGGCGGCGCAGCTCGGCTGCAGCCCATGCAGCCCCCTTGTCGCGGTGGCAGCCGTCGCAGGCGCTGGGCGCGCCGATCGCGGCTGACAGCGCCGCCTGCGGAACGCGCAGGGTATGGTCGCGGCGCGCATCCGCCTGCATGTACGTGGTCGCGGGCATGTGACACGCGACGCACTGCGCGCCCGCGCTGCCGGCGCGGTGGAAGTGGTGCGCCGGCGCGTCGTACTTCTCGGCCGAGTGGCAACGCTCGCACAGCGCGTTGCCGTCGGCGCGGAGCTTCCCGCCGTGGGGCTCGTGGCAGTCACTGCAAGTGACTCCATGTGCGTACATGCGACTCTGCAGGAACGAGCCCCAGGTGTAGTCCTCGGCGCGCTGCTGGCCGTCGGCCCAGTAGGTGGGCTCCTCGACGAGCGACGGCCGGTAGAAGTCGAGGAAGTGGTCGCCAGCGCGCCAGCCTTCGCTCAGCTGGGTGCGGCGCGAGTGACAGGGCGCGCACGCCTCGATCTCCGCGTCGTCCGGGCGCGGGCGGCTGCGCACGCCGTTGCCGCTGCCCGGATCGATCGCCCAGCGCGCCCCGCTCCGCTCCGAGAGATCGACCGCGAGGCCGAGCGGCCCGCTCTTCGTCCTGGCCCACTCCACGTGCGCGGAGCCCGGCCCGTGACAGGCCTCGCAGCCCACCGCGAGCTCGGCGAAGCGCGTGTCGTACGAGCGGCTCGCGGGATCGTAGCCCTTGCGCACGTCGGTCGAGTGACAGTCGGCGCACATGTAGTTCCAGTTCTGCTGCCGCCCGCTCCAGTGCAGCTCGTCGCCGGGCGCGAGCGTCTCGCCGGGGTAGAGGTCGAACCAGCGCTTGGCGTTCGTGTCCCAGGCGTGCGTGTACGCCTGCAGCCGGCCGCCGGGCGCCTCCACCAGGTATTGCTGCAGCGGCTCCACGCCGAAGGTGTACTTCACCTTGCCGACCTCGGAGATGCGGTAGCCGTCGTCGGAGATCGAGAATCCCGGCTGGCGGAAGTCGGCGAGCACGGTGTTCGGATCGGCGACCTGGATCGCGCGCGCGTGCTGCGAGGCGCGCCAGGCCGCGGCGTCGGCCGCGTGGCAGCCCGCGCAAGCTTCGCTGCCGACGAACGCCGCTGGCGCCGGCGCAGTCGGAGGCGCCGCCTGGCGCGCCTCGCGACACGCGAGCGCAGCCGTTGCGGCGGCAAGAGCGAGGG
>Ga0318563_10000236_pt1 | contig 23687 bp, 26 predicted proteins | sample GRESIP066b5f19_FD_203689 | JGI IMG/M metagenome (GOLD analysis project Ga0318563, IMG submission 203689) | Tropical soil microbial communities from Luquillo Experimental Forest, Puerto Rico - GRE.SIPMG.066b5f19 | ecosystem: Environmental > Terrestrial > Soil > Tropical forest > Bulk soil... | reverse complement strand
CCCCCGGAAGGCTGCCCAAATACCCCCAACCAATACTCGTTTCTCCCCAGCGTGGGTTCAAACTTCTTCTCAATGTCTTCGTTGAACATAACCGAAGTTACTGTCAGATATCCCTGGGTACTGAGGCAACTTCTCATCAGTTCATGAAAAAGTATTTTTTGCTGTTCACTGAGTCTCGTCAACTTCAATCCCTGGCGCGTGCCCGGCAATCTTTCCCACTTCGTCCGGAGGCTGTCGTCAAAACCAAAATGAACCAGCGCCAGTTCATCCGCATCCAGGGAGGACAGGAATCTTTGCATTCGGGCAGTATAGTTGCCGGCTGGATGAGATTGACCACTGGCAAGAAGCACCTGTAGAAAAAGACCAAGGCCAAGCAGAAGGAAAGGTTTCATGGTCTGATTGATTTTACGGGTAAATCTAGCGTTTATTCAAAAGATTGAGTTTATTTGGTAAAGTTGATCGGGTAATCGGTTGTAATGCGTTGCCAGATGAATGATCCTCACCACAAAAAATATTGAGAGAAGCGTTTTGAAATTGTATTAGATTTACACAAGCGAATCCGGAACAGAAGATACACAGGCAACGGTTCAATTCATCTCACTCCGAAGAAATTATTGAATCATGAATAGGAAACATCTGCCAATTCTAATGGTTATCGCAGGTTTATCTGGATGCTACGGCTCAAATATTATTTACAATGCTGATAAAACAAAAGGAGTCGATTTTTCCAAGTACAAGACGTACGCTTTTACAGCAACAAAAGACACTGCCTTTACCAAGCTGGTAGACAGGAAAAACCTTGAGCGCAATCTTGCCGGTGCGGTGCGCGCAGAGCTTACCAGTCGGGGTATGACGATGGATACCGTGCACCCGGATTGCCTCTTCACGTATTCGCTGGTCATGAACAAGACCTATGAAGTTGGACAGAAACCGCCGGAAGTTTATAATCCCCAGGCTTATGCTCCCATGTACGCAGGTCAGGCAACAGTGAATTACTATATCCCCTATAGCTATAATCCAACTCCGTCATACGACGGAGGGCTGGCCGTGACTACTTTCCGGGACGGCTCGCTGGTTATTGACATGATCGATCCTTCAAGTAACAAAGTAGTCTGGAGAACCGGTGCCCAGGGTAAGCAGGAAGAAAGCACCAGGAAAGGAGTCAAGGCGACCATCAATGAAATTGTGCCGCAAATGTTCAAGAAATTTCCGGTAAAGAAATAAAATTCTCCGAATGGCTGAACAGTCTGGCTGAACCTTCGCGGATTGGAAGGTAAACGACTCCGGTATTTTTTCAGGGACCTTTCTTTTCATACCACATGACAATAACACCTGACCCCAACAATCTGGATTCTTTGAGGTTGAGGGTAAGATGCTTCGGGAGGCTGGCTGTTTCAAAAAACCGCTTTCCTGACCCAGCCACGATAGGTTGTATCAGGAAACAGAATTCATCGATAAGACCATTCATGGCCAGTTGATCCACAATGCTGGGGCTCCCTACCAGGATATTTTTGCCGGGCTGTTCTTTCATCCTAAGAATGATGTCCTCATCCAGTACACTCAAAATGGTCGTATTGTTCCAATTCGACGTGATACCTGATCTGGAAAAAACAACCTTGTGAATGCGTTCTGCCTGGTCTGCAAACGCTATTTCCCCTTTCGTTCCGGTCCTGTTTTTCGCTACCGTCGGCCAGTAGGGCTCGAGCAGCTGAAATGTTTTTCGGCCGAAAAGAAGTGTGTCAGCATCTTTCAACAAGTCGGCATAAAACTGATGAAGTTCATTATCTGCCAGGACTGCACGGTGGTCACAGAATCCGTCGGGTGTAACATTTGTAGCCAGTATGATTTTTCTCATGGAACTCATATTTAGGGAGAAGTCCGTGGAGCAGAAATTGTAAAGAAGTATTTGTCATCGCTTCTTTTGCTTGATGTCAGGGTCAAATTTACGCGTTATGGTCATTTTCGTCAACAGGGTGGCAGTAGACCAAAAACAGTTATTACAACTGCTCGTGTACCGGAATATTGAAGCGTACTGTTTTCCGGGAAAAGAAGTATTCATCAGGGAAGAATATATTGGACTCAAGCCACCCGGCGGGCAGAGGAGCATTCCGGAAATTTTTTGATCTTTGAGCTGTCAAAAGACAGATGAACAAACCCCATTTTATGGATGTCAGGGACTTCCCCTCGGGCTCAAATGGCAGTTCCCACCAGCGGGTACTTGTTACCGGTGGTTCAGGATTTATAGGTTCCCATTGTATTCTGAAGCTTATCGCAGCCGGATACCAGGTTCGTACCACCGTTCGTTCACCCCGCAGGGAATCCGAATTGCGGTCAACCCTGAAGATAGCCAATCCGGAGTCAGGTGACAGTCTCTCATTTGCCATTGCTGATCTGATGTCTGATCATGGATGGGCGGAGGCCGTTTCAGGTTGTGATTATGTGCTGCATATTGCCTCACCGTTTCCTCCCGGAGTTCCCCGCCATGAGGAAGAACTGATCATCCCGGCCCGGGAAGGTGCCCTTCGTGTGCTGAGGGCCGCCAGGGATGCAGGGGTTAAAAGGGTGGTACTGACTTCCTCATTCGCTGCCATCGGATATGGCCATGCGCCAACTGACCAGGCCTTTACAGAGGAAACCTGGACTGACCCGGATGGTCCTAACATTACCGCCTATGTCAAATCAAAGACCCTGGCTGAGAAAGCCGCCTGGGATTTCATGAGGCGTGAAGGAGGCATCATGCAGCTTTCGGTGGTAAATCCCGTCGGCGTGCTGGGACCCGTCCTGGGACCGGATTACTCGGCCTCCATCCATCTTGTCAAAAGGTTGATGGATGGGTCGATGCCCGGCTGTCCGCGACTCAGTTTTGGAATCGTGGATGTCCGTGATGTAGCGGATCTTCACCTGCGTGCGATGACCCATCCCGCGGCGGCAGGGGGCCGCTTTCTGGCCATCTCAGGTAATTTTATGTCCATACAGGAAATTGCCGGCTTGCTGCGATCCCGCCTGGGAGCGGCGGCGAGACGAGTTCCGACAAGGCTGTTGCCCAACTGGGTACTGCGGTTGTCTGCCCTTTTTGATTCATCAATAGCCCAGGTTGTCCCTGAACTGGGCCGAAACAAGAATGCAAGCAGCGCAAAAGCGATTCGGGAACTGGGATGGAATCCGAGGCCAAGGGAGGAGGCCATTCTCGCAACTGCGATAAGCCTGGTCAGTCTGGGCCTTCTGCGAACCAAAGCTCGGACGGCGCGATCTGATCAGGGAGGATATGCAGGTTGATAAAAACTATGCTACCGGAAAAGGCAATTGCGATTTCTTATTGATGCCTGCTGTGATCCAGGGGATTATTCCGGAATGCTTCAGAAAATAAAAGTATACAGCTCCTTTTCCAGCTCGGCAAGCACACCTTCGTATTCTTCGATGGATCTTTCTTCCTCGGTAAGCGATTTCTTGAATCTTTTCAGGGCCAGCGTACAAGTCAGGTAGTCTTTGCAGAGTACTCTGAAATCAGGGTTCTGCTCGTAGAGCCAGTCAATCCTCTTCTCCTGGCGCGGAAATTTTATTTTGATCAGGCGTAGCAGGTCATCCTCTTCTTCCATATAAAGCCGGAAATTGGATTGATAGATTAGGTTAGCGCAGTCTGGAAATCTATTCCGGTTAAACCATCCTATTGAAAGTACTTTACACGTATTTAGAAAACAAATTCCGGATTTATTTAACAGTAAAGCCGGTATCGGCAGCCAGGATCAATGGAAACGACCAGCATGTGGCAAAAGGCTTTTTACAGATACCGGAATAGATTTACTCCCCAAAATCAATCATCATTTGCAATCCTTGAGAACCTTTTATAGATTTGTCAGCAATTGGTAGCCCTCCCTTATTTCAAAATTCGGCACTCTCTGTTTGGTGGACATTTTTCTGATACCCGGCTCTAAAGTATCCTTACCTGGTTAAGCCCTGATTGGAAGTTAGTTTTTAAGGCTCGCCCCGATGCCCTCAGTCCCTTTTACTCTTTGGAAGACTTTAACCTTGAGGCAATAACCAGATGGAATATTATTATACACTCCTGGCAGTCCTTACAGCGGGAATGGCCGTAGCAACAGGCCTGATCAACTTGTTCGCGGGCCTGCTCAGGACCGGTGACAAAACCGGTCTGATATTTGGCCTGCTCGCCTTAAGTGTATTTCTGTTTCTGGTCATTCCCCCCGCAGGATTCATCTTATCAAATCAGCCTCCCTACCCGTTCGAAATTATTGTAAAAAGATTCTTCCTGTTTGCTTATTTCTTCCTGTTGCCGCGGTTTTTTGAGCAATATTCGGCGATAAGGAAATCCATCCTTTCAAGAACCGTCGGCTTATTACTTGGTTTGGGCTATTGTGCCATGCTGCTAACCCCCGCTGCCAACCTGCAACCCCAGACATGGGTCCTCATCACCTTCGTTCCGTTAGGTCTGATATTTTATTACGGCATGGCTGCTTCGCTTTGGCAAATAAAAACCAAGTCACGAGAGGATGGCAGGTGGTTGTTTGCTGCTATGATTGCCTACGGGCTACTGTTCTTTATTTCCGCTTCAAATCAGCTGGCTGACAATTACCTCGGGAAGGCGTTCGGGACAAAGCTGTTTTTCCCTTTTCTAGCCCAGCCGGTCATTTTCCTTGCCATAATGGGCCGTCACCTCCTGGAAAACATTTTTAGGAAATATCGGCTGGAGAAAATACTTGGTTGGTCCAATGTTCGGTGGAACTCACTGGTTCAGAATATGCAGGTAATGCTCATCGAACTTGACCAGTCGGGCAACATCATGCATTTGAACCCTTATGCGGTGACAACTCTCGGACTGGCCTCCGAAAAGGATTGGCTCAACAAGAACTGGTTTGACAATTTTTTCCCCATGGACCAGGTTGCTGCCGAAAAGTCGATGTTTCAGGAAACGATCAGGAAAGGAAAAATCGTCCAATATTTAACATCAACTATCCTGTCCAAAACCGGCCGGGAGCTTTATGTTAACTGGAACAGTATTTTCATCTATGATGAAAACAAAAGCCCGAAAGGAATTATGAGCATTGGTGTCGACATCACGGAGCAGGAAAATGCGCATAAGGAAATCCAGATTCTTAAGAACGAGCTTGAAAAAGAGAGTTTTCATCTGAAGGGAAAGAACCTGGTAGAAGACCCTGATCAGATTATTATCGGACAGAGCGAGGCCATCCTTTATGCTATCCAGAAAGCCAAACTGGTAGCTGCCACCAATGCCACCGTTATGCTACAGGGGGAAACCGGCGTGGGAAAGGAATTGTTCGCCAACATGATTCACAGGAACAGCAGCAGGAACAAGCAAACCTTTGTTAAAGTCAATTGCGCGGCGCTGCCTTCTGAATTAATTGAAAGTGAACTTTTTGGTCATGAGAAAGGGGCGTTCACGGGTGCCATTCAGGCAAGAAAGGGGAAATTTGAACTGGCAGATGGCGGCACCATCTTCCTGGATGAGATCGGGGAATTGCCCATTTTTCTGCAACCCAAATTATTAAGGGTATTACAAAGCAGTGAGTTCGAAAGAATCGGGGGACAAAAGACAATCAAGGTCGATGTAAGAATCATTTCTGCCAGCAACAGGGACCTGGCCCATGATGTAAAGGAACACCGGTTCCGCGAAGACCTGTATTACCGGCTCAACGTTTACCCGATCACGGTCCCTCCTCTGCGCAAACGAAAGGAAGATATCCCCTATCTGGTAAACTATCTGACCAGAAAAATTGCGGAGGAGCATAACAAGGAGATTGAGAATATATCCAGGGCGGACATGAGCCGCCTGGAAGAATACCCCTGGCCCGGAAATGTCCGCGAACTGATCAACGTTATAGAGCGATCCATCATCTCATCAGAAGGAAAAACCCTGAAGCTTGACTGGCCGGTTGGCAATCTGCAAATGGAGCAGGAAGTATCCCTATCCATGGAGGAAATCGATAAGGCGCACATAGTCCGGGTCTTGGAGGGATGCGACTGGAAGATCAGCGGACCGGAGGGAGCCGCTGAAAAACTGGGGTTAAATCCAAACACACTTCGTTCAAGGATCAAAAAGCTTCACATCACGCGCCATAACCGATGAATCCCCGTTGCAACAACTTGTTTAACAGTTAAATAATGTAGGAACCTATTAAGGGGACCACTAATTTTAGGAATGGTAATTCAACCGATCATTGAGTCAACAGTGATTCCGATATACCTGACACCATCACCCTAGAGGCCTGGCACGATTTTGTGCCTCATCATCCTGTCGCAGCCTTGCCGGCCTCTATAATCTATTTCCCTTTTGCTCAATAAGCTCCGGCTATTTTCAAAAATATATGAAAACAAAAATCTGCCTTGCGATCATTCTGCTGTCTTTCCTTTCTGAAGCCAGTGCCCAGTATACCACCAACAAAGTGGTAGGCAAAAAAAATGCTGCCCTGCTGGACAGCCTTAAAGCCGAGGAATATCCGTACATGCTTCCTATCTGGGGTAAAAAAATTACCAGGAAAGGATTTAATCTCCCCTATTCGGCTGGTCTGAGTGTTCAGTATCTCTGGCAGAAGTCAGACATCGAAATCAATAACCTGCAGGTAGGATTTAATAATGGCCCTTTATACAACCTTGACCAGATCATACGATTTAACAGCGCAACAGCCAGTTCCAGTGGCGCAAATCTCCGGGCAGACTTTTGGCTTTTTCCTTTCCTGAACCTCTATGCAATCCTGGCCAAGTCAAAAACAAGTACGGCTATCAACGCGGGACTATGGGTTCCTGACAGCAGTACCTGGAACAATATTCTGAACTTTAGTACCAAGGCCAGTTTTGATGCCACTACGTTTGGTTTTGGAGCAACCCCAACTATCGGGATCGGCGGGTTCTTCCTCGCTCTTGATATGAATTTCACCTGGTCTGATATCCAGGAACTCAGCAAGCCGACGTTTGTTTTCGTTTTTGGACCAAGGTTCGGGAAGAACTTTGTCTTTAAGAACCCAAAGAGGAATCTGGCCATTTGGGCCGGGGGATTCCGGGTACAGATTAACTCCGGAACAAGCGGGTCATTAAATACTTCGGATCTGTTTCCAGTCGACCAGTGGCAGAGTAAAATTGATACCGGATATATGAAAGTTGCAGCCAGCCAGGAAAAAGTCGATGCCTGGTGGGACAATCTTACACCAGTGGAACAAAAAAACCCGTTGAATATAGCCAAACACAACACGGCCAATGCCGCCCTGAGTACGGCCGGGAATATCCTGGATGCTGCATCCCAGGCGGTCAACAGTGCAGGCAATTCCACGGTTCAGTATTCACTGGATAAAAAACAGGCAAATATGTGGAATTTTCTGGTCGGAGGCCAGTTTCAGTTAAATAAAAGCTGGATGTTCAGGGCTGAGTTTGGCTTTCTGGGTACAAGACAGCAATTTTTAGGCGGAATTCAATACCGGTTCGGCCTTTGAACGGTGTTTTCTTTATATGTGAATTTTTTCCATGGTAATTAAACTCAAGTTCAAATTGCTTCCATGGGCTATAATCCGGCAGTGAGTATTGCGACCAGATTTCCCCGCACGTCCATTTTACTATTTCTGATCCCGGCGAGTTCAAAAGGATAGCTTATTTCACCAAAAAAGATCTTCCGGGCCGATTTTATTTTTCTGTTTACATTTTCCAGCTAAAATGGAAGACCAGACTTAAACAGGAAAAGGCTAACGATATATCGTGAGGCGCTTGGCATTTCGTGAACAAATGAGCGTTTTCTCATTTGTCTCATAGCCTGTCTAAAGAAAGAAAACCTAATAATCAGGCTTTTGTACAATCTGACTATTCTCCTCGAAGATGGCATGCTAGTTGGACTAGAAAATAATGTGATACTAAATCGGTCAGGAACCTTAATACCCAAGATGTACTATCTAAAATTATCGGGACTGATTCCGGAAGAAAAGCAAATGGAATTCGAACAAACCTACCGGTTTGTGGCAACGCAGATTCCAAAGAGCTGTACCAGTTTTAGTATCTCGAAGGACGTACTAAATGAAGACACATATTACTTTACATCTATTTGGTCCTCTTCCGAATCCCTTCATAATTTTTCCCAGTCGCCAGTTTTTTTGATGCTTCTGGGTGCCTTTAATGCTCTTGGAAAACTGCGCGAAAATGTATCAGGACAGGTCAGCATGTCCCTGAATTGACTACGCTCAAAGGCTCAATCGTAAAGTCCAGCTCCCTGAAAGACAAAACCGGCTCTGACACTCTTGCAACCCAGGAGGAAAGTATCTTATTATTAACCAAATCCTTATACAATGCTATTACCAGAACCTGTATTATCAGAAACCAAATTCTCCAAGGAAGCCGTTACGCACCAACTGCAAAAGATAACCAGTAATCCTATTTTCGAGGGCTCAGAAATCCTTAAGAAATTCCTCAATTACATTGTGGATGAAACCCTCAATGAACACTCAAACACCCTGAAAGAATACACCATTGCAGTCAATGTCCTGAACAAGCCGGCGAATTTTAGGCCACAGGAGAGTTGTATAGTCCGGATTCATGCAGGAAGGCTCCGCCGGGCCCTCAACTACTATTATGGCGAGAGTGGTCTGCTCGACAACATCCGGATAACCATACCAAAAGGGAGTTATGTACCTGTGTTCACTGAAAATGATGATGACATCCCGTCCAGGATGATGACTTCCCGGAAATCAGTGGTGGTCGGGGTGGCTCCATTCAGCTTTTCTCCGAGGAATGGCCTGCGGAGTTCATTTGCCGATGGGTTGGGTGCACAGCTTAGTAAAGCCCTGATGAACCTGGAGAATTTCTCTGTCATTGCCTATTATGCCATGCACAATATCTTTTCAAAGGCGGCCGACGTGCAGCATGTGATGGCTTCAGTAGGCGCCCAGTACCTGATTACAGGTGAAATCCAGATTCTAAGAGACAGCCTCCGGATCCACATGCAGATGATCAGTATGCGTACAAGTCAGCTTGTCTGGAGCCAGATGTATCAAAGAAAATTCATGTCTGACAGTCTTTTCGAGGTTCAGGACGATATTGTCAAAAGCGTCATACAAGAATTGGGTGGGCTGGCCATCTGAGCCTTGAAACCGGCTACAACAACCTTCGCGGGGAATTAACGATTCCGCAAGCATCGCGGGATTAAGAAACTATGTCCTATTGGTTTAACTGCAAAATTAATGTTTGATTTATCGGTTAAACGGGGGACTGAGGTGGAATTTTTGGGCATTAACGATAATTTGCCCGCATAATTCACTTGCAATAAAAACCACGTTTATGAAAGGACTTCTAACTGCGGCTTTGATCTTTTTCTTTATTTCAGTTTCAGCCCAGGCAACAAAAGATGATATCAATCTGATCCAGGCAATGTATGGCAAAGACAAGCGGGACCTGATGCAGGACTACATGAAATTCAAGGACACTGCGACGGCCAGTGCTTTTTGGAAATTGTATGACCAGTATGAGGCGGAGAGGAAGAAATTAGGACAGGATTATATTGCCATTTTGCAGGATTATGCGGACCACTATCAGAACCTTGACGATAACAAGGCGGATAATCTGGTCACCCGGGCTTCGGCGAATAATATCGCCTTTGAAAACCTGTACATGAAATATTATAAATTGATGAAGCCCAAGGTCGGGGCCGTGAAAGCCAGTCAATTCCTACAACTTGAAGCATACCTGCGCAACGCAGTGAAGACTTCTGTCCTTAACCATATTCCTTTTATTGGGGAAATAGACAGAAGCAAGATGCCTGCTACCGGAAAGTAAATGACCTTTCTTCTTCCGGCGATCAGGAAATGATTCTAAAAATACCTGAGCATTAATTCAAAATGAGTTTTATGAAAACCACAAGCGCCTTGACTGTTATACTCCTCGTCTCCATTGTCATGGGCTGCAGGAGTCTACCGCCCTATGAAAATCTATCCTCAGATTTTGTTGTTCTTACCCAGTATGACAAAGCGATCAACTTTTCCTCATTTAAAACTTTTGCCATAAAGGACACCATCCAGGTTATTACAGGCGATCCCAAGGACAGTATCTGGTTTGACGCCAATGCGCAATCAATCATCTCGGAAGTGATTAAGAACATGACTGCCAATGGATACACCCAGGTGCCTGTGCATCTGAATCCGGACCTGGGCATTCAGGTCATTGGACTGAGAAACACCACCATTTATTCCATTCCACCGGGTTACTGGTGGGGCTACCCAGGCTGGGGACCTCCCTGTTACTGGGGTTACTGCGGTGGATATGGTTACTGGTATCCCTATTATTACACCGTATCAGTAAGTACAGGGACCATCATTGTAGAGGTTGCGGACCTTAAGGATGCCAACGCGAACGGGAAACTGGACATAGTCTGGAGTGATGTCGGAAACGGCCAGGTGGGTACCAGCACCTCTTTTATAGTTGATCAGTGTATTAAAACCGTAGACCAGGGTTTTGCGCAATCCCCCTATTTCAAAACTCATTAACCTCATCCAAAAAACAAGAACAATGAAAAACTTAGTCTTAATATTTTGCCTGGCAGGATTTAGTACGGTATCGATGGCCCAGAAAGGATACAACGAATGGCATGCCAACTGGGTCTTTGGTCTTCCGGTTGGCAATAACTTTGTCACCAGTTTTTCCGCCCTTGGTTTTGATATGGGATACAGCAAATTCATAAAAGATGATCTTTCTGTAGGGATAGAATTTGGATGGAGCAATTACTACCAGTATGCTCCCAGGAAGACTTATGAAATCAACAATGGCGCTGCGACAACGGATTTGTACAAGTATATTTATACCCTCCCCATCACGCTGTACGCAACGCATTATTTTAAGGGTGGTGATCATTTCACCCCATTTGTAAAACTTGGGTTAGGAGCGCAGTACGGGGAACAGAATCTATATTATAATATTTATGAAACGTCCAACACGAACTGGGGATTTGTAGCCATTCCCGAATTAGGCACCGTTGTCCATTTCACGAAAGATAACCCCTGGGGACTCTATGCGAGTGTCCGATACCGGTATTCTACCAATGCAACAAAAGCTCTGGGCGTAAATAACGTCCAGACTGTGGATTTTTCCGTTGGTGTTGCTTATGTCATGCGGTAGAGAATCCAAGGGAAGGGATTGCGTTTCCCGGGGATGGCTTATGGGCTTTAGTTGCTGAGTGCGTCAGGTGAACGGATGTTTAATAATATTTGTTAAAGAAAAAATTACCACAATCAGAGGCCGCAATCATTGCAGGCCAAAACCAAGTCAATATGGGGGACGATTTCCTGGTTTATTTTCAACGCCTGGAAATACTAGCATTCTTTTCCGGATTTCCCTTTCTTTACAGCATCATTCACCTGCTCGGAACCCGGCACTCCTGGATATTTCAGGCTTTTTTTGAGAAGGCAAAGGTGCTCCTGCCTTTATCCTATGCCCTCACAGCGACATTTTTTGCTGCATATATTTCCATAGAAATGATTATGGGACCTGGGGGCCGGGCCGACAGAACTTCCTTCCTGGTTTATTTTTTAAAAATTTGGGGAGTCATGGCAATCCTTTTCTGGACACCATTTCTTCGTAAAGTGCCCCCTTATAGTTTATGGCACAGCCTTGTCTTTTTTGTTGTGCTTCTTCTGAAAGACCTTGTTTTGGGATGGAATTCGGCAGAGGGGAGGGAATTAATCAGAAACGACATGAAAATATTTACTACCAGCACAATGCTTAACCTGGTTACCCTGGTCCTTGTATTTGTCGGCCATTATATCATAAGGATGATCAAATCAGCCCGCGCAGGGACCTGACTATTGGCCATTCCCTGATCTCCTGTGTTGATGATCCAATAAGTATAATGGCCGCCAGGACCATATTGCAATAAAGGAAATTCCACCGTCCATATCCGATACCTGTTCACGACTGATTCAGGAGTTGCTCCATGAGCGAATCAGTCTGCGACATCCCTCCCATTTGGGAAATCCTGTTAGATATCAGATCTTATCATTGCTGGTTCCTTTCTTGTTTGACACGCATGAGACGAAAAGCAGATAGTTCAGGCAGGTAGTGTTTAACCGTTAATCTTTTTTTCATACCCTGAACCGTTAAACCACCGTTCGACTTTACAGTTAACAATTTGGGCACATTTGGTTCTTTTATACCTTCAGTTCTTCAAATCCTTGTAACATGAAGTTCATTAGTTTCAATACCTTGTCAGCATTTGTTGTGGTGGCCTGTGTGTTTGGGTATGTCGTTAGCTGCACACATGAAAACATGGCCCCTCCGCCTCCGGCATCCACGACACCACCAATCAACCGCGGCAATGATGTCCTCCTTCCTGGAAACATGACCCCGGGTGATACTACTCAATGGAAAATGGATAAAGCCCATTCGAGCGTACTTTGGTCCACCAATTATGTCGGCGCCGCGGGACTACTCACGGGAAGGTTTAACCAGTTTGGTACGGCCAATGTTACTGATGACAAAGCTTTGATGTATCAAACTAAGGGCCAGCCATTGCTGGACTCTTCCTGGGCATTTTACGAAAGCGAACCCACAAAAACTTACATCAATGGATATGTGCAGATCAACACCTCCAATACGGGTGAACCTGCCAGAGATACCGGCTGTAACATCACCAATCTATTCACGGTAAAAATTATTCCCGGAGTCCAGAATCTGACCATTCAAAACCTGGCAAAGATTCAATCAACAGCAGTAACTTTTGACACGGAAAGTCCGGGATACATTGTAACCCTGAATCTGACATGGCAGGGAGGGCTGGCAGCACCCCTAACCCAATCGGTATCCGGGAAACTGAGTTATGTCAAGCGGGCTGTGGTCGGCGCGGGAGGTGCCGCACCTTACAGCGTCTTTGGACTGCAGCTGGAGTTCCAGTTCAATTGCAGGGATTACGGAATAACAAGTACCAGTATATCTGACAAAGTAGACATTCAGTGCAACATGAATTTTAACAACAAGTGATGTCTAAATAATTCTGTCATGAAGAGAATACTCTTTTATATGGCTTTCATCTTTGCTGTATGTGTGGGAATTGTGGGATGTTACAAAGACGTCAATATCGCAGCAACTCCGGTAAATCCGGATTCCCAGCCTCCGCAGTATGTGAGTTACTCTGCTGAGTTGGCGCCTCTGTTTAATGGAAACTGTGCGAAGCCGGGATGCCACCTGGCCGGGGGTCATCATCCCTACCTGAATACGGAAGTTTCGTACAATGAGCTTATAAATGGTGGTTTTGTAAATACGCTCGTTCCAAAAGAAAGCATACTCTACATCCAGATCAACAGTAACATGATGCAGTTCATCCCGAACGCTTCCGACAGGCAAAAGGTGTATGACTGGATCAGAAACGGAGCTCCAAACAATTGATTGCAACTTTAAACCAGCGCAATGAAAATCAGTAATGCTCGGGAGAAATTCAGGTTGATTCTTATCGTTGGTGCGAGTCTTCTGGTGATTGGTATTAATAGTCAGGCGCAGGATAGCACCAAACAAACCAATGCAACGGAGCCCCCGCCCAAACCAAAACCCGTAAAGAATACCTTCGGTAGCCAGTGGATTATCGAAAACCAGACCGTTATGGTACCGGTAAAGGGCACCCTCGAACTGGATTTTCAACATCGCTTTGGCGTAGTGGGAAATGGGTACCAGGATTTCTGGGGCCTCTTTTCTCCTTCCTTCGACATAAGGATTGGTGCCAGTTATTCCCCGGTCAAAAACTTAGATTTGGGAATCGGTATAACAAAGACCGGTTTGCTTTGGGATGGAAGTGCCAAATATGCCATCATTCAGCAAACCAATGGGGTTTACCCGGTCAGCGTAACCTTCTTTGGAGACGCTGCCATCAATACTTTTAAAGATGCTGCCTTGTATGACGGCAGCCCGGTTATGCACAATTCAGACAGATGGACTTTCTTCTCCTCTTTAATTATCGCAAGGAAAATAACAGATCGATTGTCGGTGCAGATAACACCGAGTCTTTCCCATCAGAACGCGGTTGGAGGTTACTATACCAAGAATGACACTTCTGGTTCAACCATCTACAAATCCATGTACCATGATCATTTTGCCATTGCCGTATGTGCCAGGTACAAGTTTTCCACCTATTCTTCGATCATATTTGACTATGACCAGCCTATAACCAAGCATCCTGACTTCAATCCCAATCCAAATCTGTCACTTGGCATAGAGATCACTACCAGTGGCCACTGTTTCCAGATGTTTGTCACCAACTATAGCCTGTTGAATCCCCAGAACAACAACCTCTGGAACAGAAATAGTCCCTTCAGTTACACAGACAAGTCTACCGGAACTTCTGTATCCGGAGGCCAGTGGGTCATCGGATTCAACCTGACCAAATTGTGGAATTATTAAGGCAGGAAAGGAATCAAAATCAATGCATTTCCTGTCCAGCCATTCATCGTGGTATGGCTGCAGTATGGAAATCATTGGAAGAGACGTCCCATTGTCAAAACAAGGATATAACTTTACAGGCAAACAACCATAGTATCCCCTGCTTCCAGATTGGTTACTTTCAATAAACCTGAATACCTGCCTGAAATATTTTACGCATTCGCCGGCTCTTCTGGCCATGTTCCTGTGGTTATCCTTCTGTCGCGCTCCATCATCCGAAGGGACACAAAAACCAGGTGACACGGCAGAGAACAGGGGACATTTACCCTGGAAAAAGCCAGCTTCCGGTTTCCATGACAGTTTGATCATTCAGTCATTTTCCGCTGTATTTTTTCAGCCAGACTCTCTTCAACGGGAAAGGATCAGGGAAGTCCTTTCAAAGAACGTATTTTCAAGTGTCCAGCATGATTGCTATTTTCAAATGAGAAATGCGAGGCTGGTTATGCAAAGGTACTGGCCGCAGATCCGCATAGTCGAGGTTGATACCATTCGGTACCTGGTGTTTGTCAAAAAAAATGGTTTCCGAAGAACAATTGACCTTAACCAGGTAGAAGATGTTTGTGGAATCTATCTGTTTGACGGAGACAAGGATCCTGTCCAAACCGATATGCCAAATATAGATTCACAACTCGGTTTTTATTTCAGGAAAAAATGATTACACTGAATTCACGCCGCCGATTGATAGGTGTAGCGCCAGGGAAGCAGGAGATGCTGTAGGTGCATGTGCGCGAAAAAAGGACCACGGAGCTGGAAGCCTAGACCGTTCCCAGTTTCTTGATCTTTCTTATCTGGAAGAATAAATAGATCAGAACTCCCCATACGGCCAGGCCGATGGAATAGGCCATAAATCCAAGCCATAGAGGAGTAAGCCCCCTCCTGGCATAAAGCGATCGTTTGTCAAAATCAGAATCGTAATACTGGGTGTCCGAACCCCAGGGAACCTTTTTTTCCGAGCTAACGGTTCCATACGTGTCATTATCCTCAACCCGGGCTACAAGGGTTATGTTGCCGCTGGAATCACCCGGAAGCTCAGCGAGTTTGAAATCTGCGTTTGCGGTCCCTGTGGAATCTGTGGTATATGTGGGTGAGTCACCAACCCCTAGATTCCTGCCCATTCTTTTGACAGAAAATGTCAGGTCGACCCCTTTCACCGGGATCCACTTGCCCTCCCTGAGCTCAAGCAGGGCGGCAACCAGCTTTCTTCCCTCAGCCGTATCCAGTTTGATTTTTGCCCGGGTAATTTCAATACTGGATTTGGTTGTCCCAAAGGAATCCGAAGGTTCAGAAACGGCCAGGAATTCATGCTTCTCAGATTTTTTCCATTCCTCCCCGGCAGCTGCCGGTATAAATGCCACGGCTTCACCCCTGGAGTTCGTCCTTGCCTTACCCAGCAGATTGGAAGGGCTCTCGGTGCCCAGGTAAAAGCTGAGATTGATGCCGGCCACCGGCTGAAATTTTCCATTGATCTTTGTCTTGGCACTCGCCTTGAGGTATTGTAACCGGTCATTGTCGTTGACATACCCAAGCCCGAGGTTCAGATCACTTTTCGCTTCCTGTGCCAGCAGACCCAGGGTAAACATCCCGGACATCATAATGGTCAACCAGGTAATATGACTAGGCTTTTTCATGTTCTTCCGATTCATTGATTGTTTCCTGGATAGGTATGATAGGAAGTATCCTTGCAAAAATGGTAATGATCAATAGCATACCGGCGAGAGATCCGCCGGCGATCAGCCATTCCTCCAGGCTCGGGAAATAGTGATAGAATTTCTCCGGGGATTGATACATGGGCAGGAATGGATGAAGCATGGTCGGAGTGACAATGATATATCTCTTGAACCAGGATCCGACTACCACGAGGCATCCGGCAATAAAGGCGGGAAGTGGTTTTCTTCCTTTTTTGAAGATCAGGATGGCGATAGGAACAATCATCGCACTGAAAATGGCAAACCAGAAAACCCGGGCAAATCTCCCGATAAACAGCCCCATGAGGTGGTCCTCTTCAGCTTTCTCCATCTTATAGGCAGGAACCAGGTATTCGTTGATATTGAAGTACAAGTATAGTAATGCCAGGCCTATTACCACTTTTCCCATTTTGTCGAAATGGTCTTCAGTAATATAATTCTCCAGTTTGTAGGCATCCCGAAAGGCATACATGGCTACCAGTACTGCTCCCGCGCCGACCAGGAAAGCCCCGGAGATAAAATAGGCTCCAAAATTTGTACTGTCCCATCCGGGTCGGTAGGTCGTAGCAAACAACCAGGAGGTTACAGTATGGATGGCAAAAGCAACAGGGATGATCGTTACCGATAAGATCGCTATTGCCCTGTTGCTTATTTTGATCTGTTCAGGAGTATTTTTCCAGAAGGATCCGAAAAACCTGTAGAAAAAATGGGGACGGCTTCCTGCCCGGCGGCTCTCTGGCTTCAGCAGGATCGTAAAGTCAGGCAAAAGCGGCAGATACAGGAGCAAGAGGCTGACAAAAAAATAGGTGATGATGACCACCACGTCCCAGATGATCGGGGATTGCAACCGCCCGTGAATAAATAAGTTGTAAAAACGTTCTGGACGGCCCATATCAACGACAATAATGATGGCGGCCAGCGTAATGGCGGAGACGGCAATGATTTCAGCGATTCTTGTCAGAGGTGTACTCCAGGACACATCGGCCAGCCGGAGAATCGCTGTAATCAGGGATCCGACCAGGCTGATGGCGACAAAGAATACAAAGTTGGAAATATAAATTCCCCAGGATACATAATCACCCATGGCGGTGATGACCAACCCCTTGGACAACTGGTGGATATAGGCCACGATGCCCGCGATACAAAACACAAGCAGTATAACCACCCAAATGATTCCGCGGGTCCCAAATTTTTGAGGCAGCAGATCCTGAATAATTTTTTGTCTGGCTAGATTGTCCACATTTCACGATTTTGTACTGTGGTCGTTCGACGGATTACTTTCATCTTTCTGAAAAGGGAAATTCCTGTTTACGGGTGGCAGGTAGTACACACTGGGCTTGGTTCCCAGCTCTTCCATAAGTCTGTACCCTGCTTTATCCCTGATCATGTCACTGAACCGGAATGTTTCTGCACCATTTGTTACGGAGTCTTCAATCATATCTCCAAAAAAGAAGACACCATTGGGGCAGGCTGAAACGCAGTGGGGCAGCTCTCCTTTTCTGGTCATGTCCGCACAGAAATCGCATTTGCTGACGGTCCCTTTTTTTTGAGGGATGCTTGTCTCGCAGGAATACGGCTTTTCTTTTACTTCTTTGGGCAGGATAGGTTCCTCCCAGTTAAAAACCCTGGTGGAATAGGGACAGGCAGCCATACAGAACCGGCATCCAATACAGCGGTCGCTATCGATCAGGACAATCCCATCCTGCCTTTTGAATGTCGCATCCACCGGGCATACTTTGACGCAAGGCGGGTCGTCGCAATGCATACAGGTGGTGGGTTCCCAGTAAGGTGCTGTGTCTTCCCCATCCTGCATGGGGTATATTTTTACCCAGTTCTGACCAGGCTGCAATTCATGGGCATGATTGCAGGACTCCTGGCATTTTTTGGCATTCTTGCACCGGGAAAGATCGATGACCATCACAAATTTCTTTCCGCTGATTCCCATTCTTTCCTCACTATTGTTCACCTGAGGGAGATCCGGAACCGGTTTTAAGAAGGCCTTGTCCACTTCAATCACTTCACCATCCACGGAAAGAAGCTTTACCATTTCACCGGACGGTTTGATCATATCAGACTCTCCTTCCTCATGGGTATGACCATGGGAGGAACAGCCTGCCAGAGTTGCACCGGCTGCAAGGGCAGCTGCCAAAAACTCTCTCCGGGAGCCCTCATCTGTATTCATGATTCAATGTATTAGTCCTTATTACTTCCTGATCCATTTCTGCAATTCCTGATCGCTGATCTTTTTTTTGAGCATTTTGATTTTAGAAAGGTCCACTTCCACAAGCTGCCCGTCCTGGGACAAGAGCCTGGCGGTTTGTTTATTATCGGGAGGAGCACAATCAATGGCCTTCCTTTTCCTGGAGAATTGCCCCCATTTAAAAAAGGAAAACAGGGACAGCAGGCCGATCCCCGCCAACAGCGTCCGCCTGGCATTCTTTTGCCCCGCATTGGTATCAATGGGCTTCATTTCCGGTTTTTTTTATTCATTTCTTGAAAGTACGCGTGTAATTCACCACACTCCAAATATCATCGGGGTCTGGAATCTTCTTTTTGTATGTCGGCATTTCATCTCTTCCTTCCGAGATCTTATAAAAGAGGGTTCCATCAGATTGTGATTGATAATCCGATTTTGAAAAATCGGTCAGGGAAGTCTTGAGCTGACCTGCCTTATTGCCATCTCCAAGACCCGCCTTTCCATGGCAGGAAGCACAGTGCTGCTGCCAAAGGGACTTGCCGGTGGAAAGGGATTCTGAACCAGACTTCACAGGGTTTGCCGTTTTTGCTGCCTTGTCAGGTACGTTCCAGGGTTTTGGCTGTTGGAAAGTGAAAGCTGCAAGGAAGAATACGCCAGCTATGCCGAAGAATATTTTACCTTTCATAAATGATATATTTAAATTAAGAATTCCAGAATAGCGGAAAGGGTAAAGGCCTGGTATAAAGTGGTTCCTTGTATAGCTTATGAACTAAGCAGAGCTCCATTGAATTCGATCACCTGCGTAAAATAGGACATTATTGATATCTATCGGTAAGGGCGAGGAATGTAACGGTTAACTCCATCAATTAAACTGTATCATGTGCCCAGGCAAAGTAACCACGGCGAAACAATTTTGATTTTCACCTCCGCTGTCAGGAAGGCCGACAGGCCTCCGGATCCTCCGGGTGAATGAATCCTATGCAAGTGCGACCCCTTCTAAATTTTGATTTTTATTAAGCCAGTGTATTCGGGCGAATGAAACCTTAAGAATATAATGACTTTTTACTGTATAAAAAAATCTCCCGTCAGATTCCGTATAAATACGGTAGCCGGCTACCAGAATAAATACGGTATTTTATGCTCACAGAAAATATGATGCATTTTTCTTCTAAATTCACCCCCTGTTCAGGTAAGGCTCCTTCGCTATTTTGATTCTTTTCACTCCCAATCTGCACTTATGAATATGGAGGTCTGGTAGCAGGAATGGGTTTTTCCCGGGATTTGACTGAAAAAGCCGGGAAGCAATCCCCAATCGGGAGTTCATGGTTCAGCGTACGACTGTCCTGCTAATTCCGGGTATGACCAACCGGATTTGCAGGCGATTCAACCATACGGAGTCAGCCGAAAATCCGATCCAAGAGTAGGCAATAAAATCTTGACCATGGCAGATACAAAAAAAATGGAAGACCTGCTGATGAAGCATCTTTCCCACCCGGGTATCAATAAGAACACACTGAAAAAATATTCAGCTGCCCTGGCTCACAGCAGCAGCGGGGGATTCAACCTTGAAAGGATCTGGTGGATTGGTATTCCCGTACCGGAATGGGTCTTTGTACAGGGGCGCCTGGGTATTGATAAGCTGGCCATCCTGGAAAATCTGCTAAAGGCCGAAATAACGTCTGTGGAGATTTTCCCCCTTGGGATCCCCGCTCCGATAGAACTTCAGGCCACCATCAAGATTCCCTTGATGAATGTAGAAAGCCTATGAAAGGGGATGCAATGGAAGATCCATGTTTACCAAACTGGGAAGGGAATCCTGTCCGGGTGATTCAGATCCATCCTACACTGGAATGCAATCTCCGGTGCCGTCACTGCTATTCATCTTCCGGACCCGGATTTAAGGGGAGTCAGCTGGCGGTTGGAGATCTGGTCCGCTTCCTGGAGTACGCCAGAGGATATGGCTTTGAGACCTTGTCTGTTTCCGGAGGGGAGCCCTTTATGTACAGGGAGCTGGACGAGTTGCTTGGTGAAAGCCATCAGCTTAAAAACAGAAATATGGTGGCTTCCAATGGCATGCTGTTAAAATCGGCCAGGGCAAGGAAAATAATAAGAGACCTTGACCTTGTGGCTATCAGCGTGGATGGCGACGAATCCATTCACGACGCCATTAGAAATCAAATTGGCGCATTCCAGAAAATGAAAGAGGGGGTTCAGGTGTTAAGAGAGGAAGGAAGCTATTTTGGTTTTATCCATACGATCACAGAAAGAAGCTGGGAGAAGTTTATTGAGTTGGCAGAGTTTGCCCACTCGATGGGGGCCAGGCTCCTGCAGATGCATCCGCTGGAGCAAACTGGCCGTGCTGTTCTGGACCCCGGTCTTCTTTCTCCTTCACAGGAATGTTTGCATAAAGTATTCATCCTCGCGAGCTATTTGCGACAGAAATATTCAGGTGTCTTACATATCCAGCTCGATTTCCTGCACCGGGAACACATCCTCGATTCTCCCGTCCTGGTCAGCGCGGCGCAGGAGGCAACAGACTTAACGGAGGATAATTTCCCGGAGATCGTCAGGTGTTTGGTCGTCGATGCAAATGGCTCCATCTTCCCCATGTCGTACGGCTTTGACGACTATTTCTGCCTGGGGAATATCGCTGATCTGAAAAAAGGGACCAATGTCATTGATCGATTCATTGCAAAAAAGGGCGCTGCCTTTTGTTCCCTGATTCATGGCGTCTTTCAAGCCATTGCCGTCAATGACGAAAATGATATGATCCCCTGGACAGAAATTATTGTCAGGGAAAGCCACGAATTTCAAAAAGCCTGCTCTGCATAGTCTATCTTCCCCGCCAGGGTTGTGTAATTATTTACCAGCTTTCCAGGTCCAATTCCTGAAAAAAATAGCTAGCAACAGTATATTCTGACATAGTCTCCAGCAAAGCCAGTGAAACCATTTTGACAATCATTCTTCCAACAATAGCCATGCAAGTGACGACTTCGGCATCCATGACCCCTGCATTCATTTATCAGAATTTGCCTCATGGAGATCACATTTTCGATCTCTTTGCCAGTAGGGGCTTTATATAAAGGATTCTTAGTAACCCGATATCTTCCATTTTAGAGAATGCAGCGTTTCTCTATTCAGACCCTTTTATCTGAATAAAAATATCCAGAACTTTCCTGATTCACCCGTTCCCCTTATTTTTTGGAGAGATATCGAATCCACCTCTCATCCCAGCATATGAAATCATTTCCTACAGGATCACTATCGGAGTTTTGCTAAATAAAACTGTCTTTCCAAAAAAAATGCTTTTGTCTCTCACAAAAGCTGCGACCCATACAAGGCTGAGCAGAATGGCTGGCTGCAGCATACTTTCTCCGTGGGACAGGTGTGTGGCCATGGCCCCGCCGAAATAACAACACAGAAAAATAAAGCCCACTTTTGAGGTAGTTGAATGGAGAAAGAGGGCAACAAAAAGAATTTCCATTAGGCCTAACGATTTCACATAATCGCCCACTCCCAGATGGGTTAATCCCTCAACAACCTGTTTTGCTCCTATTATCTTTGCGGTTGCACCTATGACTATCAAGAGACAGACTAAGGCAATAAAAATAGTTGAAACAATCATTTTCGTTTTGTCTTTCATATACTTTGTATTTTTTGGATTATTGATCAGAAATAATTAAAGTTCAACCCTCAAACCAAATGTGGGAAAAATAGCCAGGCCGAGTGCATAAGTTCTGCCAGTCAGCGGCTGAAATACCTCCTCGCTTACATTGAACCTGTTCTGGATATCGACAATATCAACAAACAAAACCCAGGTGGCCTTTCTAGCCCGTATATTATAATCCGCCCTCAGGTCAAGACTGATAAAATCATTTAACCGTTCACCGTTCTTATTCACAATTTCCTGGGCATACCTGAGTAAAGATGGATTTTTAAAAACATCGGAATGGACTATGTATTTATCTGTAGGCCGGCCTGTGGAATAACGGAATTTACCTGAGAATATCCACTTCTCGTTCGGTTTGTAGCTACCCAGCAGGGTCACCGTATGTGGCTGACTAAATATAAAGTCATAATCGCCAAGTCCGTCATGATCATTCCTCCTGCTTAACATGTAGGAATACCCGATTTGGCCGTAATAGTTCCTGGATAATCTTTTCGTCAGGTTTATATCCGCTCCATATGCATACCCTGTACCATTGCTATTTATAAAAGGATACCCTGTGGCCGGATGCACCGCAAGATTATTGAACTGTTTGTACCATCCTTCGGCCGTAAGTTTCAGGTCCGGTGAAAAATAGTATTTATACCCAAGAATATATTGAATCGTACGTTCATTTTGCAGCCTGTGACCGGTTGGTTGGCTTGCTATGTCCGAATAGGCCGGATCCTGATAATAAATACCTGCAGCGAAGTTTAAACTCTGTTTTTCGTCAATGGCCAGGCTGCCGCTTATTCGGGGAGCTAATGTATGTTCTGTTGTGAAGCCGGTATAATCATAACGCAAACCCGGATTTAATGTAAGTCTTTTCAAAAGAGTAAATGAAAGATCCAGGTAGCCAGATGCATTCCAGGCAAAATTTTTGAATGCAGAATTAAAATCCCAAGGCTGAAGGATCAAGTAGTATTGGTCAGGCGCGGGTCGGATATCATTGGGACCAAAACTGTACAAGGTGTCCGTGTGTTTTAAATTGCGAGCATAGTCAAGATCAACTCTGGCAACATCGACTCCAGCTGTCAGGCTCAAATTCGTAAAATGCTTTGAAAAAACAGATCTGTAGCCCAATTCTCCCTGATCATTTTTTATATGCCTCAGGTCAGATTCATATCTGATATTTTCTTTTGAAATGATATTTCCCTGGTCGTCTACCAGTGGATAGGCATAGCCCAGATTATTGTCAACATTCAGCGTTCTGTAGTAGATAATGTTCTTCCAGTAGGCACTTTTTCCAAGAAGCGATCGCAAATTAAGACCAATCACAGATTTACTGGTTCTTGACTTGCCTATGAAATTGGAATTGTTATTGTCATTCAGGCTTCCTGATTTGGAAAAATCATCAATTGTCCGCTCATAGAGCTCCGGGTTGTACATGGCAATAAAGGTCAGCTTGTTTTTGGAGTTGATTTCAGTACTTGTCTTGATGAGATAATCTCCATAAGAGGGTGTTCCCTGGCTCGTATAACCGATGAGTTGCTGCAACAGGGAGAAATTCTGGTACCGGCCTGTTGCAAACAAACTTGTTTTTTTGTCAAACCCTGACGGGCCATCGTATATTAACGTGGCGCCCAATAAATCAAATTGACCACTGACAAAGGGTGTCTCCCGGTTTCCTTCCTTAATACCCAGCTCCAGGTAGGAAGAACTCTTCCTGCCGTAT
>Ga0318563_10000227_pt1 | contig 24030 bp, 19 predicted proteins | sample GRESIP066b5f19_FD_203689 | JGI IMG/M metagenome (GOLD analysis project Ga0318563, IMG submission 203689) | Tropical soil microbial communities from Luquillo Experimental Forest, Puerto Rico - GRE.SIPMG.066b5f19 | ecosystem: Environmental > Terrestrial > Soil > Tropical forest > Bulk soil... | reverse complement strand
CATCTGCTGGCTGGGCAGCGGGGCTGCCGGCGACGACTGCTACCGCCCGCTGCTGGGCTGCGACCACTTCATCGTTGCCAACGGGCTAGTCGACGCCAACGCGCTCTACATCTACGACACCTTCGCCAAGGGATTCATCTTCCCCACGATCGTTTCCAGCAACGCGGACCTGAACTTCCAGCAATATTCCAGCACCGGAGGCGCTCCGACCCCGATGGCATTCCTGACCGACATCCAGCTGCCGGTGTGGGCCACGATCGCGGGGACGATCTACTGCCAGTTCCACTACAACCTCCTGACCTTCAATGCGCCGGTCCTCACCACGGTCGGGGTGGATTTCGACGTGGCGGCCAACCAGAGTCTGGAAAATCTCAACATCCCGCTGTTGGCCACGGTGGGACGAGATCTCGTAATTGGAGCGATGCTCCTGACAATACCCTCTGCCCCCAGCCTACGTTCGGTAGGCCGCAACATTTCCTGCGGGGGAGACATCGTGCAGGACGTGAACTTTCCGGCGCTTGTCAGCTTTAACGGAGATTTCGACTGCTCGGTGAGCGCGCTAACCGCGGCGGGAGTAAACCACATCCTTGAGATGCTCGACGCCCTTGGGGTTACCGGGCACACCATCACACTCAACGGCGGGACCAGCGCCACTCCGACCGGCGCGGGGCTAACCGCCAAAGCAAACCTGGAAGGCCGTGGCTGCACGGTCCTAGTCAACTAGTCCTATGGCAAGAAAAGCACCCTGTAAAACCGGCAGCAAGTTCTGCCGGATGGAAAAGAAATTCGCCCGTGAAGGCAAGAAGAGCCCCGGTGGGTTAGCCTACACGATCGGCGTCAAGAAGTACGGAGCCTCAGGAATGCGCGCCAAGTCTATTGCGGGCCGCAAGCGCCACTAGGTAGCACGCCTTACCGCAATACTTCTGAGTTGGCTCAACCCTCGTGAACATCGACCCGCATCTTACACAAGCCTGCGGGAACCTTGTTCTCCGTCGGCCAGTGTTGTCAGGCAAAACCTTCCAGCACTTGTGATGCATCTGATGACACCGCTTACAAAGCGTTTCCAGGTTAGCGGGATCGTCATTCGTTCTGTCCTCATCCTTGTGATGAACAATGAGGAAACGAGTTGAGCCGCATCGTTCGCAACTATCTTTCCGAAATCGCCGATAAGACTTATCTTCAGGCATGAAGAAAGATAACACGAAACAAATCAACGGCAAAGCTGGGATGGCCCGCAAAGCCGCAGCCGGACGAAAGTAATGCCACTCAAGAAGTGTAAATCCAAGGCTTGCTTCAAGGCGAACATCCGCACTGAAATCAAGGCGGGTAAGCCTCAGAAGCAGGCCGTCGCGATCGCATACTCAACCCAACGAAGGGCCAAACGATGAACAACTTCGATCAAGAACTCCCCGTGAGCGACTCGATGCCGGAACCCCGGATGAGCCACGCGGAGCGCAACCTGGGCGAGCTTCGCCGCATGAACGCCATGCGGGAGGCCAACTCCATGAAAGCAACGCAGGGGCCCCACAATAAGCCAGCCAGCCAGCGGCCTTATATGGGAAAATCTCCCGCGCCTCGCGGCGCCTAGTGTATCTTCACTGAAAGAAACACGCTTATGTCTCAAACCGGACCTCCGAATAAGCCGTATGCCTACGACCCGCTCAGCGGTGAGTATCTCTGTCCGTGCCACGGCACCGTTGGCCAGCGCCAATGGGTGAGCCTCCAGACCGGGCAGATTTACTGCGAGGAGTGCGCGACAGGCCCAGCGGCTATCACCGTCTTCAATCCCTACGACCTCCAGCAATACTGCGTCTGCGAATAGCGGAACGCAGCCTTAACCCATGAGCTGTGGTTGTGGATTTTCCGCGAACCCGTTTTGGCTGGGCAATGGTGTCTGGCGCTGCGGACGGTGCGGGGAGGACTGTCTTGCGGTCAGGCCCCAGGGCCCACAGGGCGATCCCGGCCCTCCGGGTATCACGCCCTCCTTTCAGGTAGGCACGGTCGGTTCGGGCGGCACCCCCTCGGTGCAGGTGGTGGAAGTTTCTGCCACCCTTTACACGCTCGACTTCATTCTGCCGGAAGCCTACACCTTCGGCGACAACATCTGGACGGGCACCAATACCTTCAATGGTGACGTCACGGTCACGGGTGCGATCCTCACCGCCTCGCAGGGGATCACGACATCGTTCCTGATTGTCCAAAACGCCGCGACTTTCAACAGCACGGTGACGGTCAACGGGAACCTAATCCTGTCGTCCACGAGCACTCTGACCGTGGCGGGCACCTCCACCTTCAACGGGGACGTGACCATGAACGGCCCGGTGTCAGTGCCGGGCACCTTCACGGCGACGGGCCCTGTCTCCTTCACGGGCGATGTCACGTTCCATTTCCCGGCCCTTGGCCTGGGGGTGGCTCGAGGCAGGGTGGTCATCGACGATTGCTCGGTGCTCAAGTACCTGGAGGGAACCGGATTCACTGCTGCGCAGACGGTCAACGACGTGGTCACGACCACGGTGCACCCCGGAGACTCCGAGACGAGCCTTTGCACTCCCCTGACCATCTCGATGCCAGCCTTCGGCTGTTCACCCACGGAGACGCAGTACATCGAGGTGATGGCTCGAGTCGAGTGCATCTTCGGCTTCGGCGCCACCGGCGACTACACGATTAACCTGTGGGGCGGATCCATCGGCGGCAACCTGCTTGACAGCTTCAAGGCTTCGCCTGGCATCCAAGAAGTCATCCTCCGGCAGATCCTGCTGGCGCTGACTCCCGGCGGCACGCTCACGGTCTTCGTCTCGTGCGTCCCCGGACCCGACACGCCTGACCAGAATTTTGTTTCGACTGCCGTGAAGCTCTGGGTGAAATGATCTGCGAGCGATGCCATCAGAAGACACCCTGCGCCTGCACGCCCTACAACGCGATTCGCGAGAAGGGTGAGCCGGGCGACCAGGGCGCGAACGCCGCGCTGCCGACCTTCACGGCCACGGTCATCCAGGGCCCTCCTGGTGTCACCATCAACGACACCGACCCGCTGAACCCGGCGCTCCAGTACAGCCAGCCGGCGCCGGACACATCGCTGGACTACACCTGGTTTGGCACCAACACGTTCACTGGCACGGTCATCATCAATGCACCCCTGGTGGTGACGCAAGGAACTGGTCCCGGAGACACCACCGGGTTGTTCTTCCCCGGCAGCACGGTTACGACCACGCTGGTGGTGACGGGCAGCACGCAGCTCTCCGGGACCACGCTCTTCCAGAACGTGCCCTTCACGGTGGAGACGATCGACTCCGAAGGCTTCGTCTACTTCTCGGGGCCAACCAACTTTGGCAACCTGACCATCAACGGCCCGCTGGTCTTCAACGGCACGGCGGACTTCAGCTCGGTGACCATCTCGGTGGATCCGTTCCCGCAGAGCGTGATCACGGGTTCGACCAAGATTGCCTTCCAAGCCTACGTGGAGCCCTGCGGCGAAACCCGCAGCGGCAACGTGGGCATCATCGCCCAGCAGCTCCGGCTCACCCCGCACTATCCCTTCTCCACCAGCCCGGTGCCGGGGGACGCCCAGGAGCATCCGCTTTTCTACAGCCAGGTTTTCATCGGCGCCCCGGACTGCGGACTGGAGCAATCTGCCAATGCGGACATGATGGCCTTCATCGACATCGGCAACTGGGTGACCAGCTTCGGGGATAGGTGGACCATCCGCATGCGGGCGGACAACCCCATCGACGGCGACATCCTGGACTCGTTCCGATTCTACACCTACGGCATTGGGGTTTCCAACTGGGCCACCCTGCGGGTGCTCCTGCGAAACATCGCGGTGCCCGTTGCCACTGGCGTGAACAACATTTATTTTACAGCGCAGTCAGACAACATGGGAGTGGATGACCTCTCTGTGCTGACAGACAACCCAAGACTGACAGTCCAATAAAATGCCCGGCCCCTGTGCTCCAGACTTCGGCGACCAGAATCCCTGTCGGGATCAGGACGCCAGCCTCTTCCGCGAAATGGGATTGCCGGGCCCTCCGGGCGCTCCGGGCACCACGCCGGCCTTCGTGATCGGCTCGGTCACGGAGGGAGCGGTTCCCTCGGTCACGCTGACCAAGGTGAACCCCCTGCTCTACCGGATGGACTTCATCATCCCGCAGACCGGGGTGAACCAGACGAATACCTGGACGGCCACGCAGACGTACAACGCGACGTCCAACTTCAACGAGCTGGCCACCTTCACCGGCGGCATCACCACGAACACCATCACGGTGAGCGGGCCGGCCATCTTTAACGGGGCATCCACCTTCGGCGGGGCAGTCACCTTCGAGTCGAGCGCGACCTTCCTGGGCGGGATCACGACCAACACGCTGACCACCACCGGGGATGTCAATGTCGGCGGCCAGCTCATCACCACAGGCGATATCACCGACTCGGCCATCGCCCAGCTGGGGGCAGGCATCGCCATCCGGGGCACCGTGGTGGCGGACTCCTGTGGCAAACTTTTCTACATCAACGGCACCGGCCCGAACAGCAACGCCGTCTCCTCAGCCCTGGCCCTGACCATTGCCTACAACGCGGCAGAAGGCTCGGTGGGTGTCACCCTTCCCTTCACGGTCCCGAACCTGGCTCCATGCGGCACGGCCATGAACGCCAACGTGAACCTCTTTGGCCGCATCACGTCGGCGGCGGGCGGAGCACTCCCAACGGACATCTCTGCCTTCCTGATGCTGGTGCGCCTGGACAACTCCAGCTCGGGCACCATCCTGGCCAGCGCCTCCATCACGAACTTCGAGAAGCAGGCGCTGTGGAACGTGAATGCCTCCATCGCTCCGGGGCCGCACACTCTTTACTTCACGGTGCAGGGACTCGGCGTGGGAACGTCCAGTATCACTCTGGCAGAAATAGACGCTTCGATTAACTTCTAAGCGTGGCAGAAGCAGCTCCCTCAGCCTCGACCTATTTCGACGGGTGGCAAAGTCTGCCAGGTGGCATGGACGCTGGCCGCTGGCCAAGCCTCATTGCCAAGGACCAGGTGGCGCTGGCCATCAACACGACCTTCCGGGGAGGCTATCCCAGTCCCAGGCCGCGTTACCTTTACCGGCCCATCACCTTCAACACGCAGGAGGAGCAGACCTGGTTCGAGACGCAGATTTACCAGGGCAGCTTCTGGTACTCCTTCGTCGATGCGGACAACCCGGCACTGCACCCCAACGAGGGCTGCCTCGTCGTGTCGGTGGGCGGCAGGCAATGGAAAATCGACGTCACCAAGTACACGGCGCTCGAGATTACTCCACCCGATGGGCGCAACAACCGCTACAAGAACATCGTCTACTTCTGCCAGGCCCGGCAGTACCTGATCATCCAGGACGGACTGGCGGCTCCCATCATCTGGGATGGCTCGCAAACCCGGAGGGCCGGGGTCAACGAGGTGCCGGTGGGCACCATCATGCAGTTCGGGCAGGGCCGCGTCTGGGTGCTGAAGGGAGATGCGCTCTTTGCCGGCGACATCGAGGGAGGGCCGACCTCCATCCTGAGCTTCACCGAAACCACCTTCCTTGCCGGGGGTGGCGCACTCAACCCCAGCTACCTCATTGGCAACGTCAATGGACTCGCCTTCATTCCGCAACAGGACACCTCTACGGGGGTGGGAACACTTCTGGTCTTCGGCGAAAGGGGCACCACCTCCGTCTTCGCCGAGCTGCCGCGCGACCAATGGATCAACGGGATCCAGCGCATGGTCCTCATCAACATTGGAGGAACTGGCCACCGCACACCCTGCCAGCTTAACGGAGACGTGTGGTTCCGTTCTGCGGACGGCCAGCGCAGTTATCGGCAGGCTCGTGGACAGGTTGACCTTCTGGCTCAGCTCCCACTTTCCACGGAGCTAGACCCATTCTTCGGCACCGACACGCCCTACCTGCTGCCCTATGCCAGCTCGGTCTATTTCGACAACCGGCTGCTCACCACGATCAGCCCGCAGTACCGCAACTTCCGGGTGAGCTTCCCGGCGATTGCGGCCTGCGACTTCCACATCCTTTCCTCCTTCGGCAACGATCGCAAGCCCTGCTGGGACGGCGTCTGGACGGGGGAGAACATCTACGAGCTAGTCCAGGGTAACACCCAGCGGCTCTTCATGCCGGGCATCGACTCAGCTGGTCGCAACTGCCTCTTCGAAATGCTGAAGACAAATGCCGCCCAGGTGGCGGACGTGGCTGATGACGGCAACCGTGGCACCGTCAGCCGCTCAGTGGTCTGGAGCCTGGACTCCGGCCTCCTCAGCTTCGATGGCAACGGCGGAGGGCCGGCGGTGCAGAAGCGCCTCTTTGGCGGCAAGTATTGGCTGCGCAACATCTCGGGCCAAATTGGAGTAATCCTCCAGTACAGGAAGGACGGCGAGTCCTGCTACATCGACTGGGTTGACCACACATATTGTTCCAACACAGACCTTTGCAACATAGAGCTGGACGCCAACGGCTGCCCGGTGACCTGGGTGGCAGCAGAGCAGTACCGCAGTCCTGTGCTGCTGACCCAGCCGGACATCGAGAGCCCAGGCCCGGACGACGCGCCGCTGGGCGCCGGCAACTCCGGCAAGCCGCTGAACATCGGCTACGAGTTCCAGACGCGCTTTACGATCACGGGCGACTGCATGCTTTACTTCGCGGTCTTCGAATGCCAGGGCGGCTTCGAGAAGGAGACTCCGGGCTGCAATCCGCACCCGCACTGCACCACCTCAATCTTCTGCTGTGAGGACGTGGCCTACTACAGCTTCACCCCGACGCTGCCTCAGTACGATATCCCGCCAGACAACTATGTGTCCCCAAATCTGGCAGCACAGAACGCCATCATCAATTATCTTGGAAACAATCCCGGCCACACCCCGACTCAAATCGTGAACAACATCCCGCTGCCGCCTGCCGTCATCGGCCCCGCGCTGACGACCCTGGTGCAGCAGGGGCGAGTCACCTGCCCGCCACGTTTCGGCTGCTTCATTGTGCAACAGATATGAACGATCTGACGCTCAACATCAACGTGGCGAACCCGCCGCCGGGGTTCTGCATTCCGCCGAACCTGGTGACGTGGCTCCAGAGCGCCATCACGCTCAACGTGCAGGGCGACGTCAACGGCACGCGGGTCATCAAAAGCCAGATTGCTCCCGGCCCGGACCAGCAGGACGCCATCTGGTATCGCATCGACAACCTGGGCAATTCGCTGGGACTTTTCTCCTACATCAACGGAGCCTGGAGGCGGATGCCGGCGGTGGGCATCGGCACGCGCGCCTACTACAACGGGCCCACGGCGAACGTCTTTGATCCCGTCACGCTCATGGGCGTGCACGGCGGCGAGTACGATGGCTGGCAGCTGGACTACACTTTCTCCGACGAGTTTGTGGTCAATGCCTCGGTCTACAACACGAAGACCGCGCAGTGGAACACGAACGTGACCGGCGGACTGCTTCCTACAGGGGGTGCCAACACCCAGACCTTGAGCCTGGATAACGTGCCGCGTCCGGCGAATCCTGGTTTGAAGACGACCCTGTGGAAGGCCGATGGCAATGCACCCGGCGGAGATTCGGCTCTGTGGGGTGTGCCGGAGGCCAACTTTCCCGCCAACACCACGCTCATCCCTGCCGACCCAGGAAACCAGAACCCGCTGCCCGTGCCAATCGTCCCGCCGTTTATTGCACTAGCTATGATTATTTACAGAGGGACTGGGATAGGTACATGACCATGACTGCCGAAGAAACAATCCATCAATTCACCAGAGCTGTGGCTGGAGAATCCATGCCCAGTCCTTGCTGGCTTTGGGAGCGCGGCTGCACCCGAGACGGCTACGGAGTCTTGTGGATAAAGGGGAAGGGGGCAGATCGCGTCCATCGGCTTTCCTATCGAACTTTCGTCGGACGAATCCCAGAGGGCTACGAGATTGACCATCTCTGCCGCAACAGGGCCTGCTGTAATCCGGCGCACCTTGAGGCTGTTCCCAAGAAGGTGAACATCCTGCGCGGCTTCGGGACTGGGGCCAAGTTCGCCCGCAGGACGCACTGCCTCAACGGCCATGAATTTACCAAGGAGAACACGCGGATCGAGAAGAGCATTTACGGGACTGACAGCCGGCGGTGCCGCGAATGCGACCGGACGTACACCAGATTAAAAATGCGGCGCCTGCGGGCAAAGAAAGCAATCGGAACGTAACCCATGTCGCTTGGAACCATCACCCGTTGGGGCACGATCAAGCAGCGCATCATGCAAGCCTCCGCCGGAGGCTGCAACGAGCGCCAGGCGATGATCATTGCCAACGAGGCCATCCCCGCGCTGCTCAACAAGGGCCCGTGGGTGGGGTCGATTGCGGACGTGCTGGTGCAGACCTTCCAGCCCGAGTTCAGCCTGCCCTACCAGTACGAGCGCGCCATCACGGCGGAGCAATGCTTCGATGGCGACCTGAACATGGGGTGGTATGCGGTGGAGAACGCCGACGTCTACATCGAGCCCAGCCTGTGGGGAGACGCGGTGCTTATCGACCAGGGCACCCGCAGCACGGAGCGCCCGTTCTTTGGCGCGGGCAAGGTGGTGGCATTCTTTGCCTACCCGGAGGACGCCACCTTCACGGTGAGGATCTGGGGCACCTTCCAGAATGAACAGGTTTTCGTGCAGCCCCCGGACGGCGGACCCACCGGAACTTATCCGGCGAGTCCCTTCGAGGATCTGACGCCGGCGCAGCCAGGAGGTACGGCTACTCCCAGCCTGGGAACCTACGACGGCCTGTACCAAATCAACAAGCCGGTGACGCTCGGGCCGGTGCTCATCTGCGCGTTCAGTCCATCGGGCCAGATGTACCGTCTGATCGAGATGGCGCCCTACGAAACGGAGGCCGCGCGCCGCTGGTACAAGATGCCGGAGATGAAGTTCGTGCAGGTGCAGCCCCGGAGCATTTCAACCTCACCCACCGGCTTCGCCTTCGACACGCAGTACGTGAACGCGCCCTTCGTGGCAGGCGACTCCATCACGCTGACGGGGTTTTGCCCCATCGTCTTCAACGGCCTGTGGACGGTCAACGCGGTGGTGGGATCCAAAGTCTACGTGCAGGCTCGAGCCGGCTCCGGATGGGTGGAACCCACGGACCAGGTGAGCGTGTTCGGCATCGTGACCAAGCAGGCGTGCCTGACGTGCTCGGCCCTCAAGCGGTGGATCAACATCGTTGACGACCAGAGCGACGTCATCCTCAGCAACACGCTGGCGATGCGGCAGGCGGTGCGCGCCATGTGGGAATGGGACGCCGGGCGCACGGACGCCTACGACAAGCTGATGATGGAAGCGGTGCAGGTGCTCAAGGACGAGGTGACGCGCTACGGGCAGGATCCGACGCACACGCTCAAGCGCAAGGCGATGTACCGCTACTACTACAACAACTTCCCGGAGGAGAGCGTGGGCTACATCATCGGGCGCTTCGCCCTGGAAATCGAGAACGGGATGCGTTATGGCAAATCGGACTGGATGCGGCTGCTCAACGAAGCCCAGGAATACATCATTGTATCTGGCAAGTACGGCAACTCCACGTCGAAGCGTGACTACACCATCCAGCCGATGGGCCTCGTCATCTGCGACCCCGACATCCAAAGCCTCCTCAGCGCCCAAATCGGTGGCCGTCGTTGCATCATTGAAGATAAGTTCTACGATTCGACTACCAACAAGGGGCTCATTGGTTACGGCATCGATGGCCCGTCTGGGTATCAAGTCGGCGGCTACTTCACCAACGGCTCACTAGCCGGCGGCCAGCCCCGCACGATCGTCTTGAGCCAGCAGGAAAGCATCGTGGACCAGGACGGCTGCTGCCGCACGGTCTACAAGGTGGAACCGTGCCAGGCGCTGGTGAACTGTTGCGTGTGCACGGTGGCCAAGCTGCGGTACAAGACGGCCAAGTGCGTGGACGACCTGGTGGTGGTGCCGTGCTACACGGCGCTCAAGTTCATGGTGGAGGCGTTCATCGCCAGGGACGCCAAGAACTTTGACTCTTTCCAGATCCTTTCCAACAAGGCGATGAGCATTCTGGACACCGAGAAACGCCACAAGAAGGGCGGCGCGCAGGCGCGTGTCGGCTACACCAACCAGTGGACCGGAAGGTTCCTCAGAGGGAGGGGTCGCTGATATGGCAATGGCAGCCGGAGTCATCGGGGCGGTGATGCAGGGCATCGGCTCGTTCCTTTCCGCCGACAAGGAGAAGAGCGCGCTCGAGAGCCTGAAGCTGAACAAGCCGCTGTACGAGACGCCCGAGACGGCGCAGCAGCAGTTTGCCTCGCAGCTCGGTCAGCTGCCGGCGGTGGCGGGGCTGCTGGGCAATGCCAGCACGATGGACAACAACGCCATCCGGGCGCGCATCGAAGCAGCGGATCCTGGGGCACTGAAAAGCACGGCGGCAGCCAGCCAGCTGGCCTTCGACCGCAGCATGGGCGGGCTCCAGTCTGACACGGTGGACGCCATCCAGCGCGCGAATGCCTATGCCGCCCTGCAAGGAGGATATGCCGGCAGCCAGATGTCGGATGACGCCATGCAGCTGAAGACGGCGCAGGCCCGGATGAATGCCATCAACCAGGCGCCGGGACTGAACCAGACCGCAATGAGCTATGCGCAGGAGCTGGCGCCGGTGAACCCGGACGTGGGCGCCACGTTGCTTTCACCTGGAGCAATACTCCAGCGCCAGGATCAGCTGGCCAACTACAACTCGGACATCATCAACCAGCAGCGCCTGGGGGATCTGGCGGCCAAGATGGGCAGCGCCAACCAGCAGGGCAGCATGCTGACCACGGGAATTGGAGGGCTGACGGGCGGAATCAACAATCTCATCGGCAACTGGGGCAGCTGGCAGAACAACATGACTGGAGATCCCAACAACCCAGCCGGAGGTATGTCGTGGCTGGGCAGCTCCATTTCACCAACCGTTTCAACAGGAGGCTCGTGGCCATAACATGGGCGGACTAATGGGCATGGCAGGCGGCATGGGAGGCGGCTACGGCGGCCTCATCAGCGGAGCTATGGGCCTGCTGGGAGGAATCCTCAGCGGCAGCCAGAAGGGACCGCAGCTCCAGCAGATGGCGCTGCCGGACGTGACCAATGCCCAGACCGATTTCCTGAAGCAGGGAGCCAACCTGCCCAGCGTGGAGCAGACGGTGCAGGAGGCAAACGACCTGAGCAACCGGATGTTCCAGGGCAACATCGCCAAGTTCGCCCCGGAGGTGATGGCGACAAACCAGCAGATTGGGCGCAACGCCGCGCTCGAATCTGCGGGTGAATTGCCCTTCGGGCAGGGCAGCGGCTACAACGGACGGAACTTGACCCCGCGCGATCTGGGGCTGACCAGCGATGACATCATGAGTCAGGGTGTCGGCATGGCAGGTTCAGCTCTTCAAGGAGCGCGAGCACTCAACCCATTCGAACACACAGCCACCGACACCCTGCTCAGTCCCGGTGCCTTGCAGGCCCGCTCGGACGCGCAGGCATACCAGGCCAATCAGATCGCCAACGAGCAGGCGCTCATTCGGGCCAAGGCCAATTCCATCAATCCCATCATGTCGGGCATCAGTGGATTTACTGGCAGCCTGCTTGGTGGAATGGGTGGTATGTTTGGATCACAACGCGGCGGCTCGTCCAGCGGCGGCATCATGAGCATGCTCGGCGGGATGGGCGGCGGCGGAGGAGGATTCGGCTAATATGATCGTACCCCAACTCGACAGACAGGTGTTCACGCCTGGCGCACCCAGGGATTACGTGAGCCACGCCCTGGCGATTGCCCAGCAGTTCCCCGACTATGGCAAGATGCTCCAGCAGGGCATCCGCGCCGAGCAGGAACGACAGGCCCTGGCGCTGAAGTATCAGACCGACCTCCAGAAGGCACAGGAGTTTTTGGACCTTTACCCTCCCTATCGTGATGCCCAAACAGCCATCCTCCGGGCACGGGCCGCCCAAGCCAACGCGATGGCGTCCTCAACGCCGGCACTCAACGCGGCGAGAATCGCCAACCTCAACGCCCGCACCGCCGGCCTCAACCCAGCCGGGCCCGGACTCGTCTTTCCTGCAATCCCCAAAGGCCCTGAGCTGTCAGATACGACTACTGGTGGAACGCAATCAACGCCGGCTGCGACTCCTGCTCCCGCCGATGACACAGGGGGTGGGCCGGACACGAATCAAATCACATTGGGCGGCACTCCTTTCCAGAGCCCCTAAACGATAGTTTGTTGACATCCTCCAGCGCACTCGTTATGGTGAACCACGAGGATAGAAGCGCACATAGCATAAGAGGGGAGCCGGCGTGGTTTTTCATGGGCCACGCCGGTTCTTTCTTTTCATGGTAGATTCCTGCGATGCCTACCCCGGTCACAGCCCTGGACAGACTGATGACTCCCGGCTACGAGCCGCCGGACCTGGGCGAACTCATTGAGTCGCTGACGAGCGGGGAGGGTGACTGGAGTAATGCTCCAGAAATGGAAGACCCGATGCGGATGGATCGGGGCGGCGGCTACGGGGATGCGCTGGACGTGGATGACGAGGGCTACGTCAATGGCCGGGCAGCGGAGTTTGCCACCCCGAGGGATCTGCGCAACTATGCCGCGACGGGGAGCCTGCGCACGGGTGATCCCGGCATTGGCGCGTGGGGCGATAGGACGAGTGGGAACACGCCATTCGTGGCAGTGCCACGCGACATGCTGGCCAAGGCATACGGCTCGGAGGACAACGCGCGCGGCAGGTACGTGCAGGTGATTTCCCCCAACGGCAACTCGGCGGTCATCGCGATTGGCGACAAGGGACCAGCATTGCGCAACCGGATGAACAACGCGGTCATCGAGCTGAACCCTGCGGCCAAGGCGCTGCTCGGAACAGGTGACGCTGCGGGATACAGGTATAAATTACTCTGAGCCAATGGCCGACAACACCGCATATTACAATGGGCTGCTCGCCCATCGGAAGGCGATCTCCGACACGTACAAGGCGGCGTCGAATGCCGTCAACGACTACGTCAACGCGAACCGGAATAATCCGCATGCCGTGGCGGCGGCGCGTCTCCAGTGGTCCACGTACCTGAAGTCGCTCCAGGACGAGAACACAAAGAACGAGGGCCTCATCAAGCAGTACACTCCGGCTGCGGCCAAGGCTGTGCCGGCGTCCGTGCAGCGTCTGCAACAGCGGGTGGACGAGGGCGACATCGAGGGCAAGCAGGCTGACAACGCGGAGAAGCGGCTCAAGGCGCTCAACGACCAGACGGCCATGATGATGGGAGCAGGCGGGAAGGGAATCGTGGACGCCGCGAAGACAGGCACGGCAGTCCCGAACTACACGACCAAGCCCCGCGTGGACCCGGACGGCAACCCGGTGCTCGACGACAACGGCAACCCGGTCATGGACCGGGTGAGCAGCACTCCATACTCGGTCACCTTGCAGGTGCCGGTGAAGACGGACGCTGAGGCCAAGCAGGCGCAGGCGGACGAGAAGGCGCGTCTGGCCGACCGCAAGAAGCTCGACCAGGATCTGGCCGGCAATCTCCTGACAGTCACGGGCAAGCCGCTCAGCTCCGATGTCATCTTCGGGCCGAACTCACCCATCCGTTTTGATGCCAATGGCCAGCAGGTGACCAAGGACGCAAATGGGAAACCGCTGAACGTGCCCGGATGGACGGGCACCAAGCAGGACTACGACGACATGCAGCAGCGGTATCAGCAGACGATGCCGCCGGACAAGAGCACCCTGCAAACCACGAAGGCGATCACAATGCCCGTGCCGGATTACCAGGCGCTGGTGCGCGGCGTGAACCAGGTGGAGGGACCAGGACCGCAGAACCTGAAGGACGTGGTGGCGCAGGACGCGGCGGCCAATGAATTTCTCAACGCCCGGCTGGCGCCTGAAGACACCAGCGGCGCATTGAAGCCTCGAGCCCTCAGTGCCACGGACCCATACCGGCTGGCGGAGGAAAGCCTTGGCAACAACACGAACATGCAGCTCCAGCCCGGAGCCGCAGTCCCAGTCGTGTCGCGCTCAAATAGGCTGGTGGACCGCCCCATCTCGGAGTTGGAGCAATTCACCGGAGGAGTACCGCTCAACCAACTGGGTGTGAGCAGCGCGGAGTACAGCGTGCTGCCCCAGCTGGGCAAAGCGGGCACGGAGTCGATCGCTCCCGTGGCGGCAGCGGCTGCCAATCAATTTGCCCAGGAGGCAGCAAACAAGCGGGCGCGCGACGTGGCCAACTACACTTCCATCGCCCAGGAGATGGGAGGGAAGGTGACGCCAGACCAGGTGGAGAGCATCCTCGGGCCGATGCCTGACCAGCTTGGCATCACCGGCCAGCCCTACACGCTGACCGGAATTAAGAGCCGTCTGCCGGACAAGTACGTGGCCCTCGATGATGCGGCCTACGAGAACGAGCGCCAGCGGCTGGGCATGGATCCCAACGCGGCATCGTTCGGTCAGGCCGGCCTTGGAGTCGGCAAGGGAATGCTCGGCATGGCGGAGCTTGCCAACGATCCGGTGAGAGCGGCCCAACAGGCAGTCGCCCTTGGCAAGGACTACTGGGATGCTGCCAGGAATATAAATCTTCAGCCCGATCCAAATGACCCCGCGCTAAATCCGGTGGAGAGTAATATCTTCCCTTAGCATGGCAGCGGCAGACCAGCTCTTCACTGACCCGAACTCCCCAGCAGACGTGCCGGACACGCTGCCGGAAGCTCCGTCTGATGCCATTCCGCTCTCGCAGGCGCCCACCTTCGATAACCTTTTCCCCGCTCCCGCCGGCGGCGCGGCGGACCTTGTCTCTCCCACCGAGAGCCGGCTGAACGCACTGCGCACCGGCGTGCTCCAGGGCATCGCGGAGAACGCGGCGGCGCTCAACCGGGTGGCCGGCAACAAGGAAGCCGAGCGGCAGATGCTCGACCTCACCCAGGCCCAGCAGCCTGGCGCCATCGTCAACCCCAATGACCTGCTGAGCACCACGCTTGGCGCGGTGGGCCGGGTGGCGCCTACCGTGGCCCCGCTGATGATTCCCGGCGTGGGTGAAGCGATGGCGCCGGTGATGATCGGCCAGGGACTCGTCTCGGGTCCGATGGAGGCCGATTACTACAACGACAAGCTGGCCAGCCTGAAGGCAGCGAACCCGGATGACCCAGGTATCCAGGCCATGAAGCCGCTGAGCGGAGCGGCCCTGGGAGTCACGGGCGCATTGCAGAACGCCATCTTCATGAAGCTGGGTGGCGCCGGTGGCAACATGCTCACGCCGGTGCTGCAAAGGGAAAGTGGAGCATTGCTCCAGGGCATCATGCGGGGCACGGCAGACACGGGCTCGAACCTGGCGATGGGTGCACTCCTGGATGCGCTCAACCCGAACATGTCCTCGGAGGAATTTCGCACGAAGTGGGGCACCGCACAGGGACTGGCGGCTGCCATTGGCGAGAACGCGCCCTTTGCTGCGCCGGGTGCGGTTCACGGATTCCAGGAGGCTCGTGCGCGGGGCGCACCCATCCTGCCTGAGCCGAAGCCAATCATGGCGCGCGTCACGGAGCCCGGTGGTCCTCCGCCTTTGCCCGCTCCCCCCGCACCACCGATGGAGCAGCCGACTCCGGTGCAGGCAGCGGCAGCAGTGCCAAACCCGGCAGACCGAGCGGACCTGAGCCTGGCGCCGCAGACCTTGGACATGAAGCAGTCGGTAGAGGCTGCCGCGCCCAAGGAGACTCCACCCATCCCGCAGGTGGGCCGCGCGCTCGACCAGCTTTCCCCTGGTGAATTGCTCCAGCTTTACCAGACGACGCAGAACATCACGGACAAGCAGCTGGCCTATACCGAGCTGAAGAGACGCGGGTGGGTTGGCCCGATTGGCGGACCCGAGCCGCCGCCTGTCATCCCAGCCGTCGCGCCGGCGGAGCCGCCGCGCGTGGAGCTGGGTGATCGCGTGGGCTTCCTGCTCAGCGAAATGGAGCGCGATAATCCCGCCGCATTAAAAAAGCTCCAGGAGGATGCAGAAAACAACAACTGGGGCGATGTTGAGTTTCACCAAGCCTTGGAAGAGGCGGTCGCAAAAAACCGCGCCGCCGAAGCCGCAGCAGAACCAACCACTACACAAGATGAAAAAGGGAGCACCCAAGAAGCGGATGAACGAGATGCCGGAAAGCCCGGAGAAGCCGCCCCCGAAGCGCGGCCCGAGCCTGACACCGTCAACCAAGTTCGGCCCGAGCCGGGGAACGCCAATGTTGAACCGGGCGCCGGGGAGCAAGTTCGGGAGCCGGGTGTCGAGCGGCCCAGCCCCACGGGGGAGCCTGTACGAGAGCCGGTCAACGTCGCCCCAGTCCAACCCGAGCCTAACGCCCCGAAGCAAGTTCGGCGGGGAGGTAAGCGCCGGGCCCGCGCCGAAAAACAGCCTGTACTGACAGGCTCAGAAGCCGTGCTCCCGCCCACGGGTGAGGAGCCGGTGCAGCCCCGTCCGGGATCCCTCGCGACCCCGGAGGGCCAAGCTGCCGTCAAGTCGGCGGGTGAGCCGAAGGGCGCACCGCGTGCGCGCACCACAGAGGAACTCGAGGACAGCCTGGAGGCAATCAACCCCGAGGCCCTGGCTGATCTCCAGCGGCAGAAGGCAGACGGGGAGTGGGCGGATCCGCTCTATCGCGAGGCCCTGAAGGGACGTCTTCGGGAAGAGGCCAGCGGCGAGCTGCCAGAGGCCAAGCCCACAGTGGAGGGTGAGCCGCCTCCTGCCCCGAAGGCGCCTGCCAAGAAGCAGAAGCCAGTGCGGACCAAGCAGACGGACCTGGAGAAGGAGTTGTCGATTGACCGCAAGGCAAAGGAGCTGCGCCGGCAGGCCAAGATTGCCCGCCGCAAGGGCGACGAGGTGGCGGCACAGAAGCACGAGGAGGAGGCAGCCCAGTGGGAGGCGATGCTCGACAACATGGTGAAAAAGCGGGGCGGCCTTGTGCCGGAGCTGAAGGCCAACGTGGCTGGGGAGGGTGATGAACCGGCAGCTGAGCCGGGGCCAAAGCCGCCGCCATTGCCAGGGGTCCGCATGAGCCCGGAGGAAATCCAGGCCGCCGCGAACAAGTTCCGGGAGCAGGAGCCGAACGCGCCACACATGGAGGTGATCCATTCCGACAACGTGGAGCAGGCGGTGAGTCCGCGCGTGGCGGCGAAGTTCCGGGCGGACGACGCAGCGCGGGGCGGACGCACGCGCGCCTTCGTGGACCCGGAAACGGAGAAGGTTTATCTGCTCAGCGATCGCCTGGGAGACAAGCGGCTGGCCGGCGGCGTCGGCCCGGAGGAGCTTGGCAGAATACTCCACGAGGAGAACATCGGCCACATCGGCATCGAGGGTGCGCTTCGTCGCAGCGGTGGCGACCGCGATTGGGCCATCGGAATGGACCACTCCTTCAATTCAATGGTGGCGGAGGGAGGGCCGATGGCGCGCGAGTTTGCCCGGCTGGCCCGCAGCTACAACGGCAAGGACTGGTACGAGGTGGCCAACGATCCCATCGCCAGAAGGCAGGTGATGGCGGAACTCATCGCCCACAACGCCCACAGGTTCGGCAAGGATCGTCCCTGGATGCAGCGCGCCTGGGATACGATGAAGCGGGTCTTTGGCCGGGCCTTCGGCACCCGTGGCTTCATCGCGGACGAGCACCTGCGCAACTACGTGGACGCGGGCCGCAAGTATAATGCGGAGCGCACCAGCGAGGGCTGGGACATGCGCGACCTGGATCCCTCGCAGCGGGAAGCCGTGCGCGCGAACATCGCCGAGTGGAACGACGGCGCCCAGCAACTTGACGACAGCCTTACATTCAGACGGTACAACCCAACCAGCAGCATCAATGAAAACCCCAACTACCCTGGGGGCAATTCAAGCCATTGGAATGCCCAAGCCATCACCGATGCCCTTCGCACAGGCCCAGGCTCAAGTGGCGCAACGCTTCGGGACGGCTCCCTCGACGCGAACCAGCTCCAGAGGCAGCTCAATCAAGCCTACCGGCGGGAGAAAAGCCTTGGGCGCGACATTGAAATCCCCAAGTCCCTCGTCGGTTGGCAAAAGGGCGGCGAGCACTACTACCGCTACGACCCCTACACCGACCGATACCTCAAGTTCACTACTCCCCGACGTGTCGGACTCCGACTCACAGCCAGGCCAGACGGATCTCTCTATCTTGGGGCCGACGACCTGAAGGGTTACATCAAGCGGATCCAGGACTGGAACGATTACTTCCACGACGACATCCGCGTCCACGGCATGGGCGCATTCCGGGATGGTCAGCCGGCGGTGGTGACGAGCCAGCCCAACTGGCAGGACGTGGGCCGACCGGACCCGCATCTCGAGCCCGGACGATACGAAGTCTGGCGCAACGCGATGGAGGATCTGATCGACCAGCACATGCGCAACGGCGGCTTCGAGCAGGTTTCCTACGACCCGGAGAACCGGGCCAGCGTCTACTACAGCCCGAAGGAGAACGTGGTCCTGGGTGACGTGAAGCCCGAGAATGCCTCGTGGGTGCGCAACCCGGACGGCACCCTCCAGACCCGGCTCATTGATGGAGCAATCGAGCGTGGTGGGAACAACCCGGTGGTGCAGCGGGCCCGGCTGTTCTACAACCAGATCAAGGCGGGCGACCGGGGCCCCACGGAGAAGCCCGAGCACCTGAAGGTACTCCAGTTCGAGCGCGCCGGCGGTGCGCCGCTGCCGGGCGAGAAGCCCAGCCAGACGCTCTCGGAGATGCAGGAGAGCGAGGCCGCGCGGCTCCAGGGCACCGGGCAGAGCACCGTGGACCGGGCAATGGCCAAGGCCCAGGCGGACTACGACAAGGGCATGATGGACGCGAGCTTGCAGTACGGCAAGGACGCCGGCATCCTCAGCTCGTCGGGGCCGACCCCAAAGACTTTGAGCGGCCCGCAGATGACCGAGAAGGACTATCTCGACAGCCTGCTCCCCAGAATTTCAGCCAACGTCGCCCCTCGCTCACCCGAGGAGGTTGACAGAACCAACAAACTAAACTACAGTAAGCTCGATGAAAGCCTCGTCCCTCCCAACGCTGTTCAGCGGCAACCAGTATCAGGGTCTTTACAGTCCGCAGCTCAATTCCTACGAGCGCGCGATCAGGAACGCAAAGCTGATGTCGCCGCCCGCAGCCGGCCCGGTGTTCAGCCGCAACCCGAGCCCGGCCTTGGGGAGCGTTACCGGAACGAAAAGCGGGATCTCATTGAGTGGGCAAAGGCCCAAGGACGTGTAATCCCGCGCGAGGCAATCGCGCGCGGGGAGAACGTCGGGGGCAACGAGCACGACGTTTATTTTGACCAGCCCACCCAGCGGTGGCTGAAGGTCACCCAGGACGGCCAGATGGGTTTCAAACCCTACGTGCGGCAGGTGCACCAGAAGGGAATCGCCGACACGGAAACCCGGCTGACTCCATTCGATGGCACGTCACCCATCGATTACCTGGAGCGCATGGAGGCGGCGAACAAGCTCTTCGGGGATGACCGCCAGTTCCACGGCATCACGCTGGACCCGGCGACGGGCCAGATGAACATGGTCACCAGCCAGCCGCACTACGAGTCGATGCAGATGCCGGACAGTCCGCAGGCGGCGAGCGCGCTCCGGCAGATTCAGCGCATGATCATCGACCGGCAGATGAAGGAGAAGGGCTTCGCGAAGATTGGTCGGGAGGAGTATTACCACCCCGAGAGCAAGACCACGGTGATGGATGCGCGGCCTGCCAACGTGGCCGTGTCTCCTGATGGCGAGCACATCATGCCATTCGACGTGATGGTTTCCAACGGCGACAAGCGGGTCACGGACGAGAGCGAGCGCATGCTCAAGCAGGTGCAGGAGGGCAAAGCCAACTTCGACGCGAAGAAGCCGAACCTGATGGACATGCTCCGGGAGGCGCCGCCGCCGAACAGCAACGCGCATTTCAAAGGCCCCGAGCGGATAGCCCCAGAGCTGCGCGCGGAGCTGCGCGCCAACGTGGCTCCGCTGGAGGATGCCCACGATCGCTGGGTGCAGATGGGCCGCGCGGTGCTGCGCCGGCTGAACCCGGACGTGGATAAGGTGCGCGATGCGCTCGACTACGGGCTGGATGCGCGGGACAACATTGCGGCCAACATGGGTGTGCGGGCGGAGAACGAGGTGGCGGCGCACATCGCGGCCAACGGCGGCAACCGGGTGAAGAACTCGCCCGAGGCCAAGCTCGAGCGCGAGGCGGTGCTGCACCTGGTGGAGGCCGGCTTCGGCAAGGACATCACCACCCCGGAAGAATTGCAGGAAGCATTTCGAAAGCTCCAGCTGAACAAGATTCGCGTGGACAACGCGGCGGATCCCAACGGCCAGGTGCTCCTGCCTCCTGGCGTGGAGCGTGGCGATGTGCAGGAAGCTGCCAAGCGGCTGAAGCCGGCGATGGACAAGGCGTGGGAGATCGCCACGACCGACCACGTCAAGGCGATGAACTGGGCGGCCAAGGTGCACCAGGAATTCCAGGCGCAGCGCGCGTTGATGGCGGCCAACGGCCTGCCTGCCTCCTGGACGGAGAACTACGTGCGGCGCATCATCGAGCAGGATCCCGACGAGCGCAGCGCCTATGCGATGCCGGGCGCGCAGGGCGGAGGGGCCGCAGGTTTCGATCGCAGCCAAAACCAGACGCGCCGCTTCGACACGGCGGTGGACGCGATGAACTTCGGCAAGAAGCTGGCGGTGCAGGACGTGGCGGGGCTGGTCGGCAAGGGCGCGGAGGACACGGCCAAGGCGATTACGAACAAGCAGCTCTTCGACAAGTTCCGCCAGATGCAGGTGCCCAACGAGAATCGCCCGGTCATTGGCCAAGGGCGCAAGACGTGGAACCCGAAGCTCAACGGCGGCAAGGGAGGGGTGGAGACGATCCCGCCGGAGGGCCCGTACAAGCTGGTGCAGGGTCCAGCCGGCGAGCGGCTCTACGTGGACAAGGAATTCGCGCCCTACTTCGAGAACATGCTGGCGCCATCGAGCGTGCGCAACAACGCCTTCCTCGCGGGCATCCTGCACACGGCTGCCGACATGAAGCACGGCATCCTGCTCTTCGACACCTTCCATGTGGGCCGCGTGATGGCGCGGCTGGCGAACCTGCTCGCGCAGAGCCGGGGCGGCAAGGGGCTCGGCGAATTCAACATCCCACGGGAGATTCTCAGCCAGCTGGGCATCACCAAGGGCCCGGCGGAATACGGCACCGGCAGGACCGCATTGGACTTCGACGAGCGCACGCTCAAGAACGCGGAGAACCTGGGCTGGATTACCCCGCAGGACGCGCAGTGGGCGCGCGACAATCAGAAATACGTGAGGCTCGCCGAGCAGAGCGGCTACAACGTGGCGGGCAACCTGGACAACCTTTACGAGCGCGCCGGCAAGGGGCTGCTCCACGAGGTGCTCAACAAGATCGGCTACGGAGACAAGACGGTCGGCAAGGGCATCGAGACTTTCAACAAGTGGGTCTTCCAGAAGATGACCCGCAACGCCATGATGATCGGCTGGAAGGAAGCCTACCAGCGCAACGCCTCGCGTTTCCCGGACATGACGCCGCAGGAGGTGGCCCGGCAGACGAGCAAGGAGATGAACGAGTATTTCGGCAACCTGGGCCGGCAGGGCATCTTCAAGAGCGCGACCGCGCAGGACGTGGCCCGGATGGTCATGCTGGCTCCGCAGTGGGCGAACTCCATGATTGCCTCGCAGGCTCGGGGCATCGGTCAGCTGGGGAGTTTTGCTGGAGGATTACTCCACGGCGAAGCGAAGCCGATTGGGAACGTGGGTGCGGCGATGGGCGTGGGTTACCTGGGAATGCTGATGGCCAACCAGGTGATCAACCTCATCACCAAGGGCCAGCCCACCTGGGACAACGAGGAAGGCCACAAGCTGGACGCCTACATCCCAGGAGGCAAGAACGGCTTCTACCTGAACCCGGCATCGATCGTGGCGGAGGAACTGCACACGCTCCAGCGTTACGTGGAGGGCGGCGCCGAACCCGGCGAGGCCGTGCAGCGTCTGGGCATCAACAAGATGAGCCCGCTGGCTCGAGCCGCCTTCGCGCTGGGCGCAGGCCGGGACGCCATGAACCGTCCCATCGCGCCTGGGAATCGGCTGAGCGTGGCGGCCAAGAGCCTGAACCCGCTGCCCATCTTTGCCGGCCCGGCAGCCGGCCAGCTCTTCAATCCTGAGCTGGCCCAGAAGGGAGACTGGGAGCGGCAGCTCGCCGGGTCCATCGGGGTGAAGCTGGATCGCGGTCAGAGCCAGGGGCAGCAGCTGCGCAACCTGGCCAAGAGCACCGTGCCGGAAGCCTTCCCGAAAAGCGAGAGCCCCGGAGATTATTCCGCGCTGCGCGCCTACGTGAACAACGACAATGAATCCAAAGCCAAATCAGAAATCCTTGACCTTCTTCGGAAGGGCAAAACAATCCAGGAGCTTGGCAAGGTCTTTGCGCCAAAGCCAGCAGGCGGCAGCGCCGCCGCTCAAGCCCTGCTCGTGCGGAGGGAGCCTGCGCGGGCTCCCGCGCTGATCCGTGGGGCCATGCAGGAGACGGGCGAGAACGCTCGGAAGCTGGCCACCATCCTGCAAAGCATCGACCGGGGCGAACTCATCGAGGCCGCCCGCGAAGGCCAGCGCCGCAAGGTCGGACTGGAGTAGTTGCCAACTAGTGCTATAGTAAGTACCGTGGCACGCACCGTAAAAAACAAGTACGTCAAGCCGTGGAACGAGGGGTTCAAGTGCTGGCTTCCGCAGGTGGGAGTGATGCTCCTCCAGGACAATTACCATGCCCTGCGCAAGGAGCTGATGCGGTACATGCTGAAGAACAAGCTGGACTTCGGCCCCATCAACATCCTCATAGACGAGTGCATCTGCGCGGCGCTCGAGAAGGAGAACCGTGGGCCACGGGTGTTCTGCGAGGATGGCAACGCCCCGGTGCACCCGGACGAGGTGGAGCGCCGTGGGCTGGAGGGTGACCCTCGCGGGCCCAAGATAAGCCGTGGCAACTCCGGCTCGGACGCCTATGCCTGGAAGCAGCTACACATCGCCGCGCTTGATGGCCGGCTTGACCAGGCGTTCGTGAAGCGATTTGTGGGGCGGATTGGGTGCGGAGTGTGCCGCTCGCACGCGGACGCCTTCGTGGCAAAGAACCCAGTGAGCCCCACCGACCCATTTGGGTGGACGGTGTTTTTTCACAATTACGTGAATGCCACCCTCAAGCGCCCGGAGATGGATGTTGAGGCCGCACGCGAATTATGGAGTAAGATTCACTAATGGCCAACTCCTGCACATTCACCGGCGGATACAGGAACGACCCCAGAGGGCCGAAGTTCAAGGACGGCGGGCCACATAACGCTGGACCGGACGGCTGGAAGTTCCTGCATCTCTGCGCGCTCGACGGAAAGCTCAGCATGGAGATGGTGAAGAACTTTGCCCGCTGCATCGAGTGCCCTGGCTGTCAGACCCACTTCCTTCAGATCATCAAGGACGCGCCGATCCCCCCGGACGCGGACCCGGACAAGCAATTCGAGATGACTGTCCATTGGCATAATATGGTGAACGAATCGCGCGACGTTCCCACTATAGCCTTGTCGGATGCAAGAAAAATTTGGTCAACAGAAGGACACCCGATGGACAAGACAGAGAAAACCCGGAAGGCAGAGCCGCCCAAGCATGCCTTCGCGGTCCTGGTCATGTCGCCATCGCAGGAGGAAATGAAGCCCGACGTGCGCAGCCGTTACTGAGGCGGCGGCGGTCGGGTGATTCCCACGGTCAGGTTCTCGCAGCCGGCAATTTCCTTCAAGTCGAACATGCGGAAGCGCCCGTCGTTCAGGTGGACCAGGAACATGGGGTTGTGGTCGAAGCCGTAGTCGAAGATGAGCAGCGCCCGGCCTTCGCCGTGGTCCTTGCACTGCACCCAGATGGGCGCGCTCAGCTCATGGATGACGGTCACTGATACAGAATATACCCGCGCTCGCGGGCCCAGGTTTTATTCTGCTCGATGAAGTCGTGGCAGTTGCGGCACACGCTCATTAGAAAATGCCGGGCCAGCAGGAA
>Ga0318563_10000218_pt1 | contig 24644 bp, 18 predicted proteins | sample GRESIP066b5f19_FD_203689 | JGI IMG/M metagenome (GOLD analysis project Ga0318563, IMG submission 203689) | Tropical soil microbial communities from Luquillo Experimental Forest, Puerto Rico - GRE.SIPMG.066b5f19 | ecosystem: Environmental > Terrestrial > Soil > Tropical forest > Bulk soil... | reverse complement strand
ACCGCCGCGCCTTCGACGGCTTCGATCCCGCGCGCGTCGCGCGCTACACGGAGAAGCGTCAGCAGAAGCTGCTCGCCGACCCCGGCATCGTGCGCAACCGGCAGAAGGTCGCGGCCGCGGTCGCGAACGCGCGCGCCTTCCTCGCGACCGCGGGCGAGTTCGGCAGCTTCGACGCCTACCTGTGGCGCTTCGTCGGCGGCGCGCCGCGCCAGAACCGCTTCCGCAGGCTCGCGGACGTACCGGCGCGCACCGCCGAGTCGGACGCGCTGGCCAAGGACCTGCGCGCGCGCGGCTTTGGCTTCGTCGGCACCACCATCTGCTACGCGTTCATGCAGGCGATCGGCATGGTGAACGACCACCTCGTGAGCTGCCCGCGCCACGCCGCGCTGGCGCGCCCGAGTCGCTCCTGACCTGGCAGCGCGTCGCGCGGCTCGCCGACGTGCCGCCCGGCACGGCTCGCCGCGTGGTGGTGGACGGGATCGAGATCGCGCTCTGCAACGTCGGCGGCGAGCTCTACGCCGTCGACGACGTCTGCACGCACGCCTGGGCGAGCCTGTCCGAAGGCGTGCTCGTCGGCGCGCAGCTCGAGTGCCCGCTCCACGGCGGCTGCTTCGACGTGCGCACCGGAGCCGCCGACGGCGGCATCGTGACCGAGGACCTGCGCCGCTTCGCGGTGCGCGTCGACGGCGCGGAGGTGTCGGTCTCGCTCTCCGGCGACTAGTGCTTCGGGCGCGCGAAGCCCTTGGGCGGCGCGGCGGGGATCGCGGCTGCACTGGAGCTGATCGACTGCCGGAACGAGGTGTCGAAGTCGAGGCCGGAGCGGTTCTGGTCGAGCGTGATCGTGCCGGGCAGGTCCAGCGTCGGATACGCGCCGCAGGCCTCGCCCGGGTCGCAGATCAGGAAGTCGTTGTCCATGTCGGTGCCGGCGACGACCATGTAGTCGCCCTGCGGGATGTTCGAGAACGAGTACGCGTAGCTGCCGTTGCTGGCCGCCAACGCGTCCTCGGCGATCACCTCCATCGACACGGCGTCGATCAGCAGCACGTACTGGTAGCCCGCGTTCGAGGCTGTGGCGCCGCCCTGGCGCATCACGACGGGCACGTGCACCGTGCCCGCGCTCGACGTCACGGCGATCGTCGCGGAGTAGCTGCCCGTCCCGAGACCGGTCCGGTCAACCACGGCGCGGTACTGGCCCAGCCCGTTCCCGTCCACGCCGTTCGGCGAGACGCTGAGCCACGGCGCGGCACCCGCATTCTCCACCGCGACCGAGCTGATCGAGAGCGGATCGCTCGAGGCGTTCGCGACGGTGAGCCCGAGCGCGTCGAACGCGACCCCGAAGTTCAGCCCCGACGGAGTCACGCTGAGTGAGGCCACCGCGCTCGTGTCGGGCGCTCCCGCGGCGACCACCGCGGCGCGCGCGTCGATCAGCCCGTAGCCGGTCAGGTCGTCGCGTCCGGGCGCGCCCAGGTCCTCGGTCAGCTTGCCCGCGGCGAGCAGCGCGTCCACGTCTGCCGTGGTGAGACCGGGCGTGACCGACCTCATCAGCGCCAGCACGCCCGAGACGTGGGGCGTCGCCATCGAGGTGCCCTGGTAGAACACGTAGCCGAAGCTGATCGGCGACACGCTGTCGTCGGCGAGCGTCGAGAGCACGCCGTCCGCCCAGCCGTCGGCGTTGCGGTCCACCGAGGTGTCCCCGCCCGGCGCAGCCAGGTCGACCTTGGCGTTGAAGTTCGAGTAGAAGGCGGGATTGCGGTTCAGGTCCACGGCCGCGACGGAGTAGACGCCGTCGTAGTCGGCGGGATACGTGGGCTCGGGGGAGGCGTCGTTTCCCGCCGCCGCGACCACGAACACGCCCGCGTCGTGGATCTGTTGCATCAGCGTGTTGGTGGCGTCGTCGTAGCCGCCGCCCGCGAGCGAGAGGTTGATGATGTCGGCCCGCTGCGCGGGCACGGTGCCCGAGTCGTTCGCGAGGCCGGCCGCGAAGCGCACGCCCTGCATCACGTCGTACAGCGTCCCGCCGTTCAGGCCGAGCACGCGCACCGGCATGATCTTCGCGCCCCAGGCAACGCCCGCGACGCCGATGCCGTTGTCCGTGGCGGCGCCGACCGTGCCCGCCACGTGCGTGCCGTGGAACGAGCTCGACGAGCCGAGCGCGCGGTCTCCCGGGTCGTTCGGATCCGGGTCGATGCCGTTGCCGTCGCGCGCGCGCGTCGGGTCGCTGATGAAGTCGTAGCCGGGCACGAACTTGCCGGCGAGGTCGGGATGGTCCAGCCGCACTCCGGTGTCGACCACGGCCACGATCACCGACGGGCTGCCGGTCGTGATGTCCCACGCCTCCGGCAGGTGGATCAGCGGGTAGTGCCACTGCAGCGTGTAGAGCGGATCGGAAGGCACCAGCGCCGGCTTCATGATGTAGTTGAGCGAGACGCTCGAAAGCTCGGGACGCTGGCGCAGCGTGCGCAGCGCCAGCAGCGTTTCCTCACGCGCCAGCTGCTCGGGCGAGAGATCCTGGGTGGTGAGCTGCGCGTGTGCGACCGCGGCGCCGAGCGCCCGGAACGTGCTGGTGCGCGCGCCCGCCGTCGCCGGCAGCCGCCACAGCATCTCGCGCGAGGGATCGCCCGCGACCTTGGCGAGGCCGGCTGCTGCCAGCATCGCCACGGCCTGCGGTCGCGCCGCGAGCGCCTGCGACGGCGCGCGCAGCTTCACGATCAGCTCGCCAGGCTCGAACTCGACGTCGGTGCGCTCGGCCTTCATCGCAGCAGCCGGCACGGTCTGCCCGACCGAGAGCGTGTAGTTCGTACCGCAGAAGCAGGTGGGCTTGGGGGAGACCTCGATGAAGTACTCGCCGTCCGCCTGCGCGACCACGATCTGGAAGGAGCCGTCGCTCTCCGCGCAGGCCTTGGGCGGCACCCCCGAGACGGGAATCGGTCCCCACAAGCAGAGTTTGAGGTTCGCCTGCATCGGCAGCGTGCCGACCGGGTCGCCGACCGTGAGCAGCACCACCTGGCCCGCGTTGAGCGTCACGTGATAGCGGTCCATCGCGTCGCCGAAGGTGAACGAGTTCCCCTGCGCTCCCGCGCCCGCCAGGTTCACGTAGCCGCCGACGGTGGAAGGCACTGGCAGCGGCTGCGCGTCCTCGATCAGCGTGCCGTTGTCGACAGGCGGCACGTTGGTGTCGTTCACGTCGGAGTCGACGAAGGTCGACTCGGCGGCGTAGATCGTCCCGGAGAGTGAGAGCGCCTGCAGCTGCGAGCGCGTGATCCGCTCCCACATCGCGGCCCAGCCCTGGACCGAGTCGCTCACGGTGGAGGCCGGCGGGCCGTCGTAGAGGATCCCGTGCGCGATCGCGGACGACTCGCCGCTCTGGAAGATCGCCTGGAACTTCGCGACGGCCTCGGCGAGCTGCTGCGTCCGCAGCGCGTCGTCACCGCGGCGGGCGAACGCGATCTCGGCGGAGAACGCGCGCGCCGCCAGGTCGCCGGCCGCGCTCATCAGCCGGGCGCGGAACTTGAGGTCCGTCGGGCTTCCGAAGTTCACGTCACTGGCGATCGCGCCCACGCTCGGATCGACGTCGCTCGCGACGATCTGCAGCAGCGAGTCGACGTCGAGGCGCAGCCCGCAGTGGCTGCCGCTCCTCTGCGCGCTCGCTGCGGCGCTCGTGTAGGCGCGGCGGAAATGGTCCTCCGCCTTCACCAGGCACGACGACGGATCGCCCACATGCGCGTAGGCCTTCGCCCAGCAGACGTGCGAGGTGCGGTAGAGCCGGCTCGCCGCGGACAGCTGTCGAAGCCGGCAGGTGAGGCCCGGATCGGTGCCCGCGCGCGCGACCGAGGCGGCCGCGAACGCGAGGCAGAGCACGGCCCAGCCGGCGGCGCGGCGCGCCGGCCGTACCGGAGACCGCTCCCCCCGCCGGCTCACGCGCGGAGAGAAGCGCCTGCCCGAAGCTCCGTCAACGCCGCTCACCCACGGCGTATCGTCAGATCCCCGAGCCTTTCTCCTCGTAGCCGGTGTGGATGCCGCACTCGCGATTCTCGGGCTGTTCCCACCACCAGCGGCCGGCGCGATCGTCCTCGCCCTCGCGGATCGCGCGCGAGCACGGCGCGCAGCCGACCGACGGATAGCCCTTGGCGTGCAGCGCGTTGACGGGAACGGCGTGCTTGCGCACGTACGCCCACACGTCGTCCTTGTTCCACTTCGCCAGCGGGTTCAGCTTGACCCGGCCCTCGTGCACCTGATCGATCTCGACCGCGGTCACCTCGGAGCGCGTGACGCTCTGCTCGGGCCGCAGGCCGCTGATCCAGGCGTCCAGATCGGCCAGTGCGCGCTGCAGCGGCTCGACCTTGCGCACGCCGCAGCACAGCTTCCGCTTCTCCACGGACTCGTAGAACAGGTTCGTGCCGTAGCTGCGCAGCATCTTCTGCACGCGCTCGGGGTCGGGGAAGTAGACCTCGACCTCGACCTCGTAGCGCTCGCGCACGCGGTCGATCAGGTTGTAGGTCTCCTGCGGCAGACGACCGGTGTCGATCGTGAACACGCGCGTCCGCTTGGGGTCGAGCTGGTGCATCATGTCCAGGAGCACTATCCCGTCGGGCGAGCCGAAGCTCGCCGACAGCGCGATCCGCGGGGTGAAGCGGTCGAAGCCCCACTGGAGGAGCTGTTGCGCGGACAGCTCTGCGAGCTTTCCAGAGTCGATCTCCTCCATCACCGACGCGGGGATCTCCTGGCGGCCCATCTGCTAATTCCTACCTCTCAGCTCGGGAATATTGCATATGGCGTAGCTGATTTCCGAGTGCTCGGATGGGATTCTACTCTCGGCGGTTTCGGGATGCGCCTGAGAAGGCCTTCACAGGGTAGGGAGGCCCGCCGTCGCTATACTTCCGCACGATGGCCCCCCGCGTCTTCATCGATGGCCACGTCGGTACCACCGGCCTTCGCATTCGCGAGTGGCTGGCCGGCCGGCGCGACCTGCAGGTGGTCGAGCTGCCCGAGTCGCAGCGAAAGGACCCCGCCACGCGCCGCGGGGCGACCGCGGAGGCCGACCTCACCGTCCTGTGTCTGCCCGACGAGGCCGCGCGAGAAGCCGCGAGCTTCGCGCACGAAGCGGGCGCGCGCGTGCTCGACGCGAGCTCCGCCCACCGCGTCGCGCCGGGCTGGACGTTCGGACTGCCGGAGCTCGAGCGCGGTCAGCGCGTGGCGATCGCCGCCGCGGACCGCGTGTCGAACGCAGGCTGCTGGGCGACCGCGTCGATCCTGCTGCTGCGGCCGCTCGTCGAAGCGGGCGTGCTGTCGCGCGAGGCGGCGATCTACGTGCACGGGCTGTCGGGCTACTCCGGCGGCGGCCGCGACATGATCGCTCGCTGGGAAGATCCGGCACGCGGCCTGCTGACCCACGTCTACGAAGCGCCCTACGCGCTCGACCGCGTGCACAAGCACATCCCGGAGATCACCCGCTATTCCGGGCTCGCGCACTCTCCGGCGTTCGTCCCGGCCGTCGGCCCGTTTCGCTGCGGCATGCGGGTCGAGATCCCGCTCCACGCCGAGAGCGCGCCGGACATCGCCGGCGGCAAACGCGTGTTCGAGGCGCTCGACGCGCGCTACCGCGACGAGCGCTTCGTGCACGTACTGCCGATCCGCGAGCCGCTCGACTCGGACGAGCGCAGCTTCGATCCGCGCGCCTGCAACGACACGAACCGCATCGAGCTGCGCGTGATCCCCCACCCCAGCGGGCACGTGCTGCTGCTGGCGGTGCTCGACAACCTGGGGAAGGGCGCCGCGGGCGTGGCGATCCAGAACCTGAACCTGATGCTCGGCCTGCCCGAGGCGAGCGGGCTCCCCGGCTAGCGCGTGTTCGAGGCACTCGGCACCACGCTGCCGGTCCGCACCTGGTTCGAGCGACGCTTCCGCGCCCCCACGCCTGCGCAGGCGGCGGGCTGGCCGGCGATCGCGAGCGGAAGCGACGTGCTGATCGCGGCGCCGACCGGCTCGGGCAAGACGCTCACCGCGTTCCTGCTGGTGATCGATCGGCTGGTCCGGCGCGCGCTCGAGGGCGCGCTCGAAGACCGGATCGAGGCCATCTACGTCTCGCCGCTGCGCGCGCTCTCGCACGACATCCAGCGCAACCTCGAGGCGCCGCTCGCCGAGATCCGCGAGGTCGCGCGGGAGCTCGGGCTCGAGCTCCCGCCGCTGCGCGCCGCGGTGCGCACCGGCGACACCTCGCCCGCCGAGCGCCAGGGCATGCTGCGCCGCGCGCCGCACATCCTGGTCACCACGCCCGAGTCGCTCTACGTCATGCTCACCGCGGAGCGCAGCCGCAAGCTGCTCGCCAGCGGGCGCACGGTGATCGTCGACGAGATCCACGCGCTCGCGCGCGACAAGCGCGGCTCGCACCTGGCACTCTCGCTCGCGCGGCTCGACGCGCTCTGCAGCACGCCGCCGGTGCGGATCGGGCTCTCCGCCACGCAGCGGCCGATGGACGAGATCGCGCGCTTCCTCGTCGGCAGAGCGGAGCGGAGCTGCCGGGTGATCGATCTCGGGCACCAGCGCGATCTCGACCTGGCGGTCGACGTGCCGCCCAGCGAGGAGCTGGCCGCGGTCGCCTCGAAGGAGCAGTGGGACGACCTGATCGAGGTGCTGGCGGGCTACACCGCCGCGCACCGGACCACGCTGATCTTCACCAGCACGCGCAGGCTGGCGGAGCGCCTGGCGCATCGCCTGGGCGAACGCATCGGCGCGGAGCACGTCGCCGCGCACCACGGCAGCCTGTCTCGTGAACGAAGACTTCGTGTCGAAGGGCGGCTCAAGGCGGGCCAGCTGCGGGCGCTGGTGGCGACCGCGTCGCTCGAGCTCGGCATCGACATCGGCGAGATCGAGCTGGTGTGCCAGATCGGCTCCCCGCGCAGCATCGCCACCGCGCTGCAGCGGATCGGCCGCTCGGGCCACGCGCTCGGCCTGCGTCCGAAGGGGCGGCTCTTCCCGACCTCGCGCGACGAGCTGTGCGAGTGCGCGGCGCTGGTGCGCGCCGTGCGCGCCGGCCGGCTCGACCGCATCGGCCTGCCCGAGGCGCCGCTCGACATCCTGGCGCAGCAGGTCGTGGCGGCGTGCTCCGCGGAAGAATGGAGCGAAGACGGGCTCTACCAGCTCGCGCGCTCGACCTGGCCGTACCGGGAGCTCGCGCGGGCCGACTTCGACGCCGTGCTCGCGATGCTCGCGCAGGGCTTCGAGACGCCGAAGGGAAGGCGCGCGGCCTACCTGCACCGCGACCAGCTGAACGGCCGCGTGCGCGGGCGCCGGGGCGCCCGCATCGCGGCGCTGATGTCCGGCGGCGCGATCCCCGAGGTCGGCGACTACAAGGTGGTGCTCGACCCGGACGACACCACCGTCGGCACGGTGAACGAGGACTGGGCGATCGAGAGCATGGCCGGCGACGTGTTCCTGCTGGGCACGCACAGCTGGCGCATCCGCCGGGTCGAGTCGGGCATCGTGCGCGTCACCGACGCGCAGGGCGCGCCGCCGACGATTCCATTCTGGCTCGGCGAGGCGCCCGCGCGCACCGCCGAGCTGTCGCGCGAGCTCTCCGACCTGCGCGCCGAGGTCGCGCTGCGGCTCGAGGAGGGGCTCGACGCCGCCAGCGCGTGGCTCGAGTCGGAGTGCGCGCTCGACGCGAACGGCGCGCGCCAGATCGCGCGCTACGTCGAGGCGCAGAAGACCGCCGTGGGCTTCGTGCCCACCTGTCGCGAGCTCTTGGCCGAGCGCTTCTTCGACGAGGCGGGCGGCATGCAGCTCGTGATCCACTCGCCCAACGGCGGTCGCGTGAACCGCGGCCTCGGCCTCGCGCTGCGCAAGCGTTTCTGCGCCTCGTTCAACCAGGAGCTGCAGGCCGCCGCCACCGACGACGCGATCGTATTGTCGCTCGGCAACCCGCAGACCTTCGACCTGGAGCAGCTGCCGCGCTTCCTCAACTCGCGCAGCGTCGCCGAGGTGCTCGAGCAGGCGCTGCTCGGCTCGCCGATGTTCACCGCGCGCTGGCGCTGGAACGCCACGCGCTCGCTCGCGGTGCTGCGCGCGCGCGGGAAGGGCCGCGTTCCGTTCCCGATCCAGCGCATGCAGGCCGATGACCTGCTCGCCGCCGCGTTCCCCGAGCAGGCCGCGTGCCAGGAGAACGTGACCTACCCGATCGACATCCCCGACCACCCGCTGGTCGCGCAGACCATGCGCGACTGCATGACCGAGGCGGCGGACGTCCGCGGGGTCGAACGGCTGCTGTCCGAAGTCGAGTCGGGCAGCGCGCGCTTCCGCTGCCTCGACACGATCGAGCCGTCGCCGTTCGCCCACGAGATCCTGAACGCGCGTCCCTACGCCTTCCTGGACGACGCCCCGCTCGAGGAGCGCCGCACCCGCGCGGTCGCGCTGCGCCACTCGCTGCCCGCGGACGCGCGCGACCTCGCCAAGCTGGATCCGGCCGCGATCGCCCAGGTGCGCGAGGAGGCGGCCCCCGAGGTGCGCGACGCGGACGAGCTGCACGAGCTGCTGTGCGACCTGGTGGTGGCGCGCGAGAGCGAGCTCGCCGGCGCTGGCCCGCAGCTCGAGGCGCTGTTCGCAGCGGGACGCGCCGTGCGGGTGGCGACGCCCGACGTGCCGCGCGTGCTCGCGAGCGAGAGCGCCGCCGAGGCGCGTGCGCTCTTCCCCGACTGCGCGCTCGAGCCGGAGCCGGTGCTTCCCCCGGCGCTCGCCGCCCGGCGCGCGGAGCCGGAAGCAGCGCTCGATCTCGCCGTGCGCGGCCACCTGGCGCTGCTCGGCCCGGTCGAGGCCGCGGCGCTCGCGACACGGATCGGTGTCGGCTCCAGCGCGGTGGAGTCGTCGCTGGCGCGACTCGAGGGCCGGGGCGTCGCCGTGCGCGGACGCTTCGAGGACGGCGCGGCGGGCGAACAGTTCTGCGAGCGGAGCCTGCTGGCCCGCATCCACCGCTACACCCTGGCGCGGCTGCGGCGCGAGATCGAGCCGGTGAGCGCGCGGGTGTTCCTGCGCTTCCAGCTCGAGTGGCAGCACCTGGCGCCCGGCGCGAAGCTGGCGGGCGAGGGCGGGCTGCTGCGCGCGATCGAGACGCTCTCGGGCTTCGAGGCCGCCGCGGCCGCCTGGGAGGCCGAGCTGCTGCCCGCGCGCGTCGAGGGCTACAAGCCCGCGCTCCTGGACGCGCTCTGTCTGTCGGGGGCGGTGGCGTGGGGCCGGGTGGTGCCGGCCGATGCCGAGCGCGGGGCGCAGCCGTCGCGGCTGACACCGATCGGTGTCTTTCCACGCGCGGAGCTCGAGGAGCTGCTGCAGGCCGCGGCCGGGCGCGCGGCAGCCGCGGCGCTGCGCGGACCGGCCGAGCGCGTGCTCGAGCTCCTGCGGGCCCGCGGCGCGCTGTTCGCCGGCGAGCTGGCCGCGGCGACCCGGCTCCTGCCGGTGGAGCTCGAGGAGGGCCTGCGCGAGCTGGTCGCGCACGGCCTGGTGAGCTGCGACGGCTTCGCGCCGCTCCGGCGGCTGTTGGGCGGCAGCAGCCGGCGCGACTCGCGGCGGCGAACGGGCCGCGCGCGCGTGCTGCCCGGCGGGCTGCCCGTGCCGGAGGGTCGCTGGACGTTGCTCGCTGCCGCGGGCGAGGCTCCCGACGCCGACGAGCGCGCCGAGGCGCTGGCGTGGCGGCTGCTGCGCCGCTACGGCGTGGTGTTCCGCGACCTGGTCGCGCGCGAGTGGCTGCCCGAGGGCTGGCGCGCCGTGCATGCTGCGCTGCGCAGGCTCGAGGCGCGCGGTCTGGTGCGCGGCGGCCGCTTCGTCACCGGCTTCACCGGCGAGCAGTTCGCGTTGCCCGACGCGATCCCGAGCCTGCGCCGCGCGCGCTCGCGCCCCGAGACCGGCGAAGTCGTGCGGGTCTCGGCGGCCGACCCGCTGAACCTGGTCGGAGTGATCTCACCCGGTGCGCGCGTTCCCGCCGGCCACACCCGTTGGATCCTCTACCGCGACGGCTGGCCGATCGCGGCGGAGGACCGCTCGGGGCGCACGGAGCTCGAGACGCGGCAGGAAGCCGGCTAGCTCAGGTCCGGAACTGGCCGACCAGCGACTTCAGCTGCGCGGAGAGCTCGAGCAGCTCCTGTGAGCGCTTGCGCACGGCTGCGGCACCGGCCGACGAATCCAGCGACGAGCTGCGCACCGACTCGATGTGCGCCGAGACCTCGGTCGCGCCCTGCGCCGCCCGCGCCGCGTTCTCGGAGATGGTGGACATGCCGCGCATCAAGTCCGACGCCTTGCCCGCGACCTCCGCCGCCATGTTCGACGCCTCGCCGATGTTCCCGGTGACGTCGGCGATCATCTTGGTCGAGTCCGAGGTCGCCTCGAACACCTTCGCCGAGGTGTGGGTCTGGTCCTCGACCGCCTTCGCGATCGCGGAGTTGATCGCGTGCGCGCCTTCCATCAGCTCGATGATCTGGCCGATCGCGCCGACCGACTGGCGCGTGAAGCTCTGCATGTCGCTGATCTGCAGCTCGATCTTCTTGGTGGCCTCGGTGGTCTCGCGCGCGAGGTCCTTCACCTCGTTCGCGACCACCGCGAAGCCCTTGCCCGCGTCGCCGGCCGACGCGGCTTCGATCGAGGCGTTGAGCGAGAGCAGGTTGGTCTGGTCCGCGACCTTCTGGATCAGCGCGACGATCTTGCCGGTGGCCTCGGCGCTCTCGGTGAGCTCGCGCAGCAGCTGCTGCACGGGCGTGGCCTTCTCGGCGCCCTGGCGGCTCACGGTGGCGGCTTTCTCGGTGTTGCCGCGGATCGTCGCCATCGCGTCCGAGATGTCGCGGATCGAGCCCTCGACCTCGACCGCGTTCGAGGCGACCGCCTCCGCGGCGAGCGAGACCTGCGCCATGTTCTGGCTCATCTGGTCGGTGGAGCTCGTCACCGCCGAGACGTTGCGGGTCGCCTCCTGCGCGGAAGTCGTCACCGCCTCGATGCTCGCCGACATCTCGTGGGTGCGCTCCGCGACGGCCGTCGCGCCCTGGCTCACCGACTCGCCGTTCTCCACCAGCCGGTCGGAGAGCGAGGCCAGCTCGTCGGACGAGGCGGAGAGCGTCGCCGCGTTCTCCGCGACGGCGCTGACCAGGCCCTGCAGCTTGGCCAGGAAGGAGTTCACGCTGCGGGCCAGCTCGCCCACCTCGTCGCGGGACTCCACGTTCAGCCGGAAGGCGAGGTCGCCCGCGCCGGTGCTGAGCGTCTGCATCGCGCCCGCGACGCGCGCCATCGGCGCCGCGATCGAGTGGCCCACGAAGAACGCGATTCCGATCAGCGCGCAGCCCATGCAGAGCGCCGCCAGGGCGGAGATCCAGGTGCTCTGGCGCACCAGCGCGGCGAAGGTCTCGGTGGCGAAGTCGATGCGGAAGAAGCCGGCGAACGCGCCCTCCTGGTACACCGGCGCGAACACGCGCAGGATGCCTTCGCCTTCGCGCGGCTCGACCACGAGCGAGCGGTGCGGGTCGACCACGTCGTGCGCGCGCTCGCCGTCCGCGTAGCCCGCGAGCCGGTTGCCGCGCGTGTCGAAGATGGTCGCGCTGGCGATGCGCGCGCGGCTGCCGAGCTCGCCTGGGCGCGTCGCACTCTCGCCGGCCAGGCTGAGCAGTGCGCCGTCGAAGATCTGGTCGCGGCTCTGGTCGCGCAGCGCAAACGCCGGAGCGATGTTCGCGGCGAACACGTTGGCGATGGTGACGGCGGAGTCGGCCATCATCCGGCTCCCGACCTTCGCCGCCTGCGCGGGGAAGAAAGAGACCATGAAGACCGCGAAGGCCAGGCCAGTGAGGGCCGCCCAAGCGCTGATTCGGAGCGTGATCGTCAGCCGGCGCATCTCGGCTTCGATTCGTGTTTTCGCGCGCGGCCCTTGAGCGCGAAGAGCGCTCCCGAGCGCCTCCGCCGGGGTGCGCCGCCCGGCGTGCTCAGGTGCGCCGCACGCGCCTACTGCGCCAGCGCCAGCGGCCAGACGTAGTAGAAGCCGGGCCGGATGGCGTCCCTGCCGAGCGACTCGACCAGCGCCGCCTCGAGCGCGCGCAGCGACAGCTGCGGCGCACGGCTGTAGATGTTCTCGCGCGTCTGGCTCGAGCGGTGATAGGAGACCACGCGCACGTCCTTGGCGTTCGCGCGCTTCTTCAGCTCGCCGATCGCGTCCTCCAGGTAGCCGATCTGGTCCACGAGCCCCGCCTGGAGCGCCTGCGGTGCGCTGTAGACGCGGCCGTCGGCGAGCTTGCGGATCTTCTCCGCGTCGAGCCCGGGACGGCCCAGCGCCACGACCTCGCGGAAGCGGGTGTAGAGGTCGTCGATCACCGACAACAGCTGCGCGCGCTCCTCGGGGCGCATCTCGCGCAGCATCGAGCCGGCGTCCTTGTACCGGCCGCTGGTCAGCGTCTGGTCCGCGACGCCGTACTTCTTCATCAGTCCGGCGACGTTGAACCCCGGCATCACCACGCCGATCGAGCCGGTCACCGCGGCGGGCTGCGCGATCAGGCGGTCGGCGGCCATCGCCAGGTAGTAGGCCCCCGAGGTGGAGAGCCCGTTGAAGAAGGCGATCACCGGCTTCTTGTTGGCGGCCTTCCAGGCCGCGAGCTCGTGGTAGAGCGTGTCGCTCGCCGAGACGGAGCCGCCCGGCGAGTCGATGCGCAGCAGCAGCCCGGCAACGTCGTCGTCGTCGGCCGCGCGCTCGAGCTGACTCTTGATCTCCGCGACCATGCTGGGCCGCTCGGCCAGGGCGAAGGCGCCGCGGTCCTCCTCGTCGGAGATCACCCCGGAGACCTCGAGCAGCACGATCTTCGGACCGGTGGTGCCCTCGACCACCGTCTCGCGCAGCTCACCGGGCCCGGCGAGAGAGCCGAGGTCGATGGGCGAATACAAGACGCAACCGGTGGACGCGAACCATAGACTCAGCAGCAGCAGGCAGCGGTGGCGCATCAGACAGTTCCTCAGTCACTCGGGTTGAACGCGCTCGCCCGGAAGCGAACGCGGGGTGAGCTCCGCTGAGGGCGCCCACCCCGACGTCGTGCGACCGTGTCGGTCGTCGCCTACCGGCTGGCTCGCTTCTTGCGGTACTTCGCCCAGCGGCGCTTGGCCGCCAGCGAGATCGCGCGCCGCCCAGCGGGTGAGAGGCGATTCGTCCGCGAGCGCCCGGTGCCACCGCGCTTGCCTTTCGAAACACCCGTCAGCTCCGCGATGCGACCGCGGACATGGTCGAGCCGTCTCACGAGAGACGACTCTTCCTTCTTCAGGTCGCGGACTGCGGCCTGAAGAGATCGTTGCCACGACATACTGAACTCCCTTCCCGAGTTGCCATTGCGCGAATTTGCCATCGCGATCGAACTCGATCGTTCGAACTGAGTCGTGAGACTCGAAAGTAGATTAGGTGGCGATGGCGAGAGTGTCGAGAGGAATTGAAGCGCGCTCACAAGATTCCGCCAACGGCGTGCGCAAGATCACGCCCGCGGCGCTCTTTGCGCCGGGTGTTCACCCCGGTGTACGATCCGCGGCGAGGGGCAGAGCGGGAAGGGGGACTCGATGCGGCTCGGACTGACCGTCGGATACTCGGGACGGGGCATGGGGCTTCCGCTGGACACCATCCTCGAAGCCGAGAAGCTCGGCTTCGACTCGGTGTGGACGGCGGAGGCGTACGGCTCGGATGCGATCACGCCGCTGGCGTGGATCGGGGCGCTCACCACCCGCATCCGGCTCGGCACGGCGATCATGCAGATACCGGCGCGCACGCCCGCGATGTGCGCGATGACGGCGATGACGCTCGATGCCCTCTCCGGCGGCCGCTTCATCCTCGGACTCGGTCCGTCCGGTCCGCAAGTCGTCGAGGGCTGGCACGGCGTGCGCTACGGCAAGCCGCTGTCCCGCACGCGCGAGTACATCGGGATCATCCGCCAGATCCTGCGCCGCGAGCAGCCCGCGGAGTTCCACGGCGAGGAGTACGACCTGCCGTACACCGGCGCGGGAGCGACCGGCCTGGGCAAGCCGCTGAAGAGCATTCTCCACGGGCGCGCGGACCTTCCGATCTACACCGCCGCGATCAGCCCCGCGGGCGTGAAGACGGCGGCCGAGGTCGCCGACGGCTTCTTCCCGATCTGGATGTCTCCCGAGAAGTGGTCGGTATTCGCGCCGCACGTCGAGGCCGGCTTCAAGAAGGCGGGCGGCGGCAAGAGCCTTGCGAATTTCGACGTGGCCCCGTTCGTCACCTGCATCGTCGGCGACGACCTCGCGAAGTGCCGCAACGCGGTGAAGCCGATGCTCGCGCTCTACATCGGCGGCATGGGCGCACGCGACAAGAATTTCTACAACGACTACGCCAGGCGCCTGGGCTACGAAGAGGCGGCGGTGAAGATCCAGAACGCGTTTCTCGCTGGCGACCGCGGGGCAGCGATGGCTGCGGTGCCCGACGCGCTGGTGGATGAAGTCTCACTCATCGGTCCGAAGGAGCGGATCCGCGACCGGCTCGCAGCGTGGAAGGCTTCGCCGGTCGGCACGCTGTGTCTCGGCACCGGACAGATCGAGGCGGTGCGCACCGTCGCGGAGCTGGTGCTGTAGCCGCGCCGAGCTCGATCGGCGCGTGCGAGCTGGTGCGCACGCTCTCTGCGGACGGCGGGCTCAGCGTGCGCGCGCTCGTCGGGACCGAGCTGGTGCGCGAGGCGGCGACGCGCCACCGCACCGCGCCCACCGCGAGCGCCGCGCTCGGCCGGGCGCTGATGGGCGCGGTGCTGCTCGCGACCGGCGCGGACGAAGGCGAGACTCTGCAGCTGCAGTTCCGCGGCGATGGCCCGCTCGGTCAGATGACGGTGATCTCCGATCACCTGGGCCGCGTGCGCGGCTACGTCGCGAATCCCGCGGCGCATCCGCCGCCGCTCGGCGGCAAGCTCGACGTGGGAGCGGCGGTGGGGAAGGGGATCCTGGCCGTCGTGCGCTACCACCCGACCTGGCGTGAGCCCTACACCGGCATCGTGCCGCTGGTGTCCGGAGAGGTCGCGGAGGACCTGGCCCACTATCTGGCCGTGAGCGAGCAGACGCCGTCGCTCTTCGCCGCGGGCGTGTTCGTGGAGAGCGAGGGTGTGACTGCGGCCGGGGCGTACCTGGTGCAGACGCTTCCCGGCTGCGACGAGTCGGTGATCGAGGCGCTCGAGCGCGCGGTGCGCGCCCTGCCGCCTCCCAGCGCGCTGGTGCGCAGCGGCGTCGGCGCCGACGGCCTGGTCGACGCGCTGCTCGCGGGGATCGGAGGGCGCGCCCGCACGCGCTCCCGTCCGCAGTTCCACTGCGCGTGCAACGCCGACAAGATCCGTCGCGTGGTCGCGCTGCTGGGCCGCGACGAGACCCGCGAGATCGCGCAGAGCGGCGAGCCGCTCGAGGTGCGCTGCGAGTTCTGCGCCACGGAGTACCGGCTCGCTCCGGACGAGGTCGGAGCGCTCGTGCCGGACGCGTGAGCGGCTGAGCCGCCGTGGACGTCGATCTGTTCGTTCCCTGCTACGTCGATCGGCTCGCGCCGCAGGTGGGGCTCGCCACCGCTGCGCTGCTCGAGCGGCTGGGCTGCCGCGTGCGCTTCGACCCGCGCCAGACCTGCTGCGGCCAGCCGTTCGTGACCACCGGCGCGCACGCCGAGGCACGGCGGCTGGCCCGCCGACACGCCGCGGTGTTCAGCGGCGCGGAAGCGGTGGTGTGCCCGTCGGCGAGCTGCGTCGCCACCGTGCGCCATCGCTACGCCGACCTGCTGGACGAGGAGGTCGCGCGCGCACTCGCCGCGCGCACCTTCGAGCTGGGTGAGTTCATCGTGAAGGTGCTGAACCGCAGCGACGTGGGCGCGCGCTTCCCGCACCGCGTCGCGCTGCTCGAGAGCTGCCACGGATTGCGCGAGCTCGCGCTGGGCTGGCCGAGCGAGCGCAGCGGCCGGCCGACGCACGCGGGCGTGAGCGAGACCCTGCTGCGCTCGGTCGCGGGGCTCGAGCTGTGCGAGCCGGCGCGCCGCGACGAGTGCTGCGGCTTCGGCGGCGCGTTCTCGGTCGCATACCCGGAGCTCTCCGCGCGGATCGGCCGGGCCAAGCTCGCGGCGCTGGCGCAGAGCGGCGCGGAGTTCGTGACCGGCACGGATGCGAGCTGCCTCCTGCATCTGGACGGGCTGCGCCGGCGCGAGGGCGCGGGTCCGCGGGTGCTGCACCTGGCGGAGATCCTCGCCAGCCAGGAGCCCGCGTGAGCGCGGCGCTGGACGGCCGCGCCGCGCGGCTCCTGCCGCGTGGGCCGCGCCTCTCGGCGCACGACGCGGCCGTGTTCGCGCTGCGCGCCAAGCGCGATGCCGCCGCGCGCGCGGAGCCCGACTTCGAGCGGCTGCGCGAGCAGGCGCAGCAGATCAAGGCGCATGCGCTCGATCATCTCGATCTCTTGCTCGAGCGCTTCGAGGCGAGCGCGCAGCGCGCGGGCGCGCGCGTGCACTTCGCCGCCGACGCCGCAGAGCTGCGGCGCGTGGTGCTCGAGCTCTTGTCGCAGGCGGGCGCGCGGCGGGTGGTGAAGAGCAAGTCGATGCTGACCGAGGAGTGCGGGCTGAATCCCGAGCTCGAGCGCCACGGCATCGAGGTGGTCGACACCGACCTGGGCGAGCGCATCGTACAGCTCGCGCACGAGCCCCCGTCGCACATCATCATGCCCGCGATCCACCGCTCGCGCGCGGACATCGGCGCGCTGTTCGAGCGCGAGCTCGCCTCTCCGCCCGGCGACACCGACCCCGCGCGGCTCACCGAGGCCGCGCGCCGGGACCTGCGCGGGCGCTTCCTCGCCGCCGACGCCGCGATCACCGGCGCGAACTTCGCCGTGGCCGAGACGGGCACGCTGGTGCTGGTCACGAACGAGGGCAACGCCGACCTCGGCACGTCGCTCCCGCGGCTGCACGTGGCGTGTCTCGGCATCGAGAAGGTCGTCCCGGGCCTGGCAGACCTCGCGGTGCTGCTGCGGCTGCTCGCGCGCAGCGCGACCGGCCAGCCGATCTCCGCGTACACGAGCCTGCTCACGGGACCGGGGCCGGGCGGCGAGCTGCACGTGGTGCTGGTCGACAACGGCCGCACGCGCCTGCTCGCCGACCCGCGACACCGCTCGGCGCTGGCCTGCATCCGCTGCGGCGCGTGTCTCAACACCTGCCCGGTCTACCGGCGCGCGGGCGGGCACGCGTACGGCTGGGCGCTGCCCGGTCCGATCGGCGAGGTGCTCGCGCCGGCGCTCGCGGCCGGACCGGAAGCCGCTCGCTTGCCCTTCGCGTCGACGCTCTGCGGGAGCTGCAGCGCGGTCTGCCCGGTGAAGATCGACCTGCACGACCAGCTGGTGGCCTGGCGCGCCGCGGCGCCGCGCGGATGGCGGGAGCGCTGGGCCGCGCGGCTGGGCGCGCTCGCGCTGGGAAGCGGTGTCGGCTATCGGCTCGCCGGCGGCCTCGGCCGTGCGCTCTGGCCGCTGCTCGGCCGCCGCTTCGCGGCGAATCCACTCGCGGGCTGGCTCGCCTCGCGCGAGCTCCCGCCGCATCCCGGCTCGAGCTTCCGCGCGCGCTTCGCGGCGCGCGCGCGCCGGGCGGAGCCATGAGCGCGCGCGACGAGATCCTGGCGCACGTGCGCGGTGCGGTCGCACACCGGGTCGCCGCTCCCGCGCCCTTCGAGCCGGCGCGCCGGCGCGCGGACTTCGCGACCTTCGCCGCGCAGCTCGCCGCGGCCGGAGGCGCGCCGATTGGACCGCTGGCTGCGGCCGATGCGGGCGCACGCGTCGCAGAATTGTGTCGGGTGTGGGCGCCGGAGGGGCGCGTGCTGGCGAGCGACGCGGCGCTGCTCTGCCTGGGCAGCGCGGGCCCGTGGCGGCCGATCCCCGCAGACGCGGCGCCGCACGCGCTCGCCGACGTCTCGGTGGCGATCCTGTGCGGTGCGCTCGGCGTCGCCGAGAACGGTGCCGTGGGGCTCGACGGGCGCGAGGCGCGGCCACGCGCGCTGGCGGTCCTGTGCGAGCGGCTGGTACTGCTGCTCGAGACGCGGCGGCTCGTGCCGGAGCTCCACGCCGCGTTCGCGCAGCTGCCCGAGGGCGCGCTCGCGCAGCCGCACTTCACCTTCGTCGCCGGCCCGTCCAAGACCGCCGACATCGAGGGCGAGCTCGTGCTCGGCGCCCACGGCGCGCGCGAGCTCGTCGTCGTGGGGATCGACGACTAGTTCGCCGGCTCCTCGGCTAGGATACGCCGTCCATGGCGGAGACGAGCGAGGCGGCCGACGCAGAAGACCCGGGCGTCGCAGAGGTCGTGGAAGAGAGCCGCTTCGCGGTGTTCCGCGAGCCGCCGTTCCGCTGGTTCGCGCTGAGCCGCTTCGTCTCGGGCACCGCCATGACGCTGCTCGGCTCCGCGATCGCCTGGCACCTGTACGACCTGTCGCACTCCGCCGCGCAGCTCGGGCTCGCGGGGCTGGTGCGCTTCGTGCCGGTGCTGGCGCTCAGCCTTCCCGCCGGCGCGGTGGCCGACAGCTTCGAGCGCCGCCGGCTGATCCAGCTGGCGCAGTCGCTGCAGCTGGTGTGCTCGCTGTCGCTCTTCTTCGTCACGCGCGCCGGAGGTGCCAGCATTCCCGTGCTCTACGCGGCGATCGCGCTCTCCGCCACCGCCGGCGTGTTCGAGCAGCCGGCGCGTGCGTCGCTGCTGCCCCAGCTGGTCTCGCGCGCGAACTTCCCGCGCGCGGTCACGATCATGTCGACGCTGATCTGGTTCGGCTTCGCGACGGGGCCGCTGCTCACCGGCTTCGCCATCGACCGCGCCGGCGTCGTGGCCGCGTACGCGCTGCACGCGCTGCTGGCGCTGACCTCGATCGCGTCGCTCGCGCGCCTGCCCCGCCTCACCGCGGCGGCCGCCGGAGTCCGCGTCACGCTGGCGGCCATCCGCGAGGGCGTGGGCTACGTGCTGAACAACCCGGTCGTGCTCGGCTGCATGACGCTCGACATGTTCGCGGTGATCCTCGGCGGCGCGACCGCGCTCCTGCCGGTCTACGCCCAGGACATCTTGAAGGTGGGGCCGCGCGGATACGGGCTGCTGTCGGGCTCGCTCGAGACCGGCGCGCTGTTGATGTCGGGCCTGCTGGTGTTCACGCCGTCGTTCCGGCGCGCGGGCGCCGCATTGCTGTGGGCGGTGGTCGCGTACGGGCTCGCCACGATCGCGTTCGGGCTGTCGCGCTGGTTCCCGCTCTCGGTCGCCTTCTACATGATGGTGGGCATGGCCGACGCGGTGAGCGTGGTGCTGCGCGGAACGGCGGTGCAACTCTCCACTCCGGACGAGCTGCGCGGACGGGTGAGCTCGGTCAACTTCATCTTCATCGGCGCCTCGAACAACCTCGGCGCGGCCGAGTCGGGGTTCCTTGCCTCGCTCACCAGCGCGACCTTCGCGGTGGTGTTCGGCGGGGTCGGAGTGCTGGCCGTCGCGGCGCTGGTCGCCTGGCGGCTGCCCGCCCTGCGCGCGTATCGCCTCGTCGACTGACTGGGCGGCTTGAAAGGCTCGCGGGCCGGAGCTACCCCAAGGGCGATGCAACTGGGCGCGGTGCTCGTGTGCGACGCGGGTCCGCTGCTGCTGCGCCACGGCGGAATCGACGTCGAGCGTCTGCGAACGTACACGGGAGTGCGGATCGCCTCGGTGTCGCGTGCGCGCGAGCGCCGCAGCTCGCTGCCGTTCGGCGCGCTGCCGTTCTTCGTCGCGGACGAGCGCTTCGAGCTCGACTACCACGTGCGCCACGCCTCGCTGCCGCGGCCCGGCGACGAGCGCGCGCTCAAGCGGCTGGTGGCGCGCATCGTCTCCGAGCCGCTGGATCCTGCGCGCCCGCTGTGGCAGCTGTGGGTGGTCGAAGGGCTCGAAGGGCCGCGCTTCGCGTTGATCGCGATCTGCGACGGCGCGCTCGCCGAGCCCGGCTCGCGCGGCGACCTGGTCGCGGCGCTGCTGGCGCGTGAGTCGCCGGAAGATGCGGCGCCGTCGGGCGGCTGGCTCGCACGGGCCGGAGCCGAGCTCTACCAGCGCAGTGCCTCGGCGCTGTGGCCGTCGGCCTGGGCAGCCCGCGCAGCGGACCTGGCATCGGGAGCCGCCGATCTGGCCGAGAGCCTGCTCGGCGGGCGCGACGCGCTCGCGCCCGCGGCGGGCTCTCTCCATCGCGTCGACTGGCTCGCGCTCGACGCGGGCGACGTCTCCGCGGTGCGCGCGCGGCTCGGGGGGAGCGAGCGCGACGTCGCGCTCGCGGCGCTCTCGGGCGGTCTGCGCCGGCTGTTCGAGCACCGCGGCGTGGAGACCCGCGCGCTGCGCGCGCTGACACCGATCTGCGTCGGCGACGGCGTGTCCGCGCCGCGGCTGCGCCTCCCGGTCACCCAGCCCGACGCGCGAGCGCGACTGGTCGAGCTGCGCAGCGAGAGCGACCGGCTCGCCTGCGGGATGGCGGAGCCGAGCGACGCGCCGCTGCGCGAGCTGGCGCGGCTCGCGAACGCGGCACGGAGCGGACGCAGGGCGGAGCTCGTCGCCGCCGCGCTTCCCGAGCTCGCGCCAGCGGGCGCGCTGCTCGGAGCCCGGGTGCGGGCGTTCGTGCCCGTGCTGCCGCCGCTGCCCGGCCAGCTGCTCGGCGTCACCGTCGCGCGCTCCGGCGACCATGTCTTCGTCGGGCTGGCCGCGGGTGCGGCGCGCGTGCCCGACCTGTCGGCGCTGGCCGACGGAACCGCTTCAGCCTTCGACGAGCTGCGCCGAACCGTGACCGAGGGTCCCGGGCGATCCGCGAAGGCGCGGCGAGCCCGGCCGAGACAGCGGCGCCAGCCGCGTGCGCGCGCGGAGCCGGAGGCGCGGTGAACGAGACGCTCGCGCTCGAGAACTTGATCGCGGTGGTGGCGGGACTCGCCTGGATCACCGCGTGCACCGGCCCGATCAGCCTGGTCCTGTGCGCGGTCCCCGGGTCGCTGCTGCTGGCGGGCGGCGTGTCCACGATCCTCCTGCCCGGAGACCCGCGCACGCCGCAGCTGACGGCGCTGGGCGCCGTGTTCGCCTTCCTGCTCGCGCTGCCGCTGATGTGGGTGACCGGGTTCGCGCAGATGGTGGGCCTGCTCGCCCTCGCGGCCGGGAGCTTCGTCGCCTGCGGCTGGACTGCGCAGCGCTGCGAGCCGCCGATCGAGCGCGTGCCGCAGCCGGAGCTCGACCTGGAGCTCGCGGCCAAGGTCGCCTTCGACCAGCTCGCGCTCGCCACCATCGTCGCGGCGCGGCCGCGCGGGCTGCGCTTCGACGTCGCGCGTGCGGTGGAGGAGCTGCGCGAGGCGCGCGCGCTGTTCGAGCGCTCGGGCTGGCTCGAGAAGCCCGCGTCCTACCACGAGACTCCGCCGCCGCTCGAGTCACCGATCCTGCGCTACGGCCGGTCGCTGGGGCTCTCGCTCGAGAGGCTCTCGTTCGCGAGTGGCTACGAGCCGCACGGGGGAGAGCCGGGCCGCGAGCGCTGGCTGGAGCGGCGGCTGAACCGCGAGGCGCACGCCACCGTGCTGCGCCACCGGGACGCCGGCCGACCCTGGTTGGTGTGCGTCCACGGCTACGGCATGGGAACGCCGGGCGTCGACCTGTTCGCCTTCTCCGCCCGCCGGCTGCACCAGGAGCTCGGTCTGAACCTGCTCCTGCCGGTGCTGCCGCTGCACGGCGCGCGCCAGCGCCGCGGCCGCAGCGGCGACGACTTCCTGTCGGGCGACTTCCTCGACACGGTGCACGCCGAGGCCCAGGCGATGTGGGACATCCGGCGCATGCTCTCCTGGCTGCGCTCGACCGGAGCGACACAGATCGGTGTCTACGGGCTCTCGCTCGGCGGCTACACCACGGCGCTGCTGTCCTGCCTCGACGGCGGCCTCGCCTGCGCGATCGCCGGCATCCCGGCCACCGACTTCGCGCGGCTGGTGGAGCGGGTGGCTCCGAACCGGCTGCTGCGCGAGGTGGAGCGGCTCGGCTTCGACTGGGGCGCGCTGCGCGACGTGCTCTCGGTGGTGTCGCCGCTCGCGCTCGAGCCGCTCTTGCCCCGGGAGCGGCTCTCGATCTTCGCCGGTACGGCCGACCACCTCGTTCCCGCCGACCAGGTGCGCGACCTGTGGCGCCACTGGAGCGAGCCGCGCATCGCCTGGTACGCGGGCAGCCACATCTCGTTCCTGCGCGAGCCCGAGGTGCGCTTCCTGATCGAGGACGCGCTCCGGGTCGGCGGGCTGGTCGAGCCGGGCTAGCTCCCCATCATCGCGGCGAAGTTGTCGCAGTAGAACTTGTCGAGCGCCTCGGGCTTCGCACCGGCGAGCGACTCCTCGAAGCGTCCCAGCGGGTCGCGGCCGCCCTCGGGATGAGGGTAGTCCGAGGAGAACAGGAACAGGTCGTCGCCCGCCTGCTCGATCAGCCAGCCCACGGGCTCGGTTGGGAAGGGCGTGAACCACAGCCGGCCGTGCACGTACTCCGAGGGCCGCCGCGGCAGGCGCAGCGCGGGCTCGGTCTTCTGGAAGGTCTGCTGCGCGATGTCGAGCCGGCGCAGCCACGCGGGCACCCACAGCGCACCCTGCTCGATGCAGCCGCCGCGGAGGCGCGGGAAGTCCTCGAGCACCCCGTCCAGCACGAGACACGACAGGAAGGTCTCCGGCCCGTTGTGCACGGCCATGAAGTCCTTCGAGCGGATGTTCTCGCCGCCGCCGAGCCAGTCGCTCACCGGCTTGCCGTTGTTGTGGAACGCGCGGCGCAGCGGCCGACCGCCGCCGCCGATGTGCAGCATGAACGGCACGTCGGCGTCCTGCAGGCGCGCCCACACGCCGTGGTAGTCGGGATGCGTCGGCGAGCGGTCGCCGCTCGGCGCCGAGGCGAGCAGCACCGCGCCGCAGCCCAGCCGGATCGCTTCCTCGGTCTCGAGCGCGGCGCGCTCGGGATCGCCCCACGGCACCATCCCCACCGCGATCAAGCGCGAATCCTCGGAGCAGAAATCCGCGAGCGCGCGGTTGTGTGCGCGCGCGCCGCCGTACGCGAGCTCCATGTCTTCGCCGCTGAACTGGGTCGGGGCGAAGGTCGAGAACACCAGCTGCCGCGCGAAGCCGAGCAGGTCGAGCGCGCGGGTGCGCTCGGCGCGGTCGAAGGCGCCGAGCGCGCTCCAGCCCTTGGCGCCCATCAAGTTGCGCTCGGCCTCCAGGGCGGCCGCCGGATCGCCGCGGCGCTTCTCGGCGTTGCCCACCGCTTCGCGCGCCAGCTTGCCGGCTCCGCCGAGGTGGAGGGGGCGCAGCCGCTCGCGGATCTTCGGGTCCGCATAGGGGGCGAGCCAGTCTGTCAGCTCCATCACGTGGCTGTCGGCGTCGTGGTAGGTGCGGCCGCTGGCGTAGGGCATGGCTGGGCTCCTTCTCCAGCCACCCTACTTTGAATTGACGGGATCGTCAATTAGGATTGCGGTATGGCAACCGAGCGCAAGCGCACGCGCCTCGCCGCCGCCGACCGCCGCGAGCAGCTGCTCGACGTGGCGGCCGCGATCGTGCTCGACTCCGGCTTCCTCGCGCTGTCGATGGAGAGCGTCGCGCAGCGCGCCGGGGTGTCGAAGGGGCTCGGCTACGCCTACTTCGAGAACGCGGACGCGCTGGCGCTCGCGCTCTACGACCGCGAGGTCGGCGAGCTATACCGCCGCGTCGAGGCCGCGGTCTCTGCGGCTCCCGACTTCGAGGCGCGCATCCGCGCGGGCTTGCGCACCTATCTCGACGTGGTGGCCGAGCGCGGGCCGCTGATCGCCGTGCTCGAGGTGCGCATGCAGGGCCGCTGGTTCCGCCGCAGCGGCCGGAAGAGGGTAGGGCAGTACCTCGCCTTCTGGGCGAGCGAGATCGAGCGCGAGCTCGGCGTTCCCGCCGAGGTCGCGAGCGCCCTCGCCGCAGCCAAGACCTCGGCGGTCGACGCGCTCTCGCGCACCGCCCGCCGCCGCAAGCTGCCGCGCGCGAGGATCGAGGAGCTGTGCGTGCAGTTCTCGCTGGCGGGGCTGCGCGCCGCAGCGAAGGCGTCGAGCTAGGGAGCCCCGTCCTTCCTCGGACGTGACTTCACCGCGAAGGCTTCGCGCACGAACTCGGCCTGCTCTTCCTCGTGCAGGCGGTACGAGCCGGTCGCCGGGCTCGCCGACTCGCGCCGGCCGACGTAGCGCAGGCTCTTCTCCGCCGGCAGCACGCGGCGCAGCCGTTCGGCGACGAACTGCCAGCCGCCCATGTTCCACGGCTCTTCCTGCACCCACACCACCTCGTTCGCGCCGTAGCGCGCGAGCGCCGCGCCGAGCGCGTCGAACGGGAACGGGTGAAGCTCTTCGAGCCGCAGGATCGCCACGTCGTCGAAGCCGGAGTCCTCGCGCGCCTCGAGCAGCGTGTAGTAGACCTTCCCGCTGCAGACCAGCACGCGGCGCGCGTTCGCGGCCGAGCGCTGTGCTCCCTCCGCGAACGCCGGGTCGTCGATCACCTCGCGAAACTCGCCGCTCACCAGCTCGTTGGCGAGCGAGACGCATTTGGGGTGTCGCAGCAGGCTCTTGGGCGACATCACCACCAGCGGCTTGCGGAAGTTGCGGCGGATCTGGCGGCGCAGCGCGTGGAAGTACTGCCCGGGCGTCGACAGGTTCACCACCTGCAGGTTG
>Ga0318563_10000211_pt1 | contig 24981 bp, 20 predicted proteins | sample GRESIP066b5f19_FD_203689 | JGI IMG/M metagenome (GOLD analysis project Ga0318563, IMG submission 203689) | Tropical soil microbial communities from Luquillo Experimental Forest, Puerto Rico - GRE.SIPMG.066b5f19 | ecosystem: Environmental > Terrestrial > Soil > Tropical forest > Bulk soil... | reverse complement strand
GCGTGCTCCGGGCGTTCCTCGCCGGAGCCTGAACAGGAGAGCTTTGGAAATGCGACGACACTCCGCTCTGTGGGCGCTCCTCGGTGGCCTCGCCTTCGCCGTCCTCCTGTCCTGCTCGACCGAGCCCACGCCGCGCGAGATCGACCAGGACGTGAAGAACGGCCACGCGGAGGACGCGGCGAAGAGGCTCGAGCAGGTGCGCAACGACGACCCGAACGACTTCGAGGCGCGGCTGAAGCTCGGCGAGGTCTACTACGAGGTCGCGCGCAAGTCGCTCGACGAGGACCGCCAGGCGGACTACATCGAGTACCTGCGCAAGGCGCAGAACGAGTTCCTGGCGGCGGCGCAGATCGAGCCGACCTCGCCCCGGCCGCACACCTGGCTGGGCATCATCACCGCCTACGAGGGCGACCTGACCGGATCGGAGACCTCGTTCCGCAACGCGCTGCGGCTGGCGATGAACGACCGCTACGAGCGCGCCGGCGGCACCTACTACTCCAACCTCGCACACATTTCGGTGTACAAGGGCGACCTGCAGACCGCGCGCCACTACCTCGACAAGGCGACCAAGACCGGCGCGCCGCAGGACGAGATCGACCGCATCTCGGTGCTGCTGGCCTGGAAGGAGAACGACATGGTCGAGGCCCGCGACGTCTTCACCAGCGCCGCCGAGCTGTCGAAGCCCTTCTCCGAGACCTGGGACGGCGCGCCGCTGCCCAAGAAGATGGAGACCTTCGACGACTTCGCGGCGGTCTGCTGCAAGAACCCGACCTGCGGCCCGCACATGGAGAGCGCGTGCAAGCGCGAGCGCCAGAGCGTGGCCAAGCGCGAGCTCGAGATCGGCACGGTGCAGGAGCAGATGAAGATCGAGAACGAGCGGCGCGAGACGCTGCGCCAGATCTACCAGAAGCAGCAGGGCCAGAAGCAGGTCGAGATCTCGGTCGATCCAGATCCGAACACGCCGGCCGCGAAGCCGCCCGCCGGCGGGACTCCGTCGCCGAACGGCGGGTCAGGCGGAAATCACTGAGCGCAGCGCGGCGTGCACGATCTCGCCGCCGCGCGTCACCATCGTTCCCGCGGTGATCTCGTCGGCCGTGTCGAGCTGGAGCTCGCCCTTCTTCAGCACGTGCAGCAGGAAGTTCTGGTGGTTGCGCGACAGCATCTGGCTGGCGTGGAGCGACACCGAGCTCGGCAGGTTCAGCGGCGCCAGGATCTTCACCCCGCCGCGCTCGATCGTCTCGCCGGGCTTGCTGAGCTCGCAGTTCCCTCCCTGGTCCGCGGCGAGGTCGACGACCACGGCGCCCGGGCGCATCGCGGCGACCTGTGACGCGCTGAGCAGGATCGGCGCGCGCCGTCCGGGCACCAGGGCCGAGCACACCACCGCGTCGGCATCGGCGATGTGCTTGCCCAGCAGCTCGCGCTGGCGCGCCTGCTGCTCCGGAGTGAGCTCCGCGGCGTAGCCGCCCTTCGCCTCGCCTCCCGCCTGGATCGCCTCGTGCGCGACGAAGCGCGCGCCCAGGCTCTCGACCTGCTCCTTCACCGCCGGGCGGATGTCGAAGGCCTCGACCACCGCACCGAGCCGCTTCGCGGTCGCGATCGCCTGCAGGCCCGCGACGCCGACGCCCAGGATCAGGAAGCGCGCCGCCTTCAGCGTGCCCGCCGCGGTCATCAAGAGCGGCACCAGCCGCGGCAGCGCGGTGGCGGCCAGCAGCACGCCCTTGTAGCCGGCGATCGTGCTCATCGACGACAGCACGTCCATGCTCTGGGCGCGCGTGATCCGCGGCAAGAGGTCGAGCGAGAAGCTGGTGACCCGTCGCGCGGCGATACGCCGAACGGTGTCGGCATTCTGGTAGGGCTGCAGCGTCGCGACCAGCAGCCCGTTCTCGCGCAGCGACTCGATCTCCGCGGCGGTGGGGGGCTGGACCTTCAGCACCAGCTCCGCGCCGCGCCACAGCTCCGCGGCGTCGGAGACGAGCTTCGCGCCGGCGGCGGCGTAGTCGGCGTCGGCGAAGTCGGCGATGCGCGCGCCCGCGGTCTCGATCCACACCTCGTTGCCCTCGGCGACGAGCTTCTTCGCCGAGTCCGGGACGAGCGCGATGCGGTGCTCGCCCGGAGCCACCTCGCGCGGAACGCCGATCTTCATGGGCGGCACCCTAGCAGGAGTCTAGTAATACGGGCAACGCGTGCGGTGGCGCGGCCGCGACTTGTAGCGCGGTCCGCCGCCGCGCAGCCACAACCACTCGTCGAGCTCGCGCGCGTGCACCGGACGGCCTCGGTCACGCATGCGCAGCGCGATCTGCTCGACCGCGTCGAGCGCGCAGGCGCGGATCTCCACCTCCTCGGGGCTGCCCCAGGGAATCAGCTCCTCGGCCTCGATCCGCGCCACCAGCGCGGCGTCGAAGCGCAGCACGCCGTCGAGCCGCAGCACGTGCGGCACCAGGTTGTCGGCGAACATGGTGAGCTCGTCCAGATCGCGGAAGCGGCCGAGGTCGTCGGGCAGCGCGTGCGCGAGGTCGGAGACCGCGATCTGCGCGCGCTTCAGGAACGGCACCGGCTGGCCGTCGTGGCGAGCGACGTCGCGCCAGAGCGGCATCGCCAGGAGGCTGCGCACCAGCGCCGCGGCGGAGCCGCCGGCCTCCTCGACGAACCCGGCGAACGAGCCTCCGGCGCAGACCGACACGCGCTCGCCGAGCTCGCGCAGCGCACGCGCGTACAGCTCCATCAGCTCGTCCAGCGGCGGCGCGACCGGCGCCTGGCCGAGCAGCTCCGCGACTGCGCGCGCGTCGAGCACGCGCAGCGCGCGCGCCTCGATCGGCCCCGCAGCTTCGAAGCGCTCGCGCAGCGCGGCCTCGATCGTGCGGTAGCCCGAGGTTCCCGGGCGCTTGCGCAGCAGCGGGAACCAGCCGGAGCCGAAGTTGAGCGCGTCCAGGCACAGCACGAACGCCGCCAGCGCCTCGGCGTCGCCGCCGAGCGCGGGAAACAGGGTCGCGGCCCGGCCCAGCTCGGCGGCGGGGATCGCGTCGGCGAAGCGTTCCAGCGCCGCGGGGTCGATCGCCACGCGGCGCGCGCGCGCCGCGACTTCGGCACAGGCTTCGCGCACGGCGGCGAACGGTCGGTCGAGCAGCTCGTCCGGCAGCCCGGCCGTCATCTACACCAGATTGTGTAGGTAGTCGCGCAGCTCCGGCAGCGCCCGCTCGCGCAGCTCCGCGTCCAGATCGAAGCGCTCGAGCGCCTGGCGCAGCGCGCGCGCCGCGGTCGGCAGCGGATGGGCGGCGAAGAACGCTGCGACCTGGCGCTTGTACAGCGGCTTCTGCAGCGCGGGAAGCGCAGAGACCAGCCGGCCAGCGAGGCCCGGGGAGACGCGCGCCGACAGCTCCTTCCAGCGCTCGCGCACGAACTCCCAGGTGCGCTCGCGCGCCGCGGGATTGCCCAGCAGCCGCACCAGCAGCGGCACCACGTCCTGCGTCGGCACGGCGTCCGAGAGCGCCAGCGAGAGCGCGCGCTCCACCAGCGCTGGCGCCCGGAACGAGCCGATCGCCAGCTCGAAGCGGGTGCGCTCCTGCGGGGTGCGTGCGCCCTTCATCGCGCGCAGGTAGGCGTCGAACAGCCGCGCGTCCCCGGCGCGCGCGGCCAGCTCCACCACCGGCCCGGCCAGGTTCGCCTCGAGCTTCGCGCGGCTCTTCAGATAGGGACCGATGCGCGCCGCGACGGCCTCCAGCACCGCGGGCTCCTCGGCCAGCCCGCCCACCAGCCCGAGCAACACGGCGCGGTGTTGGCGGCGCTTCTCGTCCTCGCCCTTCGCCGGCTCCCAGCCCAGCGCCGCGAGCTCCGCCGAGAAGATGCCCGCGAGCCAGCGGCGGAAGCGTTCGGCCGCGCGCTCGCCCAGCCCGGGGAGCAGCTGGTCGACGATCCAGGACAGCCCGCCGGCGGCCGCGCCCAGCACCTCGGGCTCGCGCTCCCGGCCGAGCCGCGCCACCAGGCCGAGCCAGTCGGAGAGCCGCGCCGTCCCGGCCCGCGCGCCGGCCCACTGGTGGCCGACCAGGCCCATCCGCTCGACCGGGGCGAGCCGGGCGAACTCCTGCCCCAGCGCGTGCAGCAGCCCGGCGTCGTGCAGCGCGCGGACGAAGCTCGACTCGCCGGCGTTCAGGTACGCCCAGCGCACCTGCTCGGAGGGGCCGAGCGGGATCTCGGCGCTCGAGCTCTCCAACAGCGTGCGCACCAGCGGATCCTTGCCGCTCGCGCGGCGCACGCGCACGACCAGCGGGATGGGCCGGGTCTCGAGCCGCGCAGCCGCGTCGACCTTCGGGTTGGCGAAGAAGCGCTCCTGCTCGGCCACCAGGAACGCCTGGCCGTCGCGCTCGGCGCGCCGCGCCGCGACCAGCGGGAAGCCCGGGCGCTCGAGCCAGGGCTCGACCACCGAGGTGATCGGACGCTTCGCGCTCTCCTCGAGCGCGCGCCAAAGGTCGGCGGCGCGCGCGTTCGCCTCGCGGTGCCGGCGGATGTAGCGCCGCACGCCGCTGCGAAACACCGCCGGGCCGAGCCAGCTCTCCAGCATGCGCACCACCGAGGCGCCCTTCTCGTAGGTGATCACGTCGAAGTTCTCGGTGGCTTCGCTGGGCGAGGCCACCGCGACGTAGATCGGGTGGGTGTTCTCCAGCGCGTCGAGCGCGTAGGCGGGCGCGCGGTGTGACTCGAAGTCGAGCCACATGTCCCACTCCGGCTTCCAGTCGTCCACGACCTTGAACGCCATCCAGGTGGCGAACGCCTCGTTCAGCCACAGGTCGTCCCACCACGCCATGGTGACCAGGTCGCCGTACCACATGTGCGCGAGCTCGTGGGCGATCACCTCGGCGACGCGCTTCTTCTCGGCGAGCGAGATGGTCTTCTCGTCGACCAAGAGCAGCGTCTCGCGGAAGGTGACCGCGCCGGCGTTCTCCATCGCCCCGAACTCGAAGTCGGGCACCGCGATCAGGTCGAGCTTGCCGTAGGGGTAGGGCAGGCCGAAGTAGGCCTCGAGCCGGCGCAGCGCCTCGACCGCGCACTGCAGCGCGAAGCCGGTGAGCCGCTTCTTCCCCGGCACGCACCACACGCGGATCGGCGTGTCGCCGCAGCGCACCGCGCGCGAGCACTCGAGCTCGCCCGCGACTAGCGCCACCAGGTAGGTCGAGAGCGGCGGCGTCTCGGCGAAGTGGTGGGTGACGCGGGCACCGCGGCGCTCGCTGCGCAGCAGCGCGCCGTTCGACACCGCCTTGTGGCGCGCAGGCGTGGTGACCTGCAAGCGGAAGCGCGCCTTGAACTCCGGCTCGTCGAAGCAAGGGAAGAAGCGGCGCGCGTCGGCGGCTTCGAGCTGGGTGGCCGCGTAGCGGCGTTTGCCGGAGCGCGCGAGGTAGAGGCCGCGCAGGTCGGAGCGCAGCGGCCCGCCGTAGCGCAGCCGCAGCTCCGCCTTGCCCGGTGCGAGCGGCCGGTCGAGCACGAACGAGAGCGTCTCGCGCTCGGGATTCGCTCGCACGCGCGCCACCTTCACCACCCCGGCGGAGTCCTCCGCTTCGCCGGAGTCGATCTCGAGCTCGACGCCGTGCAGCTCGAGCGCCCGGGTCTCCTCACCGAGCTCGAGCGCGACCTTCAGCTCGCCGCTGAAGCGCGGCTTCGCGGGGTCGACATGGAGGGCGAGGTCGTACCGTTCCGGCCGGGGCAGCTTCGGTAGGCGCATGCGGCCGCCGATTGTAGGGGGAGGTCGATCCCCCGGAAACCCGCTTGCGGGGCAGGGAGAAAAAACGCGAGCATGAGGCCGTTGTCTGCCGGGGCGTCGCTGGTGTCGGTGGCCGAGCGCTCGAGCGCGCTGGATGCGCTCGAGCGCGAGCGCTTCGACCTCGCGATCGTCGGCGGCGGGATCACCGGCGCAGGCCTGGCCCGCGACGCGGCGCTGCGCGGGCTGTCGGTGGCGCTGCTCGAGAGCGAGGACTTCGCCGCCGGCACCTCGAGCCGGTCTTCCAAGCTGATCCACGGGGGTCTCCGCTATCTCGCGCTGGGCGAGGTCGGGCTGGTGCGCGAGAGCGCGCTCGAACGCAAGGTGATCTTCCGTCTCGCGCCCCACCTGGCCGAACGGCGCTGGATGGTGTTGCCCGTGCGCTCTCGTGCGGCGCTGCTGAAGTTCCGCGCGGCGATCACCGCCTACGAGAAGCTGGGTGCGGTCGAGCGCGACGACCTGCACCAGAACTGGGGCAGCGAGGAGCTGGAGCGGTTCGAGCCGGCGCTCGACCGGTCCGAGTGGCGCTTCGCCTGCGCCTATCGCGAGTATCTGACCGACGACGCTCGGCTGGTGCTCGCCAACCTGCGCGCCGCCGCCGGCCTCGGCGCGCGCGCGCTGAACTGGGCGCCGGTGACCGGGATCCAGCTCGAGAACGGCCGCGCGAGCGGGGTCACCGTGCGCTGTCGCCTGACGGGCCGCGAGGCGCGCGTGCAGGCTGGCTGCGTGGTGAACGCCGCGGGCGCCTGGGTCGACGCCCTGCGCCGGCTCGAGGATCCCGCGGCACCCGGCCTGCTCCATCTCTCGAAGGGCGTGCACGTCGGCGTCCCGGCCGCGCGCCTGCCGATCCGCAACCTGCTGCTGCTCTCGACCGACGATCGGCGCGGCATCTTCGCGCTGCGCCGCGACGAGATCGTGTTCATCGGCACCACCGACACCAGCTACCGGCACGGGGCCGAGCTGTGGCCGCGCGTATCGCGCGCCGACGTCGAGTATCTGCTCGCGCCGCTCCAGCACTACCTGGCCGACGGCAAGCTCGAGCCCGAAGACGTGCGCACCGCCTGGGCCGGGCTGCGCCCGCTCGTGGCCGAGCCGGGCAAGCCGCCGACCGACATCTCGCGCAAGGACGAGATCCTGGTGGGGCCCGCCGGGGTGGTGACCGTCGCCGGCGGCAAGCTCACCGGTTACCGGCCGATGGCGCAGCGCACGCTCGAGCGCGTCGCCGAGGTGCTGGGCCGCGCCCTGCCCGAGGAGCGCGAGGGGCCGCCGCTGCCCGGCGGTGACTTCGCGGGCGAGCTCGCACCGCTCGCCGCCGCGCTGGCGGCCGGTCGCGCGATCGGCGCGACCTGCGCGCAGCGGCTCGCCCGGCTCTACGGCTCGGAAGCGGAACAGGTGCTCCGGCTCGGGGCCGAGTCACTCGCTCCCGGCGCCCCGGTGGTGACCGGCGAGGTGGACTGGGCGGTGCGGCACGAGGCCGCGGCGACGGTCGAGGACGTCCTGTACCGGCGCACGCGCGTGGCGCTGTTCGAGCCCGATGCCCGCGGCGCGGTGGCGCCGGGGATCGCGCGGCGCATGGCGGAGCTCCTGGGTTGGAGCGCCGAGAAGGCGGCTGAGGAGCTCGCGCGCGCCGAAGCCCGGCTGCGCGCGGACCTCGATTTCTCGGACCAGCCGACGTGAGCGACGTGGCGGAGCGCCTGCGGGCGGCGCTCGGCCCGCGCGTCCGCACCGACGCCGAGACCCTGGACGCACACCGCCGCGACAGCTGGTCGCTGGCGCAGATCCACGAGCTGCTCGGGCGAGGCGCGCCGCGACCGCTCGCCGTGGTGCAGCCCGAGAGCGCAGCCGAGGTCGCGACGGCACTACGGCTCTGTCGGGACGCGCGCGTTCCCATCGTCCCGTTCGGCGGCGGCTCGGGTGTGTGTGGCGGCGTTGAAGCGCGCCCGGACGGGGTCGTGCTCTCGACCCGCGGGCTCGACGGGCTGGTGGCGCTCGACTCGCGCGATCTGCGCGCGAGCTTCCGCGCCGGCACGCTCGGGGGCGACGCGGAGCGGCGCCTCGAGCGCGAGGGACTCACGCTGGGTCACTGGCCGCAGTCGGTGGAGCTCTCCACGGTCGGCGGCTGGGTCGCGACCCGCGCGGCCGGCCAGTACTCGACCGCCTACGGCTCGATCGAGGACCTCCTCCTCGGACTCGAGGTCGTGCTACCGGACGGGCGGATCCTGCGCACCGCGGAGACCCCGCGGGCGTCGGCCGGCCCCGACCTGCGTCAGCTGTTCCTGGGCAGCGAGGGGACGCTGGGCGTGGTCACGGAGGTGACCTTCTCGCTGCGGCCGCTGCCGGAAGAACGCGCGTTGGCGGCGTTCCACTTCCCCACGCTCGAGTCCGGGCTCGAGGCGGTCCGCCGGCTGATGCGCGTTGGCTGGCGGCCTCCTGTGGTGCGGCTCTACGACGAGCGCGAGTCGCGCCGCCAGTTCGGTGCGCATTGCCCGGAGGAGCGCTGCCTGCTGCTGCTGGTGCACGAGGGGCCGAAGGCGGCCGTCGGCGCAGAGCAGGCGGCCGTCGCAGAGCTGTGTCGGAGCGAGCGGGGAGAGCCCGCCGACCCCGCCGCGGTCGAGCATTGGCTCGCGCATCGCAACCAGGTGCCGAGCTTCCGCGAGCTTCTCGAGCGCGGGCTGGTGGTCGACACGATCGAGGTCGCGGCGACCTGGGACCGGGTGCTGCCGCTCTACCGCGGCGTCGTCGCGGCGCTGCGCGAGCTGCCCGAGGTGCTGCTCGCGAGCGCGCACTCGAGTCACTCGTACCGCTCGGGCACCAACCTGTACTTCACCTTCGCGGCGCGGGTCGAGGACCGCCAGCGCATGCCGGAGGTCTACGCCGAGTGCTGGCGGCGGACCATGCACGCGACCGCGGCGGCGGGCGGCGGAATCGCGCACCACCACGGCATCGGCCGGGTGCGGCGTGGCTTCCTGCGCGGCGAGCTCGGGGAGGCGGGCGTCGCGCTGCTGCGCGCGCTGAAGCGCAGCCTCGACCCGGACGACCTGCTGAACCCGGGGGTGTTGCTGCCCGATCCCGCGCCCGGCGAGCCATGAGCGGCGAGTCACTCCTGGCGCTCGACCTCGGGACCACCAGCGCGCGCTGTCTCGCGGTCGACGCAGGCGGCCGGATCCAGGCACGGGCGCAGCGCCCGCTCAGCGCCCGCTACCCGCAGCCGGGCTGGAGCGAGTTCGACCCCGAGGAGGTGCTCGCGCGCTGCGAGGAGGTGCTGCGCGAGGCGCTCGCCGCCGCGCGGCTCACCGCGCGCGACCTCGCCGGGATCGGCATCGTGACGCAGCGCGCGAGCGCGCTCGCCTGGGACGCCCGCACGCTGCGCCCGCTCGCGCTCGCGCAGAGCTGGCAGGACCAGCGCACGGGCGAGCGCGTCGCGGAGTTCCGCAAGCTCGGCATTCCGCTCACCACGCTGGCCTCGGCGCCTAAGTTCGAGTGGTGGCTCTCGCGCGACGACGCCGTGCGCGCGGCCGCGCGCGAGCGACGGCTGCGGCTGGGGACGCCCGACAGCTGGCTGGCGGCGCGGCTCGCGAGTGGGGCGCCGCACGTGACCGACCCGGGCAACGCCTCCTGCACCGCGCTGTTCGACTCGGGCAAGGGCGAATGGGCGCAGGGACTGCTCGACCTGTTCGGCGTGCCGCGCGAGTCACTTGCCGCGCTGTGTCCGACCAGCGGCCCGATCGGCGAGACGCGCGCGGATCTGCTCGGCGCGCCTGTGCCGATCGCCGCACTGGCGGGTGACCAGCAGGCCTCGGCGTTCGCGCAGGGCGTGCACGCGCCCGGCGACGCGAAGCTCACGCTGGGCAGCTCCGCCATGCTCGACGTGCACACCGGAGCCGCCCCCGCTTCGCAGAGCGTTCCGGGCGCCTACCCGCTCGCGCTGTGGACGCTCGCCGACGGCGACCGCGCCTTCTGCCTCGAGGGCACGGTCGTCACCGCGGGCAGCGCCGTCGAGTGGCTGGCGGGACTGCTGGGCCGCGATGCCGTCGAGCTCTCGCGGCTCGCGGCCGCGACCGCGTCGAGCGCCGGCGTGCGCTTCCTGCCCGCACTGGCCGGGCTGGGCACGCCGTTTCTCGACGACACGGCGCGCGGCGCGTTCCTGGGCCTCTCGCGCGGCGCCGGACCCGGGGAGCTCGCGCGCGCGCTGTTCGAGGGCGTCGCGCAGCGCTGCGCCGACGTGTGCGAGGCGCTGCCGCTCGGCGGCGGTCCGCTGCGCGTCGACGGAGGCCTGGCGCAGAGCGAGGTGCTGCTCGGCGCGCTGGCCGACCTCACCGGGCGCGAGATTCTGCGCGCGGCCGAGGTCGAGGCCACGGCGCTCGGCGCCGCGCTGCTCGCGGGGCTGGCGCTCGGCGTGTTCGCCTCGGCGCGCGACTGCAGCGCACTCGCGGCGCCGTCGCTGCGAGTCGCGCCGCGACTGGGCGAGAGCGAGCGCGCCGCCGCGCGCGCGAGCTGGCAGCGTGCACTCGCGGCCGTCCGCGAGCTCAGCTCGCGCGCATGACCAGGAACCCGGCGCGCGGGAAGTGCACGACCACCTCGCCGACCTCAGGCGCGCTGCGCCGGATCGCGATCTCGTTCGCGGACGAGCGCACCAGCTCGCCGGCGACGGGGTCGCGCCCGTAGTCGTCGGGCATCACTTGCACGCGGTCCCCCGGCTTCCAGCCGTTGGGCTCCCCCGGGTCGGCGGCGGGTGTCGTCTCGGGCTCGGCGGCGCGCGCGATCGCGAGCGCCTCCTTCGGCTCCATCGGCTTCATCGAGCCGTGGCCGATCGCACGCACGCGCTCGCGCCAGGCGGAGAGGTGCCGGTGCGCGGCGAGCACCTCGGCCGCGGGCGGGTAGTAACTCCCGAGGAACCAGATCGAGTGGTAGGTGGTGAAGTCGGCCAGCCCCGGCGCGGCGCCGAGCAGGAACGCCCGTCCGTCGGCGAGCTGTGCGTCGAGCCAGGCGAGCTGCGCGCGCAGCGCCTCCTTCAGCATCGGCACCGCGGCCTTCATCGCGTGGGTGTCGAAGCGCTGGCCGGTGCCCATCAGCTTGGAGCGGTCGTCGATGAACTCCTTCGGCACCTGGTCCGCCATCTGCCCGAAGATCACGCCGACCGCGGCCTGGAAGAACACGCGATCGGACCAGAACGCGAAGGCCCAGCTGGTGGCCTCGCTTCCGCCCGGGTGGACGGTGGGCGCCGGATGGCGGCGCTCGAGCTCGCGCACGATGCACTGCGAGTCGCAGTAGACGTCGGCGCCGATCTGCATCACCGGGATCTTGCGGTAGGCGCCGGTGAGCGGCAGCAGCTCGGGCTTGGGCATGATGCTCGGCTGCTCGACGGCGCGCCAGGACAGGCCCTTCAGGCCCAGCGTGAGTCGGACCTTCTCGCTGAACGGGGAGGCGGGGTAGTGGTGCAGGATGATCTCGTGCATGGCGGGATCATACGCGAGCTAGCTGGCCGCGATGCGGAGCTCGGCCAGCGGCAGCCTCGCGGTGCGGCGCAGCCAGAAGAGCATCAGCCCCGCGACGATCGCCAGCCCGACCAGGAGCCCGAGCCAGATGCCCGCGAGGCCGGCGCGCCCGGCCGCGCCGAGCCAGGCGCCGAGCGGCAGCGCCAGCGCGTAGCCCAGCAGGTTCGCGAGCGCAGGCGCCTGCGTTCGCCCCGCCCCGCGCAGCACGCCGCCCGCGACGACCTGGGTGCCGTCGAACACCTGGAACGCCCCCGCGATGGGCAGGATGGCCGCGGCCAGCTCGATCACGGGCAGGTCGGTGGTGAACAGCCGCGGCAGCTCCCAGCGCAGCAGCACGAACGTGGCGGCGGAGATCAGCATCACCGCGGCGCCGAGCCCGAGCGCCACGCTTCCCGCGCGCCGCGCGCCTTCGAGGTCGGACGCGCCGATCAGGTTGCCCACCCGCACGCTCGCCGCCAGCGCGATGCCCAGCGGCACCTGGAACCAGAGCGCGATCAGGTTCAGGACGATCGTGTGGCCCGCGAGCGCCGGAGCTCCGAGCCAGCCGGCCATCATCGCGGCGAGCGACCACGCGCTGCCCTCGAACGAGAGCTGCGCGCCGATCGCCACGCCCACCCGCGCGATCTGCGCCAGGCCGCGCAGATCGAGCGAGCGCCGGTCCCAGGCGCGCCACGCACCTCGGTGTAGCCCGCCTCCGCGCACGATCGCCGCGAGTGCGAGCGGCTCGGCCATCGCGACCGCGCACGCCGCGATGCCGGCGCCGCGCAGCTCGAGCCGCGGCAGCCCGAGCTCGCCGAAGATCAGCGCCCAGCCCAGAAAAAGGTTGAGCGCGTTCATGCCGAGTGCGACCCACATCGCGGGTGACACCAGGTTGCGGCCGGCGAGCCAGCTGCGCAGCGCGGTGAAGCCGAGCATGAACGGAATGCTCGGGATGCGCAGCCAGTTGTAGGTCGCGGCTGCGCGCGCGATCTCGGGGTCCTGCCCGAGTGCCACCAGCGCGGGCGCAGTGAGTCCCCAGGCGACGCCCACCGGAATGCTGGCGAGCAGCGCCACCACCAGGCCGCGCTGCAGCGCGACCGCCGCGCCCTCGTCGTCGCCCTCGCCGAAGGCCTGGGCCACGATCGGATCCATGCCCATGACCGTGCCCATACCGAGCGAGAGCGTGGCCCAGCCCCACTGGTTCCCGAGCGCGGAGGCATCGAGCGCCGCGACGGAGACGTGCCCGAGCAGGAGCACGTCCACCACGCCCAGCAGCATGAAGGCGACCTGGGTGGCGACGATCGGCCAGGCCAGTCGCCAGAGCGAGCGGAGCTCGTCGCGGCTCGGGGAGGACATGGCGTCTCCGACGGAGGGGACCGCACCTTAGCGGAGCGAAGCGCGGGAGTGCCAATGCCGCCGCGTGTTATCTTCCTCACAGTTCCGTCTCGGAGTTCGCGCTTGCGAAGACCCCTCCTCCGCTGGCTCGCGTGCGCCGCGCTCGTGTACGCACCCGCTTGCGGGCGCAACGAGCGCACGGCGGAGGCGCCCCTCGCCGCGCTGCCCGCGGAGCTAACCCCGGACTCCGACCACGACGCCGCCCCGGTGGGAGGTGGAGGTCGCGCCGACGCCGAACGAATCCCCGAGGACATCCCCGTCCCGCGAGGGCTGCGATCGCTCTCCGTGAATTCGACGGAGCCCGGGGCGCTGGTCGCGGTCTACACCGGCGACCTCGATCCGGAGGAGGTCGCCAAGGGGTTCGCGGACGGGCTCAAGCGGACCGGATGGTCCATCGACGAATCGCGCTCGACCGGCTCCGATCTCGGTCTGCTCGCGCGCAAGGACCAGCGCATGGCGTCGGTGGTGGTGACTCGTCTCTCCGGCCGGCTCCACGTCGAGCTGGGCGTCTGGGCGCCCCGCTAGCCGCCGGAAGCGCGGCTCAGGAGCGCTCGAGATAGCGCCGGTACGCCACCATCCGCGCCAGCGTGCGGATGGCGCGGTGACCCGAAGGCGAGGTGACCCGGCCCGACTCGCGCACGCCGGCGGGGCCGGTGTTTCCGTAGGCCGCACCGGTGTAGACCAGGTCACTGGCGACCAGGATCGGCTTGTCGTGGCGGCGGCTCGCCTCGGCCGCCGCCAGGGCGTAGCGCCGGTCCTGGCTCTCGTGGAACGTGCCGATGCGCTCGATGCCGTAGTCCGGCCAGAACGGGCCGCTGCGGAACATCTGGGCCTGGCTCGCCTGGATGCCGATGCCCAGGTAGACGATCGCATCGACGCCCGGGTGCGCCGCCATCAGCTCCAGCACCTCGGGGATCGTGTCCCGGGTCTCGCCGCCCGCCAGGTCGATCGGATTGCCGCGGCTCCAGCGCGCCGGAACCATGGTGTCGATCTTCGCGCGGAGGTCGTCGGGCAGCGGGATCAGCTCGAGGCCCGCCTGGACGCAGGCGTCGGAGGTCAGCACGCCCCAGCCGCCCGCGACCGTGAAGATCAGGGTGCGCGGGCCGCGCGGCAGGGGCTGGGTGGCGAAGGCGGCGGCGGCCTCGTAGGCCTCCTCGACGGTGTCGGTGCGCGTGATGCCGACCTGGCGGCAGATCCCCGAGAAGATGCGGTCGTCCGACGCCAGCGCGCCGGTGTGACTGCTCGCGGCGCGCTTGCCGGCGCTGGTGACTCCCCCGCGCACCACCACCAGCGGCTTTCGCGCGGTGTGAGCGCGGGCGACCGCGGTGAAGCGCCTGCCGTCACCCACGCCTTCGAGATAGGCGAGAGACACCGCGGTGTCCGGATCCTCGCCGTAGTACTCGAGGTAGTCGGAGAGCTCGAGCATCGCGGAGTTGCCGCAGGAGATGGCCTTGGACATGCCGACCCCGGTGAGACAGCCGTAGTTCATGAAGCTCGAGGCGAGATTCCCGCTCTGCGAGACCACCGAGATCGGCCCCGGCGGGGGATAGGGCGCGACGATCTGCGCGCACATCGACACCGCGGTCGAGATCAGCCCCTGGCCGTTCGGACCCGCGATCGCGATCCCCAGCTCGTGGCCGAGCGCGACCAGGCGCTGCTCCATCTCGGCGCCGTCCGCCGACTCGCCGTAGCCGGCCGAGGCGACGAAGGCAGCGCGCACGCCGATCTTCGCGCACTCGCGCAGGAGCTCCTCGTTCACCGTGTTCGGCGTGCACAGGAACACCAGGTCGGCGCGGCCGTGCGGCACCTCCGCGATGCTCTTGTACGTCGGGCGGCCGAAGGACTCCACGCCCTCGCGGTTGATCGGGAAGATCTCGCCCTTGTAGCCGCACGACACCAGGTTGTGGAACGCCACGGTGCCGAACTTCCCCGGGTGCTGGGACACTCCGGTCACCACCACGCCGCGCGGGTAGAAGAGCGGGCGGAAGCGGTCGACGATGCGGCTCACCGCGCCTCTCCCTCGAGCTCGACCAGCGCGTCGATCACCACCGGCCGGTCGCCCGAGACGATCAGCGGGTTCACGTCGATCGAACGGACCTCGGGCCACGACGCCCCGATCCGGCCCAGCGACTCGAGCACCGCCGCCAGCGCACGCCGGTCCACCGCCGGCTCGCCGCGGAACGGGCCCAGGAGCTTCTTGTACTGCAGCGCGTCGATCAGGTCCTCCGCGTCGCCGCGCGCGAGCGGCGCCGCGGCGAAGGCGACGTCGCCCAGCGCTTCGGCGAAGATCCCGCCGAGCCCGAGCATGACGCACGGGCCGAACTGCGGATCGCGCACCAGCCCGGCGATCAGCTCGCGGCGCCCCGCGACCATGCGGCAGACCAGGAGCCGCGCGTCGCCGTCGTCGGGCCGCCGCGCCGCGAGCAGCGCATCCGCCGCCTCGCGCACCGCCTCCGCGCTGCCGAGCCCCAGCCGCACCAGCCCGCGCTCGGTCTTGTGTGCGATCTTGCGCCCGCACAGCTTGAGCGCGACCGGAAAGCCCAGCTCTTCCGCCGCGCGCACCGCCGCCCCCGCGTCGTCGACCAGCCGGTCGTGCGGGACGTCGACTCCCGCGGCGCGCAGCAGCTCCTTCGACTCGTGCTCCGACAGCGTGTGCGACGACATGGGAGCGGCAGCATACCACCGCCTGCCGCTCACTGGATGCGGGCGGTCGCCCTGGCGACGCGCGTCGCGAGGATTCGCGAGAGATTCCGATACAGGATGGCCGAAATTCTCGGTGCCCGGCGCTCCAGCCGCGCCAGGCCGTGCTGAGTGAGTCGCAAGAGCCGCGTGGGCGCGGTCACGTCGAGCTCGGCCGAGGGCTTGCGGGTGTAGAATGCGACCTCGCCGACGAGGTCGCCGCGCCGCATCCGGTTCAGCAGCTCGCGGCCGGTCGCGGTCTCGATCGAGGCCTCGAGCTCGCCGTCGATCACCAGGAACATCTCGCGGCCCTCGTCGCCCGAGCGCAGCAGCGGCTGTCCCGCGGGCACGCGCCGCACCGTGCCGTGCTGCGCCACGATGCGGCACTGCGCCGTGGTGAGCCCGTTCAGCAGCGGGAAGGCGGCCTGCGGATTCGGTCCCAGGTCGAGTGAGAGCGTGTCCCACAGCGTGACCACCTGCAGGTCGGCGCAGAGCGCGGGCGCCAGCGCGAAGTTCGCGAGCCACGCCACCACCAGCGCCCCCGCGGCGCTGAGCCCGAGCCAGCGCAGCTCGCCGATCGGCGAGGTCGCCAGCACCGCGAAGCCGAGCGACAGGGCCAGCATCGCGAAGGTCACCGGCCGGCCGGCACCGATCAGCGCGCGCGCCGTCGCCGCCTCCTGGTCCGCGAGCCGGCGGGCCTCGGCGGAGAAGCGGGCGAAGTACTGGATCGTCCCGTTCAGCGCGAAGCCGAGCGCGATCGGCGGCACCACGCTGGTGGCGAGCGAGAGCGGTGCATTGGCGGCGCCCAGGAAGCCGAAGCAGAACGCGATCGTCACCGCGCTCGGCGCGAGCACCCGCAGCCCCGCCCAGGGCGAGAGGAACAGGATCGAGAGGATCGCGTGCGCGACGCCGAGCGCGAGCACCAGGCTGTGCAGCTGCGCCGACACCACCGAGTCGGTGAGTCGCTGGAAGGCGACCGGCTGGCCGGTCACGACACCGTGCAAGCCCGGCGGCAGCTTCGCCAGCTGGCCGTCGATCCGCGCCACCAGCGCGCGGACGTCGCCGGTGGCGACGGTGCGCGTGCGCACCACCACGTCGGCGCGCTGGCAGGCCGCGTCGACCAGCGCGTTCTGCTCGTCGCTGCGGCCCAGGGCGAGCAGCTCCGCGGTGAGGCGCGGGTCCGTCGGCAGCGCCGAGCCGCCCGGCGCTGCGCCGCTGATCGCCTGATACAGGAGCCTCACCCAGTCGGCGAGCGACAGCGCGCCGCCGACTTCGGGCTGCTGCGCGAGCCAGTCTTCGAGCTGCTCGAGCGCGCGCAGGTTGGCGGGCTGTGCGAAGGCGTCGCGCTGGCTCCCGTCCACCACCACGCGCAGCTGGCCCACGCCGTCGAGTCGGCGGTTCAGCGCGTCGAAGTCGCTGCGGGTCTCGTCGCCGCGCGGCAGCGCGTGCGGAAGGTCGGTGGAGCTGCGCACGCGCAGCGCGGCGGCGCCCGAAAGCGCGAACAAGATCGCGAACGCAGCGATGGTGCGCCGTGGATGGCGCACCACGAAGCGCCCCGTGGCGGCGGCGATGCGCGTGTAGCGGTCGGGCGGTGCGGGGGCGGGCCCGCGCGCGAAGCTGAAGGGGCGGCCGAACGCGAGTAGCATCGCGGGCGTCACCGTCACCGACGCGGCGAACGCCACGAGCAGCCCGACCATCCCGAGGCCCGCGAACTCGCGCAGCGCCGAGACCGGCGTGACCACCGCGGCGAGCAGGCTCACGGCGGTGGTCAGCGCGGCGAGCAGCAGCGGCAGCCCGACCCGGCGCAGCGCGCGCACCATGCTCTGGGCCGCCGGCCGCGCGGGCGACTCGCGCAGCTCGTCGTAGTACGCGGCGATCACGTGCACGGGGTAGATCAGCGAGAGCACCATCAGCACCAGCGGCAGCGCCACGGTCACGCCGGAGAGCGGCCGGCCCAGCGCGCCCATCAGCGCAAACGTCCACAGCTGCGCCAGCGAGAGGGTGATGAGCGGCAGCAGCATTCCGCGCGTGGTCTTGAACGCGAACGTGAGCACCACGAACACCGAGAACAGCACCAGCGGCAGGCGCAGGCGCAGGTCCTGGGCGGTGACGATCGGAGTGGCGGTTCCCAGGTGCTGGGTGCCGGTGACCTCGATCGCCACGCCGCGCGCCTCGTCCCGCGCGATCCGCCCGATGCGCGCGTCGATCTCCCGTGCCATCAGCTCCCGGTCCGACAGGTTCGCGAGCTCGACCACGATCGCCGCCAGCCGCCCGTCGCGCGACACCACGCGCCCGGTGAGCAGCGGGTTCTGGAGCGCGGCGCTGCGCAGCGCCGCGAGCTCGGCGGGATCGACCGGCGGGCGCGCGAGCAGTGGCTCGATGCGCACTCCGTCGCCGTCCGCGCGCGGCACAGGCACCGTCGCCAGCGAGCTCACGTGATGAACCTCGGGCAGCTGGCGCAGGCGCTGGGTGATGCGCCAGAGCGAGCCCAGCGGCTCGGGCCGGAACACGTCGTCCGCCAGGAGGCCGACGATCACGGTCTCGTCGTTGCCGAACAGCCGGCGGGTCTCGCGGTAGAGCTGGCCTGCCTCGTCGGCGCGCGAGATCAGCCGGTCCGAGGACGCGTCGAAGCGCAGCCGGCTCTCGCCGCGCCGGAAGTCCCAGACACTGGGAAGTGTCAGCGCGGAGAGCAGGAGAGCCAACGCGAGCACGGCCCACGGGCGGGCCGCCAGCAGGCGGAGCAGACGATTCATGGGGACAGTGGGGCTAGTGTGCGGCGCGCGCGAGCGCGTCCGGAGTGAAGAAGTCGTCTTCGATCTTCGCCGGCAGCTCGAGCGAGAGGATCTCCATCTGCGTGGTGCTGCCGTCTTTCTCGTCGACCAGCTTCGCGCGGTGCGGGTTGGCGAAGCCCGAGTCGATCTTCACGTCGGCGGGGTCGACCGTATAGATCTTGCGCGGGCGCTCGCCCTTCGCGAAGTCCTTGGTGTAGCTCTCGCGCCGCATCACCGTGCACCATTCTTGGTCGATCGAGGTGACGATGCGCGAGTAGTCCGAGCCGCCGCCGGGTGAGGGCTTGGTCTCGACCACGTAGAGCTTGCGGCCGCCGATTTCGCCGTCGGCGAGCCGGCGCACCTGTCCGGGGAAGAGCACGCGCGCAAAACGCGCGAAGTCCTCGAGGCTGACGTTCGAGCCGAAGAGCTTGTTGCGGCCTCCGGTCTCGACGCGCTCCGCCTTTCCGCGGGCGTTCTCGTAGGCCCAGGCTTCGCCGATCGCGTCGCCGTCGCTCACCAGGTAGGCGGAGACCTGGTCCTTGGGAGCGTCGTGGCGGGCGATCACGGCGACGCTGCGCGCGCCCTCGGGAGCGGTGCGGCTCCAGTATTCGAGCTCGATGCTGCGCGGCTCGCCCTTGGCGGGCTGGTAGCTCAGCTTCGCGTGTGCGTGCGCGCTCGGAGGCAGATTGTGGATCGCGCAATCCGCCACGTCCTGGATCGAGCCCGCGCCGCGCGCGACGCCCGCGAACGGCGCGGCGCCGGCGAGCGTGACCCAGAGCACGATGACCGCTCGCGACACGCGCGGGGAGGACATGCCCCTAAGCTACCGGCTCGGCGCGCGCGCGCAAACGAGCCGCGACTCACTCCGCGCTGGGGCGCACGAGCTCGCGCTCCGCGCGCTCGATCGCGGCGACCTGATCGTCGGCGCTGCGCCCGGCGTTCAGCAGCACGAGGCGATCCACACCCAGCGCCGCATAGCGCTGCACGGCGTCGAGGTCGAGCTTCGCGCGCGGGGGAGGTGTGATGGAGATCTCCAAGCGGCCCAGCGCGGGCTCGCGGTCGAGCCGCTGCTCGGCGGCGCGCAGCCCCTCGAGCGCGCGGCGCGTGGCGTCGAGGTCCAGCGCGAAGCCGTACCAGCCGTTGCCGTAGCGCGCGGCGCGGCGCAGCGCCGCGGGACTCATTCCCCCCACGACGATCGGCGGGTGGGGCGACTGCACCGGGCGCGGCTGCGCCTGGATGCCGCCGAACGCGACGTACTCGCCCTTGTACTCGGGCTTGTCCTGCGTCCAGAGCGCGAGGATCGCCTCGATGTATTCGTCGGTGCGCCGGCCGCGGTCCGCGAACGGCACGCCGAGCGCCTGGAACTCGGGCTTCAGGTAGCCCGCGCCCAGTCCGAAGACGAGCCGGCCATGCGACAGCCGGTCGACGCTGGCGAGCTCCTTCGCGAGCACGACCGGGTTGCGCTGCGGCAGGATGATGATGCCGGTCGCGAGCCGCAGCTCGCGGGTCTGTGCGGCGATGAACGCCAGCGCGACCGCCGGGTCGAGCAGCTTGGTCTGCGGCGGCGCGGGAGAGGGCGGCGCCTGTGGATCGGGCAGCACCACGTGCTCGGCGGTCCAGACCGAGTCGAAGCCCGCAGCCTCGGCGGCGCGCGCGACCTGCAGCGCGGCCTCCGGCTCGGAACACACCCCGGTGTTGATCCCGTGCAGCCCGAACTTCATGGCGCTTCTCCCGGCGCTCATGCGAGCGCGGGACGGATTCTACTCGCAATCGCCTCGACTGAGCGCGCGAGCTCGCCCGCGTCCGCGTAGCGGTCGGAGTGGACCAGCCGCGTGGCGCCGAGCTCGCGGTAGGCGCGCGCGAGCTCGGCGGCGCGAGCGGGATCCTGCAGCGGGAGCCGCGTCATCACGGCGATCTCGGGCGCAGGCTTCCCGGCAGCCGCGAAGGCATCGCGCAGCCGTGCGATCTGCGGTGCGAGGTCGGCGGGCTTGGCGCCGATCGGCATCCAGCCGTCGCCGAAGCGCGCGGCTCGCGCGAGCGCGTGCGGCGCAGCGCCGCCGACCAGGATCGCCGGCCGCTGTGGCCGGGGCAGGAACAAGAAGCGCTGCCCGTGCGCCTCGACCACGTCGTTGGCGAACGCGCGCGCGAAGAAGTCGAGCGCGGCGTCGCTGTCCGCGGCGCGGCGCGCACGCGGAACGCCGAGCGCACGGAACTCGGCCTCCATCCAGCCGATGCCGACGCCCAGCGCGGTGAGCCGGCCGCCCGAGAGCTCCTGGATCGTGGCGATCACCTTCGCGGTCGGGAGCGCCGCGCGATAGGGCAGGATCAGCACCGCGGTGCCGAGGCCGATGCGCGCGGTCTGCGGCGCGAGCCAGGCGAGCGCAGTGAGAGGATCGAGGTAGCGGCCGCCCGAGCCCTCGGAGTCGTCGGGCGGAATCGCGACGTGGTCCGGGACGAAGATCTCGTCCAGGCCTGCCGACTCCGCGGCGCGCGCGCACTCGGCGAGCGTCTGCGCGGTCGACTGCGGGCCCATGGTACGCAGCGAGACACCGAGCTTCACGGGGCGATTCTACGCTGCGGGCAGGTCCTCGAAGAAGACCTGCAGCTCGCGCGGCGTGGCGAAGATCTCGGCGCCCGGGGCGAGCGCCAGCTCGCGCGCGCGCTCGGCGGGGATCTCGGCCTGGACCACGGATCCGCCGGTCGACACGAGCTCGAGCCTGGCGCGCGGTCCCACGCTCTGCACACGCTGCACGCGCGCGCAGAGGGCGTGCCCGCCGAGCGGCGCATGCGAGAGCTCGATCTCCTCGGGACGGAACCCCACGCGCGCCTTGCGCCCTTCGACGGTGGCCGACAGCCAGTTCGCCTCGCCCAGGAAGCCGAACACGAACGGCGTCGCGGGTCGGCGGTAGACCTCGTCGGGCGTGCCGACCTGCTCGATCCTGCCCTCGTTCACCAGCACCACGCGGTCGGCGAGCTCGAGCGCCTCCTCCTGGTCGTGGGTCACGAACAGGCTGGTGATGCCGAGCTCGTCGTGCAGCTGGCGCAGCCAGCGGCGCAGGTCGCGGCGTACGCGCGCGTCGAGCGCGCCGAACGGCTCGTCGAGCAAGAGCACGCGCGGCCGCACCGCGAGCGCCCGCGCCAGTGCGACGCGCTGGCGCTGTCCGCCCGAGAGCTGGGTGGGCATGCGCCGCGCCAGCCCTTCGAGTTGCGCCGACGCCGGCGGAGAGCGCCTCGCCGAACACCGCCGCGAGGGGGAGCAGCAGGAACAGGCCCACGAAGCCCAGCGCCAGTGCGATCAGCGCCGCGCGCACCCCCGACGGGTCGCGCAGCGCGGCGCTCAGCGAGGGCGGGGCGGCGCGCTCGGCCGTTGCGAGTGCCGCCGCGGTCATGCGAGCTCGCTCCCGGCGCCGGAGAGCCGGCGCCGGCCGAGCGCTTGCAGCGCGTTGATCGCGAGCAGGAGCGCGAACGAGGAGACCAGCATCACGGTCGCGATCGCCGTGGCTCCGGCGTAGTCGTACTGCTCGAGCTTGGTCACGATGAGCAGCGGCACGATCTCGGTGCGCAGCGGCATGTTCCCCGAGATGAACACCACCGAGCCGTACTCGCCGAGCGCGCGTGCGAAGGCCAGCGCCGAGCCGGTGACCAGCGCGGGCCAGAGCGCCGGGAACAGCACGCGGCGGAAGGTCTGCAGCCGGCCGGCGCCCAGACTCGCGGCGGCCTCCTCGGCCTCGGCCTCCAGGTCCTCGAGCACCGGCTGCACCGTGCGCACCACGAACGGCACGCCGATGAAGGTGAGCGCCAGCGTGACGCCGAGCGGTGTATAGGCGGCCTGGATGCCGAGCGGCTCGAGCCAGCGGCCCACCCAGCCGTGCGGCCCGAGCAGCGTGGTGAGCGTGATGCCGGCGACGGCCGTGGGCAGCGCGAAGGGCAGGTCGACGAAGGCGTCGACCAGGTCATGGCCTGGGAAGCGGTAGCGGACCAGCACCCAGGCTAGCACCAGGCCGAACAGCGCGTTCGTCCCGGCCGCCGCGAACGAGGCAGCGAAGCTGAGCCGGTACGCGGCCAGCGCGCGGGGCGAGGCCACCGCGGCGGCGAAGTCGGCGAGCGGCAGCGACGCGCTGCGGAAGAACAGCGCGGACAGCGGCAGCAGCACCAGCAGCGACAGGTACAGGATGGCGAAGCCGAGCGTGAGCCCGAACCCCGGCAGGACGCGGTGGCGAACGCTCGCCAAGGTTCAGCGACCCGCCGCGTAGATCTGGTCGAACACGCCGCCGTCGGCGAAGTGCGTGGCCTGCGCCTTCTTCCAGCCGCCGAAGTCCTTGTCGATCGAGAGCATCTCGAGGATGGGGAACAGGCTCGCGTACTTCGCCGCGACCCTCGGATCGGCGGGCCGGTAGAAGTGCCTGCCGATCAGGTCCTGTGCCTCGGGCGAGTAGAGATACTGCAGATACTCCGAGGCCGCGGCGGTCGTGCCGTGGCGCCGCGCCACGGCCTCGACCACGGCCACCGGAGGCTCGGCGCGCACGCTGAGCGACGGCGCCACCAGCTCGAACTGGCCCGTGCCGAGCTGCGCCAGCGCGAGCAGCGCCTCGTTCTCCCAGGCGATCAGCACGTCCCCGATGCCGCGCTCCACGAAGGTCGTGGTGGCACCGCGCGCGCCGGCGTCGAGCACCGGTGCGTTCCGGTAGATCGCCGCCACGAACGCGCGCGCCTTCGCCTCGTCGCCGCCGAACCGGCGCTTTGCGTAGCCCCAGGCGGCGAGATAGTTCCAGCGCGCGCCGCCCGACGTCTTCGGGTTGGGCGTGATCACCGCGATCCCGGGCTTGGCGAGGTCGTCCCAGTCCTTGATGCCCTTGGGATTTCCCTTGCGCACCAGGAACACGATGGTCGAGGTGTAGGGGCAGCTGTTGTTGGGCAGGCGGGTCTGCCAATCGCGGGCCACCAGCTGCCCGCGCTCGGCCAGCGCGTTCACGTCCCCGGCCAGGCCCAGCGTGACCACGTCGGCCTCGAGCCCGTCGATCACGGCGCGCGCCTGCTTGCCCGAGCCGCCGTGCGACTGGTTCACCGTCACGCTCTCGCCGTGGAGAGCCTGCCAGTGCTTCGCGAACAGCGCGTTGTAGTCCTGGTAGAGCTCGCGCGTCGGGTCGTACGAGACGTTGAGCAGGGTCACGTCGGCTCGGGCGGGCACGGACGCGAGCAACGCCGAGACGGCCAGAACCAGAGTGAGTCGCTTCGAAGTCATTGCGGTCCTCTAGAAGGAGATCTGGGCGCGGCCGATCAGCACGCCTTCCGTCTTGCGGTTGGGGTGGCCGTCGAGGTTGCGGAAGGAGGTGTTGTCGTAGTCGAACGCGAACTTGAACACGCGGTTCAGGTACCAGTTCACGCCGACGCTCCAGAGCGTGGCGGACTTGGCGCTCACGGCCGGATCGGCGAAATTCGCCTGGAAGACCGAGTCGTCGACCTTCAGCTGGCTGATGCGGGCGACCAGCTCCCACGCACCGAACCCGCCGTGCCCGGGGTCGACGTTCACGCTCGGGATGACACCTTTGAACGACTCGTTCTCTCCGGTGATCGCCCAGCCGGCGGAGAGCTGCCAGGCGTCGTTGCGCGCGCGGACGTCGGCGAATTTCGGGCGCGCGAATTCGCGCGAGGAGTTCACGTACTCCGCCAGCAGCCCGACCGGGCCCCAGTACCAGTACAGCTGCGGCGCGTAGCGCGCGGCAGGCCCGGTCTGCGTGACGCCGGCGCGGAACGCGAAGAAGGTTTGCTGCCCGGACGTCTTGTAGCCGCTGCCCGGAGTGCCGGTCTCGTGGCCGTAGGTCGTGGCGAAGCCGAGCCCGAACCCCTCCAGCGCCGGGATGCCCGATTCCTGGAACGGGTTCGTGAACACGCGCGCGACCAGGTCCTTGTCGTTGCCTGTGTCGGTGTCGTCGCTGGCGGCGCCGTCGGCGGTGCCGTTCATCCAGGCGAGCTGGTAGTTGAAGATCCCTTCCGCGATCACGCCCTGCAGCATCACGCCCAGGTCGCGGTTGGGGACGAGCTGCGTTGGCAGCGCGCGCTCGTTGAACCACATCGCGGTAGCGGACCGCAGCCGCTCGAGCCCGACGGGTCCGGTGTACTTGCCCACCTCGAGCTGTGCCTCGGGCAGGTAGCGGAGGTTCGCCCAGGCGTCCTGGATGACCAGCGTGCTGCCCGCGAAGTCCGGCATGATCCGGAAGTCCACGACGTTCGCGAGCGTGCCCTCGAGGATCGGGCGGATGCGGCGGAAAAAGAAGGTGTCGGAGCCGGGCGGCAGGTTGTCGGGCGCGCTGGTGAAGAAGCGCCCGTCGAACTGGGTGTAGCCGCGCAGGCGCAGCACCCAGGCGGAGTCGGCCGAGCGCAGCGAGAACCCGTCGCTGCCTGCGGTGATCGTCGGCTGCGGGCCCTTGCTGGCCTGCGTCTCGGAGTCGACCTCGAGCTGCCGGCGCACCAGCGCGAGCTCCTGCTCGAGCTGCTCCACGCGCTGCTCCAGCGCACCACGATCTCCAGGAGGATCGGCGGCGGCGCCGCGGGATGCGGCCAGGAGAACGAGAGCCAGTACGGCTGCGAGCAAGCGGATCATGAGCGCACGGCGCTGAGCAACCGGCGTGCCGCAGCTCGAGAACCCCGAATCGGCGTTCCGGGCGCCAATCAGTCGAAACTCCGCTTCATTGAACGGATTTGCTATTCTGATTGATTGAGAAACCGCTTGGTGGAGCGGAAATTCCGTGGAGAGATTTGCCAGCTTGCTGCTCGAAATCTGGCGCGAGGTCGGCAGGCACATCGAGATCGGCGAGGCGGGCGAGCGCTGCATGCCGCTGCTCGCGCGCCGGCTCCCGGTCGGGGAGCTGGTCGTGCGCCGGCTCGATCTCGCCCAGGGCGAGCTCGACACCCTCGC
>Ga0318563_10000204_pt1 | contig 25355 bp, 25 predicted proteins | sample GRESIP066b5f19_FD_203689 | JGI IMG/M metagenome (GOLD analysis project Ga0318563, IMG submission 203689) | Tropical soil microbial communities from Luquillo Experimental Forest, Puerto Rico - GRE.SIPMG.066b5f19 | ecosystem: Environmental > Terrestrial > Soil > Tropical forest > Bulk soil... | reverse complement strand
CCCTCAGGTTCCCTGGTACCGCATTTTATTTTTTTTCGTTCCCACAGGAATATTCCCATCATTGATAACTTAAAATTTTCATCATGAAAAAACTTTTGTTCATTGTTCCCGCACTGCTTCTGTTCTCTTTTATTACAGCCGACAATACTCTTTCGAAAAAGGAAAGGAAATCAGCTGCCAGCCTGCTGAAAGATACCGAATCGGGTGTCCTGAATTCGGTTAAAGGCCTCAGCGATGCCCAGTTGAAATATAAACCAGCTCCGGACAGATGGAGTGTTGAAGAGTGCCTTAAACATATTGCCATTTCTGAACAAATGATCTGGGGAATGATCGACAACACAATGAAGCAGCCGGCCAATCCCGATAAAAGGATTGATATAAAAGTAACGGATGATGATATCATCAAGAGGCTGGAAGACCGTTCGACCAAGATCAAGACAATGGATCCCCTTAAGCCGGAAAACACTCCATTTACATCCCCAGCCGATGCTTTAGCCTCCTTCAAGGACAACAGGGGAAAACTTATTGACTATGTCAAGAAAACCCAGGACGACCTGCGTGACCATATTGCGTCACTACCCATCGGGACTTATGATTGTTACCAGCTGATCCTCCTGATAGGGGCACACAGCAACCGCCATACCCAGCAAATTGAGGAGGTAAAGGCTGATCCTAATTTTCCCAAAAACTAAAGTGTGATCAAAAGGATGGGGAGCCCGGACTTGAAATCAAAGATATGGGATACAGCCTTTCAAGAAATCATGGGTCATTTAAGGATGAATCTTTTAGCGTGGCAGCCGTTTTAATTTATATCTCGTATCATGATATAGTGGTTGTCCTTATTGGAGTTAAATATTAAAATATACCCGGAGCATATGAGTTGGACGATTTCCAGTTTTGCCATTTCCATCCTTGCTGTCATTTGCCTCGTTTTCGTCATGATTTCCTGTTCTTTTACCCCAAGAGCAGCCCGGAAACTGTATATAGAAGCGAGAAATGAACCCTATGATATTATCGTAGTACCCGGCGTTCCGCTGGAGAAGGGTAAATGGAGCAGAACCATGAAAGGACGGGTCTACTGGTCAAAGTACTTATTCGAACAGGGAATTACAAAAAATGTCATGTATTCTGGTTCTTCCGTCTATTCGCCCTATTTTGAAGGCGAAGTCATGGCTCTTTATGCAGAAGCTCTGGGCATCCCCAAACAACACATTTTTTCGGAAACCAGAGCAGAACACAGTACCGAGAATATTTACTATTCCTATTACAAAGCATTATCGCTTGGTTTTCATCGTGTAGCCCTGGCTTCAGACGCGTTTCAGACCAAAGCGCTGAGAAAATTTATCAGAAAGAAAATAAGCCCGGAAATCGGACTGATCCCGATGGTGGGTGATACAATGAGAGCCATGAATCCACAAATGACGGACCCGGCCATAAATTATCTTGAAACCTATAACAAGGATTTTGTTTCTATCAGGGACCGGGAGGGTTTTTGGAAAAGACTGAGAGGGACCCGCGGTCTGAATATTGATACGACCGCATATAAATGATGGCTTTGCCTGAACCCTGCAGTGACTCCATGATTTACCTGTTCTGTTTGGGAAAATCATCAATAGCTGTAAATAAAATCCCGCTCTCGCGGGCTATTGAGCATTCAACCATGTACAGGTTTATCTTTTCAGCAATTTATTGTTGACTATTCTGTCCATCACAACTTCTTTGTAGTATTTGGAGATGGGAATCTGAGCCTTCCCGGCATGAAGCATATTGCCTTCAATGGTTATGATCTTATCTATTGCTACCAGGAAAGACTTGTGTGGTTGAATAAAGCGATGGACTGGCAGCTTTTCCTGAAGGATTCTCAAGGGGAGATGGGCGATGATTTTTCTATCAGCGGTATGAATGGTGACATAATTTTCCATGGCTTCCATATATATTATGTCATCAAAATTGATTTTTTCCAGTTTGCCTTCTGCCTTTACAAATATGTAATCTTCCGGCCGATCTGGTTGTTGCTGGGCATTAAAATAATCCGCTGCCTTGTTTGCCGCTTTCAGAAACCGCTCAAATGAAATCGGCTTCAGCAGGTAGTCCAGGACTTCCAGCTCAAATCCCTGTATGGCATACTTTTCATAGGCAGTGGTAAATATGACTTTCGGCGGATCTGACAGGTTCCGGAGGAATTCAATCCCGGAAAGGTAAGGCATTTCAATATCGAGGAACAGGAGATGGACGGGACCCTTCCTGAGCATGGAATTGAGTTCGATGGCATTTTCGCATACACCCGCCAGTTCCAGAAAGTCTATTTTTTCAATATAACCCTGAAGCCCCTTTCTGGCAAAAGGTTCGTCATCGGTAATGATACATTTTAATCCACCTTGCATTGGTCCCCCTGAAGGGATCTGAGGTACATTCATATGTCATGATTCGGTATAAAAGGAAAGAGAGGCAATAAACCGGTTGTCTACTTTTTCTGCAGCAAAACTGTGTTTTCCGGGATAGAGCAGTTCAAGCCTTCTTTTGAGGTTTTCCAGACCGATCCCTTGCTTTCTTTTAGTTGCATAATCATCAGGGATTGAATTTTCCACCGAAAACATGATTCTTGTCTTCTCAGCTGCAGCCTTTACGTGAATCCAGTATTCGCCCCCAACATACTTGAAGGCATTCTCCACCAGCGGAAGAAAAAGAAGCGGGTAAACCTGCTGGCCGTTCAGGTTCGGGTCAAACTGAACATCCAGGGCAAGTCTTTCCGAGGTCCTTGTTTTTTGGACTTCAATATAGTTATTCAGATGCTGAAGCTCGCGGCTGACCGACACCGTTTGTTGCTGGTCGTACAGCTGGTACCGGAGCAGTTCGGAAAACTTCTCGATGCTTTTTTTGGCCTCCACTACGTTTTCGTCCATCTGGAAATACACCGAATTCAGAGCATTGAAAAGAAAATGCGGATGGTACTGGGCCTTGAGAAACTTCAGTTCTGTCTGCAGTTTGTCATTCGTTATCTTTTCCAGCTGAATTTTATTGGCAATATAGGCCTGGAGAAAATCGTTGCTGCGGACAATTCCATAGTAAATGATGGCATAGAGCAGGGGAATGGTGTTGAGGTCCGCCAGGTCGTACCACTGGAGTCCGTCATCCGTAACGGAAGCCAAGGTTGTTCCTATCGCGTTGACCAACACCAGGTTTACCAGGAATACATACCATAGCTCCTTAGCTATCCTCTTATAGCTAAAAACGGCCCCCCAATGGGTATCGAAATAGCGGAACAGCCGCCTGAAGGCCCAGACCAGCAGGTAACCCATGATCACACTGGCGACCATTTCCCCGCCATTCAGAAGCCAGCTTCTGTTCCAGAATTTCATGTTCGTGACCGAATCCAGCAGCAACCGGATGGTAAAATAAATCAGCAAACCATACACCGCAGGGAAACCAGTTTTCCAAAAAGTTTTCATGATGGCTAAATTACGAAATTTGAGGGGCAGCCAGGTAGACCCCTTCCGAACTGGGATCAACTGACGTCTGGGTAATGGCAGTTTTTGGATGTGTCTTTCCGGATTCCTTCATTCGGTAATATTCTTTTGGTTTCATCCCGAAGAGGAACCGCGTAAGGGCATAGGGACGGATAAAAAGATGGTAGATCCCAAGAGTTAGGGAAAAAGACACAATGATGGTAAACAAATATTTCAGTCCAATGGTATCGGTTGTCTTCACCACATAATAAACGATAATGATGATCACGGTCTGGTGAATGATGTAAAAAGGGTAAACCGCCTGGTTGATATAGGCGAGCACGCGATGTTTTCTGTCCAGGTATCTTTTTCCATATCCTACTGCGGCCAGGACCCAAGCCCACGCATTGACGGATGATAATACCAGATAGGCATAGGTTCTCCAGTCGGCCTCCCATTTACTGAGAACCTTCCAGGGTTCCAGGTCATTCCACCGCAAATAATTGATCGCCAGGATTGATAGAAATGCGAGGGTAAGCGATGTCCGGCGGTTCCTTTCCAGACTTTCCATAAAAAGGGGATTGGCTATGCAGAGGAATCCAGCCAGCAGGAAGAGTAGCCAGTAAGGAAAGTAGGCCCGGTCATGTACCAGATCGTTGGTTTCCGGAAACTTCAGGCTAAGGGCAGCATATAGGATCACACTGGGAAGGATAATGAGGTAGATCCTGCTGCCCCGAGCCATCCAGCCCAGCTTGTCCAAAATGTCTTTTCCTTTTCCCTTGATCAGCCAGACAAAAAGGGGAGCACAGGCGATATCATAGAGGAATAAATAAAGGATAAACCACAAGTGATGCCAGCTGAGATTGCCTTTGGGGTATGGAACTCCCTTGAAAATACTCAGGTAAAAATCAAAAAAATTACCTTGGTACCCCTGAGTGAGCCTTTCCATATAGACCTGCGGGGGTACAACAATAAGCATGCCTGCCAGAAGAGGTATAAACAGCCTTCGAAACCTGAGTCCAACAAAACTGGCACCGCTGCGGTGATGCAGCATAAAAAAGCTCACGGTCCCGGAAATGAAAAACAACAAAGGCATCCGAAATTGGTGGAGCCAGAAATTGAATTCAAGAAGAATATTGCTTGTTTCCCTGTTCTTTATATGCCATCCCCAGTCCGCAACATAGGCCATTCCGGAGTGGAAAAGAAGCACGCCAAATATGGACATGATACGGAGCCAGTCAAGGTAGGCTTGGCGGTTGGTTGCCTGCATAAAAATTATTTTCTTAAAAATAGATCGGCCTTTTTATCCCTTGAAATTTTTTTGACGTCAGGACCGTTACCGGTGACGAAAGGCCCCGGAACTTTTCCGGACGCTGGTGGTGGGAATGTTTCGATCTGCCAGAATAAAACGGAGGCCTACCAGATCCGGAAGGCTGTTTGCTGACCAGGGATCCGGAGGGAAGTTGAAACAGGAGGTTTCCAACTGCAGATGGTCAGGATATTTTACTGATTTTCTCCAGAAGGAGCTTTCTTTCGAGTTTTGATTGGGTAAGTGACAGGGCCTTTTCAAAAAAACTCCTGGCTTTATCCTGGTTGTTGATCTGGCTATACAATTGTCCCAGTGTGGAATGAAGAAGGTGGTACTGTTCCAGGGTATCTATTCCTGGTATGGACTGTATAGTGGTGATGGCCTGGGCCGGGCCTTCCACCTCTGCGACAACGATGGCCCTGTTTAATCCGACTACCGGGGTAGGTTGTATTTGATAAAGTAGGTCGTAGTAGTGCAGGATATTACGCCAGTTTGTTTGACTGAAAGAGGGGGCCGTACAATGTTCAAAGGCAATAGCTGCCTCAAGGTGATATTTGCTTATGTCTTTTCCCTCCGCGGAGCGGGACAGATAGGTCATTCCCAGCTGAATGAGGTTTTGATCCCACTGGGCTCTGTCCTGGTCTCTTAGCAACAGGATATTGCCTTCTCCGTCCAGCCTGGAATTGTTCCGTGCGTTGGTAAAACACATGAGCGCCAGCAGGGCCCAGGCCTTTGGCGACCTGGTAGAAGGATGTCCGACCAATAGTTGGGCCAGTCTCATGGATTCACCCAAGAGATCAGCCCTGATCAGTTTTTCATGCTGCATGGAGCTGTATCCTTCATTGAATAGCAGGTAAATGGCCAGCAGGACATTGTCCAGCCGCTGGTCTAATTCATTTAGCAGGGGAATCTCGAAGGCAATCTTTCCCGTCCTGTATTGCAGCCTGGCCCGGTATAACCGCTTCTCAATATTGTCCGCGCTGGTGACAAACGCTTTTGATACTTCAGGAACGCTGAAGCCGCACAGGGTTTTCAGGATCATGGCAACCTGGGATTCAACCGGCAGGGAAGGATGACAACAGGTGAACATCATACGAAGGAGGTCGTCCTGGATTTCTTTGTCGCTTACCATCTGCCTGACTGTGGGTACGAGGGTATACTCTGACTTCAGCAGGTGGGCGATGTCAGCCGAAAACGCACTGTGTCTCTTTTCCCTTCGTATATTGTCGAGCACCTTATTGCGTGCTACTGTAAAAAGCCAGGCTGACGGGTCAGCCGGAAGACCTTTCATTTTCCATTGGCTGAGCGCTTTGACCAGCGTATCCTGAACAACATCCTCTGCCATTTCCAGATTGTGGATGCCAAAAATTTTTGTCAGGACAGAAACCAGTTTTCCGGATTCATGGCGGAATGAATAGTAATGATCGGCCTCACCCGCCCCCACATGCGGGGTTTCTATCAGAGACTGCCAGAATTTATTTCCAGTTGTCAAGGTGCAGCATTCTTATTTTTAGGTTCGATTAAAGCCTTCAGCGGTAGGGGGCAGGTTCCAGGTCCAAAACCTGGTGAAGGTGGTGGACAAGGTGCGCGTTGTAATCCCGGGCCAGCCAGGCGATGCTGTGCGGCTCCGGATCATCTGTTAGGCAGTATCTCCTGGCTCCCTCATCCGTCGTGTTCTGCAGGATTCTGACTATGTGGTTATTTAGTAAGGTCCAGAGACTGATCAGGTCCTGGATGGGGTAGTCCTGGTATCCGCTGATGGAGACCCAACTGTCCTGTTGATAAACGATGTGGGGCTCTTCTTCATATTGCCCTACCACAAACCTTCGGATATTGTTTTGTGCTGAATCAACCAGGTGAGACAGTATTTCTTTCTTGCTCCACTTTTTCGGACCAGGTTTTAACTGGTAGTCATCTTCCCTGACCGAGGCCAGCCGGCCTGAATAATCTGCAACGATTTTTCGCAATTGGTCAATGGTTTCATGCATCTTGTTCATAACTAAGGAGGTATTTTGAAAAAGGGATTACCCGGCAAATCACTGTCTTGCCTAGCCGGTGAAATCCAATTATTTTTCTCCCTTCCCTTTTTTCTTCGGTGCCGCTTTCTTTTTTAACTTGGGTGGTAAGGATAGGGCAAATTCGAACGATTCCGTGATCAGGGCGCGCAATTGGGAATCATTTTTCAGGAGGGTAGTGGGAGGTTCAATGTATTCTTTCATGGGTTTCCCTGGCATGGGTTCAAAAAGTTTAGCATTCCTTTGCTTAATCCAGTTTTCTCTCTGGCCAGGACCCAACCTGACCATTATACCCTTCATAAAAACGCCACAGAACATGTTTCCGTTGACAAATGCGCAGGGCATGCCAAACATGGTTTTTCTTTCAATCCGCTCGTCCCCCGGCAGGCTTTTTTCAAAAGTTTCGACTATGGCCTGACTGGGCTTTTCCCATTTTATATTACATTTCGAATTGATTGATACAATTTACCCAAAATTACCGTGAACCGGGCTTTTCACCAGGATGCACCTGGCAGCCGCATCCTATACGGAAACCTCCATGACTTCCCTGACTTCCACTGTTCCACCGAATTCAAACCCCGGACAGCCTTTAGAAATTTCAACGGCCTCTTCAAGGTTTTCAGCTTTTATAAGGAAGTAACCCCCGATCATTTCTTTCCCTTCTGCATAAGGTCCGTCCGTAATTTCAACCTTTTTACCCCGGACTACCCTCCCGGTGGCCGTCAGGGGCTGACCTGTTATGTATTTTCCCTCTGAGGAAATGGCATCTATCCAGACCTTCCATTTTGAAAGATGTGCTTGCATGAGCGCAGGCGATTCCCGCATACCCGGATCATCCCCTCCGCGGAAAACAAATAGATATTCTTTCATAGATCCTGTTTTTGATGTTCTCTAATCACAGGGCCAAAACTCGGGTCCTGTAATGGTTCTGAGATATCCAACAATTCCTCTCTCCAAATTTTCTCCTGTACAGTCTCTTCCCCTGACCCACTTTCTTCGGACCTGCAATGATGTGTGTTCCTTCCAACCAGAATGACCCGGGGTCGTTCTCCCGCGCCAGCCTCCATCAATTGCCGGATGGCGCCATAGCCCGCAAAGAAAAGGAACATGCGATCAACCCCTGATCTGTCCAGGCCAATGCCTTCCGGTATTTGCATCCCCGTATAAGTTATAACGCCCGGCCAGAGTTTAGGATTAAAGACTACTCCCACTATACTTGTCCTTATCGTTAATACTCGTTTTGAGGGTCTATCTTTCATTCCGGGTATGACGGCAGGCAGAAGGAGAACCGGACATCCGGTGCCGAAAATCCTGATAAAGCTATAAAAGGGGGAACAGAAACGCGCAGAATGACGATTATTAAATGATGAAGCGGCGAAGGGACCTGCCGAACCCGATTTGATTATATCCCATACAACCAATATTTTTGCCACTCGTTAAATTTCAAGGGATGAGACAAATAGCATTAAGAGAGGCTTTGCGTGAGGCCATGAGCGAAGAAATGAGGCGGGATGACCGTGTTTTCCTAATGGGCGAAGAAGTGGCCGAATACAACGGTGCCTATAAGGTAAGCCAGGGGATGTTGGATGAATTTGGACCCAAGAGAGTAATTGATACCCCGATATCCGAGCTTGGATTTACTGCGGTAGGAGTGGGGGCAGCACAGAACGGACTTCGTCCGGTTGTCGAGTTTATGACCTGGAATTTCGCCGCCCTCGCACTGGATCAGATCCTGAATACTGCCTCTAAGATGCTGGCCATGAGTGGAGGACAGGTAGGATGCCCCATCGTTTTTCGTGGTCCTAACGGTTCTGCCGGTCAGCTGGGGGCACAGCACTCGACGGCCTTTGAAAGCCATTATGCCAATATCCCGGGTCTCAAAGTTGTTTCTCCCAGCAACGGTTACGATGCGAAAGGACTGCTCAAGCAGGCCATCCGTTATGAGGAAGACCCGGTTATCTTCATGGAAAGTGAGGTGATGTATGGAGAAAAGTCCGACGTGCCCGAAGAGGAATATTATATTGAATTGGGCAAAGCAGACATCAAGAGGCCGGGAAAGGATGTAACCATTGTCTCTTATAATAAAATGATGAAGGTGGCCCTTGGCGCCGCCGCGGAACTGGAAAAGGAAAACATCAGTGCGGAAGTGATTGACCTGCGTACCGTCCGTCCACTCGACTGGCAGGCTGTTCTTGAGAGCATCAGGAAGACCAACCGACTGGTAATTGTTGAAGAGCAGTGGCCATTTGCCTCCATTTCCTCTGAACTTTCCTACCATATTCAAAAGGAAGGTTTTGATTACCTCGATGCACCCATCCGCAGGATAACTTCTGCAGATGCCCCCCTGCACTATGCTCCCAACCTGGTAGCTAATGCATTACCGGACGTCCCGCGCACCATCAGGCTGGTAAAGGAAGTGATGTATCTCGAAAAGTAGGCATTCTCCTAAAAGTTCCTTATTAGATGGCGATCGTGTCAGGAATCAGGTACTGACAGCGGATGGATATCTACACATCTTCCGGTTCCCGGGAATTTTCCATCTTTCTTATTACCTTGAAGCCATCAAAACAATCTTCATGAAGAAATTACTGCTAGCTTCCTTTGCCATATGTTTACATCTTTATGGCAATTCCCAGGCTACCTATTCTCCGAGTCCCGAAAACCTCCAGGCCAGGAAGTGGTTTGACAGCGCCAGGTTTGGGATGTTTATTCACTGGGGGGCCTTTAGCGTGCTTGGGGACGGTGAATGGGTTATGAACAACCGCAACATCCGCGTTGGAGAATATACCCGCCTGAAGGATATCTTCGACCCTGTATCCTTCGATGCAAAAAAATGGGTAACTACGGCAAAAAATGCCGGGATGCAATATATTACCCTGATCACGCGTCACCACGACGGATTCAGCGACTGGGATACCAGACAGTCCGACTGGAAAATTACGAATACTCCCTGGGGTAAGGACGCAGTTAAACTCCTGTCCGACGAATGTCACCGGCAGGGAATCAGGCTGTTTGTGTATTATTCCCTACTCGATTGGTACCGGTCCGACTACCAGTATGAAACTGGAAGAACAGGCCACGGAACCGGGCGGGTCCAGAAAAGCGACTGGAACAGTTATATCCGGTTTATGAAGGCCCAGCTGACGGAACTGTTGACGAACTATGGGGAAATCAGTGGCGTCTGGTTTGACGGTTTTTGGGACCAGCTCAGCAATGACTGGGATAAGAACCAGCATTCCAAAGTGGATTGGCATATCAATGAGATCTATGAATTGATACACCAACTGCAGCCTCAGTGCCTGATTGGCAACAACCATCACCAGGCTCCGCTGCCCGGAGAGGATTTTCAGATGTTTGAAAAAGACCTGCCGGGTGCCAATACAACGGGGTTTGGAGGCCAGGTTGTTTCAGCCCTGCCCCTGGAGACCTGCGAAACAATGAATGACTCGTGGGGATTTAATATCACAGACAGAAATTATAAATCGGTTCCTGATCTGATCCACCTGCTGGTCAGAACGGCCGGATACGGGGCCAATCTTCTGCTGAACATCGGGCCTATGCCTAACGGCGAGATACAGCCGGAATTTACAGAGCGCCTGGCAACTATCGGTGAATGGTTAAAGACCTACGGAGAAACCATTTATGGCTCCCATGCCGGTTTTATAAAACCACAATACTGGGGAGCCGTCACCGAAAAAGCAAACAGGGTTTTTATTCATGTATTCAAAACGGAAGGGAGCAAGTTTTTTGTAAGGATGCCTTATTCCGTAAAGTCTGCGAGGCTTTTTGCAAAAGGCACATCGCTGAAATTCCAGGCACTTACCGATGGGTACATAATGATTGACCTAAATGGAATTACTCCGGATAAGATCGATACAGTTATTGAACTTGAGGTGACGAAATGAAAAAATCCCGGAGCCTGATGGTTACAGAGGTAAGCTCCGGGATGATTTGACCTTGGTGTTAAAAGCCTAACGGATTGCGCTCAATGCCAAATTTAATAACAGCAGCGAAGCGTATGCAAAGCCAAGCAAAAAACAGCCAAAAATGGTCAGCTTTAAATAAATTTTTCCTGCGGGGATGACCTGGGGTTCTGGTTTGCGTATCATAGGGTTGAATTTTAAAAATGGATTAGTTTTTCAGGGAATTGGATAAAACAAGATAGGATTTGAGCGCTGGTCAGACAAGGTGTTTTTACGAGGAATATATACGATAATTTCATAAATAATTGATTGTCAATTAACTGCATCTTACCACGTTCTGAACTGCCCCCCATTAAAATTCCATTCGGGGGTAATTATTTTTCCCTTTTCCAAATCATACCAGGGGCTGTCTCCGGGCCTTCCCGGATTAATCACTATATGCACATCCTGGGCGGGCATATAGCTCTGGGCAAGGAGGAAGATCTTTTTTCCGGTCGCCAGGCAAACGGCCATATCCACTACAAGCATGGCATGTCCTGGTGATCCACCCTGTATCAGGACATCGCCCGGCAACAGATGGTTGAGGCTCGTGACGGGATGAAGTTGTTTTTCCAGCGACAGAGTTCCGCAATGCACGAATACCCTATCCAGGTACCTTTTAAAATGAGCGCGATCACGGGCAGGACCAAGGACATAGCGGTTGTGACTATTGTCTGCAAAACAGATTTCATCGAATCTCTTCTTGGCGTACAAATATTCCGCTTTTATCCTCATCACCGCATCTGCGCATTGTTGCAGATCCTGGTTCCCCACGGAAATGTCCAGTACCGCAAACTGGGCAGCCTGATTTTTTTTGAGACTTCCGTCATAGAGGTATACGAACTTGTTTTTTTTAAGTGGAAAATTGCGGAGCCACTGACCAAAACTTTCGGAATCCAGGGCCACCCTTGAATACCCTGCAGGAAGAGGTATAGTTCCAATGGTCCTGTAGGGATTGTCGCCGGCAAATACCCTGTCGGGTCCTTCCGGGTTCAAGGTTGCCTGGTGGGTTATTCGTCCTGCCGGGTACCATAAAGACAAAAATGGCAAAATAATTGCCACAAGGAGGTTCGGTTTCATATGCTTATTTTTGAAGTATGTCCTGACTTCCGCGACTATAGCCGGTGCTTCCGCCATGGTCTGTAGAAGACCCCGGTGAAGGATATTTCCATATTAAAAGTTTGTTAATACCATGTCCAACATTTTGATCATAGACGATGAAAAGGCAATCCGGAAAACCCTGGGTGAAATATTGTCTTATGAAGGGTATAAGATGGAGGAGGCAGGTGATGGTGAGGAGGGATTGAAAAGAATCAAGGAAAAAGATTATGACGTGATCCTTTGTGATATCAAGATGCCTAAAATTGACGGAATTGAATTTCTGGAGCGGGCCAAGGAAATCAACGCCGATATTCCGATTATTATGATCTCGGGCCACGGAACTATTGAGACCGCTGTGGAGGCGGTAAAGAAGGGAGCTTATGATTACATTTCCAAACCACCTGACCTGAACCGGCTGCTTATCACCATTCGAAACGCGATGGACAAAACCTCACTGGTGGCTGAGGCAAAGGTGTTGAAAAGGAAAGTGAGCAAGGTGCAGGAAATGGTTGGATCATCCGCTCCCATCCAAAAGATAAAGGAGACTATAGATAAGGTTGCCCCGACCGAGGCACGCATCCTGATTACCGGTGAAAACGGTTCCGGAAAAGAACTGGTTGCGCGATGGGTGCACGAAAAGAGCAACCGGGTGGGGGGACCCCTGGTGGAAGTCAATTGTGCCGCGATCCCTGGCGAGTTGATCGAAAGTGAACTGTTTGGTCATGAAAAAGGCTCGTTCACCTCCGCGCTCAAACAAAGGATCGGCAAGTTTGAGCAGGCCAATGGGGGAACCCTGTTCCTGGATGAGATCGGGGATATGAGCCTCAATGCCCAGGCAAAGGTTCTCCGCGCCCTGCAGGAAGGAAAGATTACGCGGGTGGGAGGAGACAAGGACATCAATGTGGATGTGCGTGTCATTGCAGCGACGAACAAGGATCTGCTCAGGGAGGTGGAGGAGAAAAGTTTTCGTCTCGATTTGTATCACCGTCTCAGTGTAATCATTATTCATGTCCCGTCTCTCAATGAACGCAAGGATGACATACCCCTGCTTGTAGACAAGTTTTTGACGGACATCTGTTCGGAATATGGGATTGCAAAAAAGGTGATAGATGATGAGGCCATTCATGCTCTTCAGCAATACAACTGGACAGGAAATATCCGGGAGTTGCGCAATGTAGTGGAGCGTCTGATCATCCTTTCGGCAAAAACCATCAACCGGGACGATGTCGAAAATTATGTGCTTCCCAAAAAATGATCAGTTTTATGCCGGGCGATAGGTCTCAGGCTTCCGATGCGAAGGAAATCAGTTCTTCAGTGGTTCGCAGGATCCTGACTGCCGGAGGAGGATACCGAACCATTTCCACCTGGTTCCCGGATGCAATGATTTGTTTGCCGGGGAAAAGTGTTACCAGCCTGGCGAGGTATTTTCCAGGATCGCACCGGGTAAGATTTGTTATCAGGTGGAAAAATAAATGGGTGGCCTGCCGGTAGCGGCAATAGTATTCCAGTTGCTGCAGGTCAATGTTCCTTCCAAAGTATACGCTTGGAACTCTGTTTTTCTTCAGCATGTACTGCATGAAGAGCAGGGGTAATTCATGCATTTCTCCCTGGGGGGCAAATAGAATGACCCTTTTATTTCCCCCCTCCGGAGGTCTGTCGAGTCCATTGATGGCAACCATGAGTTTCTTGGTGATGAACGTACTGGCAAAATGTTCCTGTGCAGGAATGATGTGTCCTGTCATCCAAAGAAGGCCAACCTTATTGAGAAAGGGGAATATGAGCTGTGTAATGCTTTTTTCCAGGCCGAAGTGAAGAATCAGGTTGTGCAGGATTCTGTCGAATTGTTCCTGATTGAAATCCAGGGTGGCTTCGGTCATCTGGTTCATGTAAATACCTACCGCATCCGATTGCGGGGTAATGCTGAGGACAAGTTCACAGATTTCATTTTCGGACAAACCAGCTATTCCTGAGATTTTATGGCCATGATAATAGAGGTACGCTATGCGAAGCAGGAATTTTAGGTCTTCGTTGCTGTAGGTCCGATGGTTGCCTGCCTTGCGTTTTGGGCTGATCAGGTTATACCTTTGCTCCCAGATTCGAAGGGTGTGCGCCTTGATGCCGCTCAGGTTTTCTATGTCACGTATGGTAAATACGTTCATAAGGAATCAGGGGACTAAGCTATGAAGATTTTCAACATATTTTTATGGCGTATGGTGCAGCCATTTTATAAATCTTTCAGGAAAATTCACTTCTTTGCGTACCCGGATACTGCCAGCTGTATAGATTAGCCGCTTCGAGAATACTACAGTGATGGTGAAGGTTTTAAGAAAACTTTCTGGGGTATTATTTTGGCAGGCAAATTATTATGGTAATTTTGCCCCATCAAAAAAATCAAGGAATGACCCCACATCAGATCTTTATTCTCGTACTCATACAGTTACTCATTCTATTGTTGCCTTCCTTCGGTGTGTTTAAGATGTTTGAAAAAGCAGGCGTGCCCGGCTGGAAAGCGTTCATTCCCGTATACAATACCTGGATCATGCTTGAACTCACCCAGAGACGGAAACACTGGGTATTCTGGCAGTTAATACCTATTGTTGGATGGTTCATTACCATGGGCATTTATGTTGAGTTTGTAAAAACATTTGGTAAGTTTCGGATCTACGAGCATGCACTTGCAGCCCTGCTTCCCCTTTTTTATTTTCCTTATCTCGGTTTCAGCAAGGACGAGAAATTCCTCGGGCCAGAGGTCGTAAAGAAACACAGGAAATCTACTACCCGTGAGTGGATCGATGCCGGCGTTTTTGCCATCGTTGCGGCTACACTTATCCGGACTTTCATCTTTGAAGCCTATACCATCCCAACAGGATCCATGGAAAAAACCCTGCTGGTAAATGATTTCCTGTTTGTGAGCAAATTCAGTTACGGGCCTCGTATTCCCAATACTCCGCTGGCTGTCCCCTTTGTTCACCATACGCTCCCCTTTATCAATGTCAAGTCCTACGTGGAGTGGGTGCGCGTGCCGTATACAAGATGGTTCTCCAGTCCTGTCAAAAGGAATGATGTGGTTGTATTTAATTTTCCTGCGGGGGACACGGTGATCAATCGGGATGAATTTCAGTCGGCCAAGCCTTATTATGACGAAGCCTTTGAAAAGGGTAATGGAAATATGGATGCGGGTAGAAGGATCATTCTGGATGATCCCGACACCTATCCTCTTGTGGTTCGGCCTGTGGATAAACAGGAAAATTATATCAAACGATGCATGGCCGTGGCCGGAGATACCCTTCAGATAAAAGACGGAATTGTGTATATCAATGGACAGAAGGCGCCTATTCCTCCTGAATCGGAGATGGATTATGATGTTGTAACCAAAGGACAGCCCCTCGACGAAGACAGGCTAAAAGAGGACTATGATTTTTCCAAGGTAGATGAAGAACTCATGCAGCAGGGCCCTCCCAATCATTATATGATGATACTTACTGAAAGGGCCAAGGAAAAAATGATCAGTAACCACCTGATTGACAGTATTACCTTACGTAAGGAGAAACGGATCGATTTGTTTCCCAGGGATGGTGTGCACCAGTGGCAGGTAGATGACTTTGGACCTTTGTGGATCCCCGCCAGGGGGGCAACAATTACCCTCAGCAGTGAAAATTACCCGCTATATGAGCGGGCAATCAGGGTGTACGAAGGAAATAAGTTTGAGAAAAGGGGAGGTAAATTCTTTCTGAATGACCAGGAAATCACCCGTTATACATTTAAGATGAACTATTACTGGATGATGGGCGACAATCGCCACGGATCGCAGGACAGCCGGTTCTGGGGTTTCGTTCCGGAAGACCACATCGTGGGAGAAGCCTGGCTGATCTGGATGAGTTGGGATAAGGGAATCAGGTGGAGGCGTCTTTTCAGTACCATCAGGTGATACCATCAGGTATCTTTACCGGCAGGTATGGCCATGGAATTAAATCTTAAAAATCTGGTTTCACAGATCCTTTTGTATTTCAGAAGGATTTTTTTGTCTTACCAATAATCTTTCATGCAATCCAAAGAATTCCGGTTTCAGATGGATGTCTATGATTCACTTGAGCTTCTTGCCCAGGAGGATGCTTCCCTGTTAAGATTGGCCGGAGAGGCTGCAGAGAAGGCCTATGCACCCTATTCCCGTTTCAGGGTCGGAGCCGCGGGCAAAATGAAGGATGGCTCGGTGGTCACCGGTAGTAACCAGGAGAATGCCTCCTTTCCGGCTGGTCTCTGTGCAGAACGTGTGCTGTTGGCCTCGGCTTCATCACTCTTTCCTGGAATGTCCATAGAGACCATTGCCATCAGCAGCCTCGATGCGGATGGCCATTCGCATGATCATCCAATTTCCCCATGTGGAATATGCCGCCAATCCCTGCTGGAATTCCAGCAGCGCGTAAAAAGACCAGTCCGGTTAATACTGGGAGGTTTGCGGGGGAAAATCTACCTGATTCCGGATGCGTCCTTCCTGTTGCCGCTGGCCTTTACCGGGTCTGACCTCATGTAGCCTTTCCTGGGGGCAATGACCACACCGGAGGAAAGTTCTTTCGAAAAACAGGGAGCCTTCCGATAAATTCAGAACCTCAGTTCCAGATCCGTTTTGGCGTAGCCTACGCAGGTGAGGACCAATCCCTCCTTGAGGTCTTTTTCAGTCAGGACTTCATTGATGCTCATCAAGACGGAGCCTTGTTCGCACCGGGCGACGCAGGTGGAACACCGGCCGCCCTTGCAACTGTAAGGGAGATCGATTTTGTTATCAAGGGCTGCCTCAAGGATTGTTTTTGGATAGGAAGCCTGGAATTGAAAAGTCTGGTCCCCGAAATGAATGACGATTTGCCTGGGTCCTGGATCGGGCAGCAACGGGGGATGGGGAATGAACTCCACCGTGAAACTTTCTTTCCTGATTTGGTCCATACCAAAGCCCATCAGCCTAAGGGTGAATTGGGACATACGCATAAAGGAGGGAGGTCCGCATAAAAAAAACAGGCTATCCCGGCTTCGATCCACGTGGTATGAAATCAGTTGCTCGAGAAGGAAGTTGGTCAGCCTGGCCGGCAATATCGAGTGATCCAGTGGCGCGCTCAGGAGGTTAATCCATGTTAATTTTTCCGGATTTACCCGGGTCAGATTTAGAATCTGTTCCTTGAAAATGACATGCTTCTCATCGTGGTTCTGATAAATCAGGAGGATCCTGGAGAGTGGCTCCTCGTGGAGGATTTTCTTTAACAGGGAATAGACAGGACTTATCCCTGTGCCGGCGGCAATGAAAATAAATTGTCTTTTGAATCCCGGGCCTGATGAAACGGTAAAGCGTCCTGACGGAGGCAAAGCATGCAGTTCATCACCTTTGCGCAAGTGATCGAAAAAGAATCTTGAGACAGCCCCATTGTCAATCCTCTTCAGCGTTACCGTGGGTATTTTGTCAACGTCGGGGGTTGACGAGAATGAATATGACCTCCTGAGGTCATGACTTGCCTGGCCGAAGAGGAAGGTAAGAAACTGACCTGCTTCATACCGTATTGCATTTCCGGTAACATCTGCCAGGTAAAAGGTTGCGGCGTTATCTGTTTCATACCTTATATCCAGTACTTTCAGATGCAGCTGATCCATCCTGAAAATTAACGATTAATGGCCTACCATGAATTTTTCCGGAATTTACCCGGCGGCCGCTATTTTACGACAGGCTTCGTAACAATCCCCTTACCGGCATTAAAAAGAATTCACCGATCATACATTTCCTAATGAATGTGTCCTAATGACAGTTAATAGAGCGATGTCTTCGCCGCTTTTTGAGCCGGGACAGGCAAGTTCCTTGCAGACAGCATTTTTCGCATCCGTCGCAGGGCAAACGACGTTCTGATCTCCTTATTTCATCAGCCATTCTTAAATGCTGCCCGGGTCCCTCTTTTTGGGGGAATGCCATTTATACAAATCATGGTTATATCGCGTATCAGGGAAAATAAATCTTGTTATATTTGGAGCTTCGGTATTACAAAAACAAACCAGATGTTTTGGTTACATAAGAATTCAGGTGCTCTGTTGGGGATGCTTTTTTTTGCCTCTTATTTGCCCAGTTGTAAAAATAAACCGGCTGTACCCACCCCTAAATCTGTCCCTCCGACAGTAGTGGATGTGTTGGTGGCCTCTCCCCAAACGATCGGTCATAACCTTGAGGTAAATGGAACAGTAGTGGCCAACGAATTCGTGTCTCTGCAACCCGAGGCAAATGGACGGCTGACCTACCTCAATGTCCCCGAAGGGCAGAAGATCAGTACCGGGACGGTTATTGCGGTGGTCAACAATGCAGACCTGAAGGCCCAGCTTGCCAAAACCAGGAGCCTCTTGGATCTCGCAGAAAAGACCGAAGAAAGGTACCGGCAGCTGCTTGCCGTCAACGGAATCAACCAGAGTGACTACGACGCTGCACAGAATGTCGTCAGGGGATACCGGGCGGATGCGGAGTATACCCAAGCCCTGATCGACAAGACGATACTGAAAGCGCCCTTTGACGGAATTGTAGGCCTGAGGCAGGTGAGTCTGGGAGCCTATGTAACCACCGGTACGGTGATTGCCACCATGCAGCAGCTTGAAAAAATCAAAATAGACTTTACCCTCCCGGAAGAATACTCTGACGTCGTGAAAATAGGGGGTGTGGTGGAGGTCGAGCCGGATGCTTCGACCAAAGCCAGAAAAAAGGCGGTGATCATAGCCATAGAACCTGAGGTGAACCAGTCCAGCCGGAATATAACTGTAAGAGCTATCCTGCAGAACGGAAAGGCCAATCCGGGAGGTTATGTGAAAGTATTTCTGAATGCGGGGGTAGACTCCAAAGCCATCATGATCCCAACCAACTCCCTTATCCCGGACGATAAAAACAACCAGGTCATCCTGGTTAAGGACGGCAGAGCCATTTTTGTCAATGTGAAGACGGGGCTGCGCCAATCCAACAATGTGGAAATAACCAATGGCGTCAAGGCCGGCGATACGGTGGTCGTAACAGGCGTTTTGTTTGCCAGACCCAAATCCCAGGTGCTGATACGCAGTACAAAAACGCTGGATCAGTTTGCAGCCCTAAACAACAATTTCAACAATGCTGAGTAGAACCGGAACCGTTGAACATCAGCAGCTGTTAAAAAGTGATTTTTTCCCTATTCTTCCTTCCCATAAAAACAATTTTTTAGACCAGGACCAGCAATCATGAACATTTCAGAATTATCCCTGAAGCGGCCGGTGCTTGCCACTGTGATGAACCTGATGATTATCCTCTTTGGGGTAGTGGGTTACAATTTTCTCGCAGTAAGGGACTACCCGGCCATTGACCCGCCCATCATTTCGGTTAATACCTCCTATACAGGTGCCAATCCGGACATTATTGAAAGCCAGATTACCGAGCCGCTCGAAAAACAAATCAACGGGATTCCGGGTGTGCGAACCATCTCCTCAAACAGTAATTTAGGGAACAGTTCCATAACCATTGAATTCAATCTCGGATTTGACCTGGAGGCTGCAGCCAGTGACGTTCGTGATAAAGTCGCGCAGGCGACGAGAAGCTTACCGCTGGATATTGATGCACCGCCGGTTGTGACCAAAGCCGATGCAAACAGCGATTTTATTTTGCTCCTGGTTGTGCAAAGCAGGACAAAAAGTCTCATGCAGCTCAGTGATTATGCAGACAATGTGCTTCAGCAACAGCTGCAGACGATCGAGGGAGTGAGTTCCGTATATGTATTTGGGGACAAAGGCTACGCCATGCGGATCTGGCTGGACCCGGACAAAATGAATATTCACAATGTCGCCTTTAATGATATCAGCAATGCGGTAAACAATGAGAATGTGCAGCTTCCACCCGGGAAAATCTATGGCAATAACACGGAGCTGACCATCGCCACCCAGGGGAGGCTCACCAGCGAAAAGCAATTCAACAATGTAATCATCAAGGAGGACAGTTCCGGCATAATAAGGCTGAGCGATGTGGCACGCGTTGAACTCGGACCCCAGACCCCGGAACAAAACTGGAAATACAATGGTGTCAATGCTGTGGGACTGGCGATCATACCCCAGCCGGGAGCAAACAATATCGCCATTGCAGACCAGTTCAACAAGAAACTGGAGACGATCAAGAATGCCAACCGGCAGGATCTTGAGTTTAACGTTCTCATCGACAATACCAGGAACATTCGCCAGTCACTGAACGAGGTAAAGGAAACGCTCCTGATTGCCTTTTCCCTGGTTGTACTGGTTATATTTTTCTTTTTCAGAAACTGGCTCATTGCCCTGCGGCCGCTCATCGATATCCCGATCTCGCTGGTGGCGACCTTTTTTATCATGTACCTCGCAGGATTTACGATCAATGTACTTACCCTGCTCGGGATCGTTCTTGCAACCGGCCTCGTGGTCGATGATGGGATCGTCGTTACAGAAAATATTTTCAGAAAGCTGGAAGAAGGTCTTCCCATCCGGAAAGCCGCCCTGGAGGGAAGCAAAGAGATTTTCTTTGCCGTGATTTCCACCTCACTCACCCTGGCAGTGGTGTTCATGCCGGTTATTTTCCTGCAGGGTTTTGTCGGTCGGCTTTTCCGTGAGTTCGGGGTGGTGCTGGCTGCCGCAGTCCTGATTTCCGCTTTCGTTTCGCTCACCATTACCCCGGTCCTGAACGTTTACCTCACTCGCAAGAACGCATCCAATGGTCGTTTTTACGAAAGTACGGAACCTTTCTTCAAAGGAATGGAGGCGGGCTACCGGAAATTGCTGCTGCTATTCATGAAAGTCAGGTGGATGGCCTGGGTAATCATCCTTGCTTGCGTCGTGACCATCTGGATCATCCTTCGTTCCATCCAGAGCGAACTGGCTCCCCTGGAAGACAGAAGCACGGTCAGGTTTATTGCAACGGCCCAGGAAGGGACCAGTTTCAGCTACATGGCGAATATTGCAGACAGTATAGCAACCTACCTCTACGATTCGGTTCCGGAAAGGGATTTTGTTTTTGTCAGGACCCCGGCCGGTTCTTCCATGAACACATCCCAGCCACGTATCGGCTTGATTGATCCGGGATCCCGGGCAAGAAGCCAGGCGCAAATCGCCAATGACCTCCAGCAGAAATTATCGCGATTTAATGACGCCAGGATCTTTGCCATCCAGGAGCAGACGATCGCCGTAGGGTCAGGTTCAAGAACCAGTCTGCCGGTCCAGTTTGTATTGCAGAATCAGGACCTTAACAAATTGAAGCAGGTCATTCCCCAATTCATTGCCGAAGCAAGAAAGGATAAAACATTTTCTAATGTCGACGTGAACCTGAAATTCAATAAACCGGAGGTGGATGTATCCGTGGACAGGATGAAGATCAAAGCTCTGGGTCTGTCCACCCAGGCCGTTATTTCCGCCCTGCAGTCAGCTTTCAGCGGAGGGCGGCTATCTTATTTCATCATGAACGGGTATCAGTATTATGTCATAGCCCAGGTAGACCGGTCACTGCGTAATGACCCGAGTGACATCAGCAATTTGTATATCAGGAACGATAAGGGTGTCAACATACCGCTCAGTTCGGTCGTTCACCTGGAGCAAAACAGCAATCCTTCTACCCTGTACCACTTCAACCGGTACAAGGCCGCCACCATTTCCGCATCCCTGGCGGAGGGAAAAACCATCGGTGACGGAACCAGGGCGATGCAGGCCATTGCCAGCAAGGTTCTTGATCCAAGCTTCCAGACAGCCCTGACCGGAGCTGCAAGGGATTATGCAGAGAGTTCTTCCAATATCCTGTTTGCATTTGGATTGGCCCTGGTTCTCATTTACCTCGTGCTTGCAGCACAATTTGAAAGTTTTGTTGATCCATTTGCGATCATGCTGACTGTCCCCCTGGCCATGGCAGGGGCCCTGTTAAGTTTATGGATATTCAACCAGACCCTGAATATTTTTTCGGAGATCGGCATGATTATGCTGATCGGATTGGTGACAAAGAACGGAATCCTGATCGTTGAATTTGCCAACCAGAAAAGGGAGCATGGGCTGCCCAAGATGGAGGCCGTTGTCGATGCAGCTGCACAGCGGCTGCGACCGATCCTGATGACCAGTCTGGCCACCTCCCTGGGTGCCTTGCCGATTGCCATGAGCCTGGGAGCGGCGGCCACCAGCCGGATACCTCTCGGCATCGTAGTCATGGGAGGAATCCTGTTTTCATTGATTTTAACCCTTTTTGTAATACCGGCCGTGTATACTTATTTTTCGAGTAAACATAAGGTGCACCAGACGGAGGTCGTGGAATGAAACACACTGGCCAGGGAGGCTCGCGAACCGGCGAGAATGCCAAAGGTATTACTGTTGAAAAAATAAATGACCGATGAACCGTGCTGTAACAGTGATCGTTTTATTGCTGCTTCTTAATACAGGTTTTACCCAGAGGCTGAGCCTGAGTGAGGCTGTGGACATTGCCCTCCGGAACAGCATGAATATCCGGATTGGAAAGAACAATACCGATATTGCTTCAATCTATAACAGCTACGGCGTAGCAGGCGGTCTCCCGCTGGTCACGGCTACGGCTTCCGACAACGAGCAGGTAACCAACATAAACCAGCAATATTCTGATCATACCAAAGATGCCGTCCGAAAAGGGGTGACATCCAACATTTTTTCGGGTGGCGTCACAGGCTCCGTGATATTATACAATGGTCAACGTGTACGAAGTGCAAAAAAAATGCTGGAAACTACAGAATCGCAAAGCAATCAGCAGCTCAATTCGAAGGCACTTTCCGTAGTCTACAACGTGATGCTGAAGTATTACGATATCGTTCGTCAGCAGAGCTATGCACGAACACTCGATATTTCGATCGAAGCATCCCGGCAAAAACTTGAAATTGTGAAAAAACAGCAGAGTGTCGGGTTGGCCAACAATGCGGATTTGTTCCAGGCTCAGGTGGATCTTAATACGCAGCTTCAAAATCTTACGGCCCAACAGCTGGTTATTGACCAGGATAAGACGGATCTGCTCACCCTGCTTACTTTAAAACCAGACTCAACCCTGGAGATTGCAGATACCATCCTGGTGGACAAAAATCTTCAGCTCAATACCATTTTGGATGCAATCACCGATAACCCCGATATTGTATCTGCCGGAGAGCAGGTGTCCATCAACCAGTATATTGAAAAAGAAGTGGCAGCACTGCGGTATCCGGCTCTGAGTTTAGGTGCTGGTTACAATATAAACCGGACGCAATATGCAGCGGGATTCACCCTGCTCAACCAGTATTACGGCCCTTATGCAGGGCTGACCCTGAACATTCCCATCTTCAACGGATTTATTTATAAAAAGCAACTACAGGTCGCCGATATCAATGTCAAGAATGCAGGTCTGATAAAAGATACACTCGTCCTGAACTATACGGCCAATGCGGTCAAAAACTGGCAGGCGTATAACAGTAATCTCCAGCAATTGACGCTGGCCAAGGAAAACTATGACCTTTCTCAAAAGCTGCTGGATCTGGTTATACAGCGTTTTCAGCTTAGGCAGGCTACGATTGTGGATGTAAGGAATGCTCAGCAGAGTTTTGAAAATGCAGGATTCTTGCTGATCAATATCAGTTTTGCTGCCAAATCCGCCGAGATACTGCTGAAGAGGCTCGCCAATAGGCTAAGTATCTGAGAAAAGATTCCAGGATCGTTCGTGAAACCGTTCAGCAAGGGGATCTGGGAAATGCCTTTAGAAAAGGGTTTGAATTCCATAAGTGATTTTTGCTTCATGATCCAGCAGCCATTTCTTTCGCCAGATCCCGCCGCCATATCCAACCAGATCGTTTCTTGAACCAATTACCCGGTGACACGGAACGGCGATCGCGATGTTATTTTTTCCGTTTGCTGATGCTGCAGCCCTGATGGCCCTGGTGTCGCCCAGTCTTCGGGATAACTCCAGGTAACTGATGGTCTTCCCATAGGGTATCCCGATCAGTTCGTCCCAGACCCTTTTCTGAAATACGGTACCTTCCTGGTGGACAGGGAATTCAAATACCCTTCTTTCCCCGTGAAAATACTCGATCAGTTGCTCCACACAGTGGATGAGGATAGGACTGTATCTTTTTTTGTGATGATCGAGGTGGGAGAGCTCCACATTATCTATAAAATGGATTTCCCGGATATAGGTCTCTGTGCCGGAGATCCTGATGAGTCCAACCGGTGACTGGTAATATGTCAGATATTGATCTTCCATTTCAGGTATAGTCCGGTTTTTTGGGTGGTAACAAATATACCAAAGTCATCAGAACAGAGACAGCAATACTTCCCAGGGGGCTGAAAAAGGATATAACTAGGCCAAGCAGGTAGAAAATGTTGGAAATGAGAAACTGCCGGGTGAGGTAGTTGACAAATCGGTCATTCAGCCGGTGGTCGATCAGTCTTTTTTTATAGCTTCCGTACAGCCACATGGTGAACCAGACGACAGCAGGCATAAATATACCCAGGGCATAAAAACTCACCGCAGTCGACCGGTGAGGCGCGTCATTGATGTATTCTCCAAAAATGGCTGTTGGAAATGGCAGAAAGGATATTGTCATCAGAAAAATGATGTTCAGTATGTTGAAGACGTGATTGGTCCTTTTGTACAACCTGAAAATGTAATGATGATTGGCCCAATAAATCCCAATAATGAAAAAGCTGAAAACGTATGCAAAATATTTAGGCCATTGCTTCAGCAGGTATTCCGACAGGGGTTGATGCTGCAGTTCACCTGATCCAGGGATTTTGATTTCCAGGATAAGCAGCGTAATGGCAATAGCAAAGACACCATCGCTGAGGGCCTCCAGGCGTTGGGTAGAAAGGGGGCTTGTTGTCTCACTGGCATGATCCGTCATATAAGGATAATAAGGTTACCAAGTTTAGCCGATTCTCCATCCATTCTCGACCCTGCGCTCTGGTTGCAGCAGGACAACCTCGCGGGAATCGGTATACACCCCCAGCACCAGGCACTCACTCATAAAATGGGCGATCTGTTTGACTGGGAAATTGACTACGGCAATAACCTGCCTGCCCGACAAGGATTCCTTGTTGTACAAGTTAGTTATCTGTGCAGATGATTTCCTGGTTCCATGTTCTCCAAAATCAATGGTCAGTTGGTAAGCGGGCTTTTTTGCTTTTGGAAAATCGTTAACTTCCGTGATCGTTCCGACACGGATTTCAATTTTTTCAAAATCATCCCAGGAAATAGTCACATTCAAAATTTTAATGTAAACTAAAAAAAATTTTATGAAAAGAACAGCTACGGCCGTTTGGAACGGCTCTGGAAAAGATGGCAGGGGGAGTTTAACCACACAAAGTACAACACTTAACAAGACCCAGTACTCTTACAAATCCAGATTTGAAGATGGGGTGGGGACCAATCCGGAGGAGCTGGTAGCCGCCGCCCATGCAGGCTGTTTTGCCATGAAACTCAGCTTTGTGCTGCAGGAAGCCGGTTTTACCGCTGATTCACTGGAAGTGACTTCTACAGTCACACTCGAAAACGGCACGATTACCG
>Ga0318563_10000193_pt1 | contig 26090 bp, 21 predicted proteins | sample GRESIP066b5f19_FD_203689 | JGI IMG/M metagenome (GOLD analysis project Ga0318563, IMG submission 203689) | Tropical soil microbial communities from Luquillo Experimental Forest, Puerto Rico - GRE.SIPMG.066b5f19 | ecosystem: Environmental > Terrestrial > Soil > Tropical forest > Bulk soil... | reverse complement strand
GCGGCCTTTGGCCGGCGGCCTCGAATGGGTGCGCGTGACCGTGCGGGGCCGCAGCGGTCATTCGGCCCGCCGCTTCGCCTCGATCTATCCGACGAAGGTCGACGTCGGGGTGCGCAGCGTCAACGCCCTCGAGCTCGGCGCGAGGCTGCTCGCGGCGGTGCGCGAGCTCGAGACGAGATGGGGCCTCGAGCGCAGCTTTCACGGCATGCCGGCGGGCATGAACACGATCAGCCCCGGCGTCATGATGGCGGGCTGCGGGGAAGGCCCGGACGGATTGCCGGCACTGCTCGGCAACCCCGCTATGGTGCCGGACATTTGCGTGATCGATTTCGATATGAAGTTCCTGCCTCATGAGCGCTCGGCCAATATCCGGCGCGAATTCGAGGATTGTATCGCGCGCTTCGCGAAATCCGACCCCTGGCTCGAGGAGCACCCGCCGGCGGTACGCTGGGAGCTCGGCAATCTGCATTTCCCGCCGGTCGACACGCCGCTCGACCATCCCCTGACGCAGGCGGTCGAGGCGAGCATCGCGGCATCCGGCCGACCCCCGGAGATCGTCGGATCGCTCGGCGTCACGGATGCCGCCCATTACGCGGCGAAGGGCATTCCTGCCGTCGTGTTCGGACCGAGCGGCGGCGGCCAGCACGGCCCCGACGAGTTCGTGCTGCTCTCCTCGGTGCGCGAGACGTCAGCGATCATCGCCGATAGCATCGTGCGCTTGTGCAGCGTGAAGACCTAGCGCAGCCTCACGCCTCAATCATGGGCACTGAACCGCCCATGCAGCGCATCGCCGGTTAGCCGCGCATATTGGGCATTGGCCATATGGACGAGGGTCGCGTGATCGCCGCCCTCCATGTAGATGTCGGGCGCCTTGTCGATGCTGTCATCGACGATGACGTCGAGCGAGTAGCAATCGCCAACGGCCGGAATGGCGCCGCGCGCGCAGTCCTGGAAGAGGCGCGTCGCCTCGTCCTCGCTCGCGAGCTCCACATCGTCGCCGAGGCGATCCTTCAAGGCTTGCATGCGGATATGGTGCGAGGCCGGCAGCACCGCGAGCATGTAGCCGCGGTCGAGCCGCAGCACGATGCCCTTGGCGAGGGCGTTACCGGAGATATGGCAGATCTCGGCGGTGCGCGTCGAGCACATCGTCGGTTCATGCGGGATCACCCCATAGGTGACGCGCTGGTCGAGATAACGTTGCAGTATCGGTGCGATGGCCATGCTGTGCCTCCGTTGCGCGATGCAACCGGCACATCGTGATCTTCTGCCCCCACGCTGCGCCTCACGATGCCGGCGGTTGCGGGGATTCCTGGAGAGGATAGGCCTTCCCTCGGCGAAGGACAATGCGCCAAAGCCGACTTCAGTTGGGACGTTACTTCACTTCCGAGAGGAGGATGCTGGTCTCGGAATTCGCGACGGCGCGCAAGGTGCGGATGTCGGTCAGCACGCGATCGAGCTGGGCGAGATCGGCCGCATTGATCTCGGCGACGAGGTCCCAGCGCCCATTCGTCGAATGCACGCGCCCGACATCGGGCATCCGCTTCAAGGCCGCGATCACGGTTCGCGTGTCGGAGGAACGAACCTCGATCGAGGTGATGGCGCGCACGGCGGCATCCGCGACATCGCCGCGCAAGCGGATGGTGAAGCCGATGAGCACGCCCGCCTGCACCAGGCGATCGATCCGGTTCTGGACGGTGGCGCGCGAGCAGCCGAGATGCTGGGCAAGCGAGGAGGTCGGGAGCCTCGCATTGTCGCGCAAGAGCGCAATGAGACGGCGATCGAGGTCGTCAAGCTTGGCACTGTCGAGCTTCGGGCTCATGAGATCGGCTTTCATCGGGATCAGCTATCATCAACGGTCGTCGGGTTGGCGTTTCGCCAATCCGATCTTGCATATCGCCAATGAATTGGCGAGACGCGTCACACTGATGTCTTTCGATTGACGTCGCAAGGGGGCAACTTGCCGGGAGAATCAGCGTCCGGAGAGGTCGATCCCATGAATGCTCCCTTGACGTTACAGGCGACGTTGCGCGCCGCTCCCTCGGTCGCAAGCCATCGGGTCGGGCTGCTGGGCGTGCCGGTCGACCACGGCTCGGCGACTGCCGGCTCCCTGATGGGGCCCTCGGCCCTACGGGTCGCAGGGCTTGCCGGCTTCCTCGCCGAGCTCGGCCATGAGGTGCGGGATCATGGCGACATGGCGATGCCGGAGCTGGTCGCAGCCTCGCTCGCACCCGCTCAGGCCGCGCGCTGCCGCAATCTCGAGCGCATCGCCGGCTGGACGCGGGCCATCCATGACCGCGCCTATCAGATCGCAAGCTCAGGTGAGCTTCCCGTTTTCCTCGGCGGCGATCACAGTCTCTCAATGGGGACGGTTAGCGGCGTCGCGCGCCATTGCGCCGAGGCCGGCAAGGAGCTCGCGCTCCTGTGGATCGACGCACATGCGGATTTCAACACGCCTGCAACTACGCCGTCGGGCAATATGCACGGCATGGCGCTCGCTTTCCTCGCGGGGGATGCGAGCCTTGCTGGCCTGCTCGGCGAGGGGCAGCGCTTCGCGGTGGTGCCGATGCAGGACATCCACATCTTCGGGGCGCGCTCGATCGACCCCGATGAGAGGCAGAGGCTGCGCCAGCACGGCGTCGACTGCGTCGATATGCGCCAGATCGACGAGTTCAGCGTCGCGCCCCTGCTGCGCGACCGTATCGATGCCTGGCAGCGGCGCGGCGTGCATCTGCATGTCAGCCTCGACGTCGATTTCCTTGATCCCGAGGCCGCGCCCGGCGTCGGCACCACGGTGCCGGGCGGCGCAACCTATCGCGAGGCGCATCTGATCATGGAGATGCTCTGCGACAGCGGCCTTGTCGGCTCGCTCGACGTCGTCGAGCTGAACCCCTTCCTCGATATGCGCGGGCGCAGCGCCATCGTGCTCGCGGAGCTCGTCGCGAGCCTCTTTGGCCGCACCGTTCTCGATCGCAAGCAGCGCCAGCCGGCTTCGATCGGCAGCTGATCCCCTTTCATTTCAGGACGTATCATGACCTTGGCAGCCACCGATTTCATCAACCTCGAACATCGTTTCGGCGCCCAAAACTACAAGCCGCTCGATGTCGTGCTCTCTCGCGGAGAGGGCGTCTATGTCTGGGATGTCGACGGACACCGCTATCTCGACTGTCTCTCGGCCTATTCGGCCGTCAATCACGGCCATTGCCATCCGAAGATCCTCGCGGCCCTGACTGAGCAGGCGGCAAGGTTGACCCTCACCTCACGCGCCTTCCGCAACGACCAGCTGCCGCTCCTCTACGAGGAGCTGGCGCGGCTCACCCAGTCCCACAAGATCCTGCCCATGAACAGCGGCGCCGAGGCCGTCGAGACGGCCATCAAGGCGGTGCGCAAGTGGGGCTATGAGGTGAAAGGCGTGCCGGAGGGCAAGGCCGAAATCATCGTCTGCGCCAACAACTTCCACGGCCGCACGCTCGCGGTGATCTCCTTTTCGACCGATCCGGATGCGCGTCAGGGCTTCGGCCCCTACGCGCCGGGGTTCACCATCGTGCCCTTCGGCGATGCCGATGCGCTCGAGGCGGCGATCACGCCGCACACCGTCGCCTTCCTGGTCGAGCCGATCCAGGGGGAAGCCGGCGTCATCATCCCACCGCAGGGCTATTTCGCGCGCGTTCGCGAGATCTGCACGCGCCACAATGTGACGCTCATCCTCGACGAGATCCAGACGGGACTCGGGCGCACCGGCCGGCTCCTCGCCGAGGAGCATGAGGGCATCGTCGCCGACGTCACCTTGATCGGCAAGGCGCTGGGCGGCGGCTTCTATCCGGTCTCCGCCGTACTCTCGAACACCGATGTGCTCGGCACCTTGAAACCCGGCCAGCATGGCAGCACCTTCGGCGGCAACCCGCTCGCCTGCGCGGTGGCGCGGGCTGCGCTCAAAGTCCTCACCGAGGATGGGCTGATCGAGAATTCGGCTACGCGCGGCGCGCAGCTCAAGGCGCGCCTCGAGGCCTTGCGCAGCAACGCGATCCGCGAGGTGAGGGGGCGCGGGCTGATGCTTGCCATCGAGTTCGAGCCGGAGATGGGCGGCGCGCGTCCCGTGGTCGAGCGGCTGCGCCAGCGCGGCGTGCTCGCCAAAGACACGCATGTGGACACGATCCGCTTCGCACCGCCGCTGATCATCACGCAAGATGAGGTCGACTGGGTCGCCGACCAGATCGAGGCCGTGGTAGCAGGTCTGTGACGGGCCGATCCGCGGCGCCGTGACGGAGCGACTGCGACATGACCGTGAAGCTCGACCATATCCTGCTCGGCGCGCCTGACCTCGACGTCGGCTCGGCGCAATTCGAGGCGCTGACCGGCGTCGCGCCTGCGACAGGCGGAACCCATCCGGGGCACGCAACCCGCAACCGGCTGGTCTCAATCGGACCCGATGCCTTCTTCGAGGTGATCGCGCCGGATCCCGCACAGACTGCGGCCCGCGGATCGCGTTCCGAGATGATCGCTGCGCTGCCGCATCCGGCGATCATTACCTTCGCGATCCAGACGACGGATATCGAGGCGCTGAGCGCAAAGGCGAAGGCGGCGGGGCTCACGGTCGCCGCCCGAATGCCGATGAACCGCACCCGCCCCGACGGCGTCAGGCTCGACTGGACGATCATACGCCTGTCGCACCCGGCCTTTGGCGAGGTGATCATCCCCTTCGCGATCGACTGGCAGGGCTCGCCCCATCCCTCGACGACCTCACCGGGCGGCTGCAAGTTGCAGCGCCTGATCGTGCTGCATCCTCAGGCCACGGAGCTTCGCCGCATCTATGCCGAGATCGGCCTCGATGTCGCGGTGCGTGGCGGGTTGCAACCAGGCTTCATCGCCGAACTCGCGACGCCGAAAGGTGACGTGTCCTTTATCGGCAGATAGGCCACTATCAATGCGGGCGCCATAAGGCGCCTGCATCATGAAGGCGAGTACTCATGAGTCCACATTTTGGTGAGCGGCAGAGTGATCGGCCTTCAGCGCCGACTGCCTGATCTCGCGAGGCGTCGCTCCATAGCGTCGGCGAAAGCTGCGATTGAAGTACGACAGATCACCGAACCCGACATCGAACGCGATCGAGCCAATCGTGCGATCGGCAAACCGGGGACCGCTCAGCATGCGGTGAGCGCAGGCGAGACGCTGGTCGCGCACGAACGAAGAGAAGGTGCATCCCTCGTTCTCGAACAACTTGTGCACGTACCTCGGTGTCATGCGCTGGCGATGCGCGACCTTGGCGACCGACAGATCTCCATCGCCAAGATGGGCCCTGATGTCGATCATGATCGCCCTGAGCCGTGCAGCCGCGATGCCACGCCCATCGGCAATCGCGCGGTCTCCGCGTGCGGCCGCGACGACCGCCGCCATGAGATCCTGTATGTGGCTGACCGCGAGCCGTTGCAGCTCCGGCGTCGCAAGCGGCACGGACTCGGCAATGCCTTTGGCGTAGGTGACCAGCAGTTGCAGTGCTTCCGTGTCGCAAGGAACGAAGCACATAGGCGTGTCGTCGAGCCGGCCAAGGAGCGCTGCGACGTCCGCGCGCGCTACCCGGCAGCCGAGGAAGCCGGCGGGTGTGAACCGCATGATACCCAGGCCGGCAACACTTCGCGTCCAAAAAAGGGCATCGCCGTCCCCCAGCCGAAGCTCGGTATTGCGCTGCCGCGCCACGCTGCGCCCCCAGACATTCACGGCGAGGAGCAGATCATCTTCTCCTTGCCCAGCGGCCCCTTTGGGTCGTGGCGCGTTGCACACACCCGACAGTGTTCCGGACACGACGGCCAGCCCGGGCAAGGTGCGCTTGATCACACTTACTTGCAGCGGACGACCCGGCAATGGCACGAGCGGCTCGATCGGTTCGAGCCCGGCCGGCAGTATAACGCGCTCGCGCTGGTGGAGATCTCGCACAGCTTGGGCACGCGCCGGCTCGGGAATGCCCGCGGTCGAAAACCTGAAGGTAGCGCATGGGTCCGGCATGTGCATCACACCCCGAGCGTCGCTCGCATCAGGATGGTTACCAGTACAAACATTACCCCATGAGTTCACTCTAGTCCAAATCACTGTTCTGCCGGCTCCAAGATCGGCGGTTGCCGATCCGGCTATTTCTTCCGAACCACTCAGTGTCCATCCACCGCGACGCAATCGGAGGGCATATGGCAAAGATCGAGACAATCCTGGTTGTAGGCGGAGGTGTAGCCGGTCTCACCGCGGCCACCGCGCTTCATCGGCACGACTTTAAGGTCGAACTCGTCGAGCGCCAGCAAACCTGGCAGGCTTTGGGAGCCGGGTTCGTGGTTCACGCCAACGGCATGCGCATGCTGGTTGATTTGGGTCTTGCTGCAAATGTCGAAAATGCCGGTACGATTATTTGCCGGTGGCAATACTGTGACGAGCAGGGCGACCCGCTATCGGAAACCGATCTCGAGGCGCTGTGGGGCGACGTCGGTCGCTGCGTCGGCATAGAGCGGCCCAACCTGCAACGTGCGCTGCTGCCAGGTGTCGCCAATTTGCGATGCCGGCTCGGCACCTCCATAACGTCCCTGGTCCATCACGGCGACCACGTCTCAGTGGGATTCTCCGACGGCTCGACCGGAGATTATGGTCTCGTTGTCGGGGCGGACGGAATTAGGTCGACGGTCCGGGCCTTGACCCTGACCGCTGCCGCGCCCAGCGATCTCGGGGCCATGAACTGGCGCAGCATTGCCCCGATCAGGCCGGCTGGCCTGAATGGGTTTCAGATGCACCTGGGCGATGGCTGCACGTTCGGGCTCGTGCCCATGGGCGCGCGGCGTACCTACGGGTTTGCCTATGTGATCCAGCCGCACGTCCGCGATCCGGTGGTTGGACGCCTTGAGCGGCTGCGCAAGCGTTTTGCGACATTCGGCGGGCGCGTGCAGGAGTATCTGGCCTCGATCGAGCGTGACGATCAGATCATTTGCTCGGCCATGGAGTGGATGGAGCTCGAAAAATGGCATATCGGCCGCGTCGTGCTGGTCGGCGATGCGGCGCATGCCAGCTCCCCCATGATGGGTCAGGGCGGCTGCATGGCCATGGAGGACGCATGTGTCTTGGCCGAAGAATTGCGCGCAGCCGCATCCGTGGAGGACGCACTGGCGAGCTACTCCGGGCGGCGCAAAAACCGCGTTGAGTGGGTCCAGCGCCAGAGCATGGAAGTTGGGAAAATGCTCAGCGTGCCGCCGCCGGTCCGTGATGCAGCATTGCGTGAACGCGGCGATCAAGTAACGCATGCCCGCTTCGGCCCCCTTGTGCAGGCCCCTTAGGTCGACCGCAGACGCTGGTGGTCCGAGGAACTAGCGGCGGGCATCGCCCGTGACCGGGTCCAACGGTTCTTCAATCGGACCAAGCGATGCAGTCGGGCCACGACGCGCTGCAAGAAGCTCGCCGTCAATTGCCTTGCCTTTGTCAAGCTCGCATCCATCCGGCTGTGGCGGGTGGCGCGCACATGAGTCCACGCCTAGGACGAGCGCAGGTCGAAGGCCTCGACACGACCGCCGATCGTCAGCTCGAGCTTGAGCCCCCCGAAGGATGGCGGCAGCATTGGAGCTGCGATGGCCTGGCCGAAATGGCGGCGAAGCCCCAGCGCGTGCCGGACAAGGAGATTGGTGAAGAGGCCTGGACCGCTCGAATAGATGCGCCAGCCGCCATCGACATTGACGTCGCCCGTCCTGACGCGCTGCCATTGCGCGCTCGCCTCGTAGCGGTCCCGGAAGGCGGCATCGCTGCTGCTGAAATAGCAGTTGCGCTGCCGTGGCGAGGCATGCGCGATCTCGTCCGTGACGGTGATCGGGTTCGCGACCGCCATCGCCTCCCAGAGCGCTGACGCCTCGCCGAGCGCCGCCATCGCCTCTCCATAGCGCAGATGCGCATGCACATACATGAGGCCGATCTCACGCCCGAAGAAGGATGAGGATTCGGCGCGGCGGAACACCTTCTCGGGCCCGCCACGATAGGTAACCGGCTTGTCGATCAGCCGCGCCCCATCGGGGAAGAGCAGATGCTCGCGGATGACCGCGAGATGGTGGCGTGCTTGGTCTTGCGTGAACAGGCCCGAGATGACGCATTGCGTCATCGGGATCAGCGAATAGTGCAGGCCGGTGCGACGGTCCTGCGGATGCAGCAGCAATTCGGGCGCTCCGCCGCCAGGCTCGAAGAGACCATAGCCCGCGACGACGCCGTCGCGCACGAGATGACGATTGAAATCGGTAGCCATCGCCTGCGAGAGCGCCTCGAGCTCCGACGCCGCTGCGGTGCGGCTGGCGTGGCGAAGCACCTTTGCGTAGCGGACGATCTCTCCGAACAGTAGCGCGACCGTCCAGCTGCTCACCATCAGGTCGCGCATATGCGGCTCGACCGGCTGCAGGCTGTCGTTCCAGTCGCCTTCGCCATAGCGAATGAGATGGGTGCCGGAAATGAACTGCCCCTTCACCGTGGCGATGAGCTTGTCGATATGGGCGCTGACGGGATCGCGCCTTTCCGTCTTGGTGAAATCACCCTCCCGACGCCAGGCGATGGGCTCGTCGAGGAAGGCGAGATCGTCGGTTGCCTCGACATAATCGTTCAGCGCCTTCAGCGGCCAGATGATCACGTCGCCGAGCGCATGCTTGTCCTGGATGATCGAATAGGGCTCGAGCATGAACCATTGCGGCCAGTCGCCCCGCTGCTCGTATTGCTGGGCGAAGAGGATGCGCAAGATCTCCTTCGCCGGCGCGTCGTGGCGGAGCGAGAGATAGAACTCGACGGGTCCCTGGCAGACATCGCGCGTGCCCCAGGCCGCGCCCGTATATTGCTCGAGGCCGTGCGGCACCGTGACATGCATCATCACGTTATGGGCGAGCCACGGGAACAAAGTCTCGATCGCCGAGGCGTGCCGGTCGGCCTCGGCTGCTCCGGCCCGCAGGTGAAGCTCGCGGGAAAGCCCCGACCAGAATTGCGTGGCGGGCGCGAGCATGGCAGCGGGCGTGACCCCGGCTTCGTATCTCTGCGCCAAGTTCTCTGCCTCGGCGGTATCGCTGAGCGATCCGACGACCGCGAAACTGAAGGCAGCGGTCGCCTTGGTGCGCAACGCCACATAGGCGCCGCCGCGCGCCTCGCCGTCCGCATAGAGCAATTCGTCGCCGCCGATCGCGTCGAGGCTTTCAGGCGTCGAGGTGACGAGGTGATAGACGGCGTTCGGATAGCGCTCGGCCCAGAGCCAGCCCGGATCCGGGCGGAAGCTGCAGCGCCGGCGCTCGCGATCGATCGTGACCGGGCTCGCATGATCGAGTTCGCGCTCACCCTGCACGAGATGACCGAGGATGAGGAGGCGGCATGGCCGGCCTGTGATCTCGATTCGCCACTGCATTGCGGCGTGCTCTCCCGATGCGACAGCGCTGACCTCGATGCGGCGGCCGTCGAGATTATAGAGCCAGCGGCAGTCGCTGAGCCCGATATCGAAGGCGGATGGCGTCGCCAGGAGGCGCCACTCGCCGTCGAGCTCGACCAGCATGCGCAGGCCGCTGGTGTGCGTGATGTTGTAGGGATCGCGCGACACGGAGAAGAGCTTGTGGAACGAGGTGTTGCCGATGGTGAGCTGGGCGCTGAAGACGCCGTGCATCCAGGCCGTCGAACATAGTGTCACATCGTCCGGGAGCAGGGCCTGGCCGCTGCGCAGCATGGCGCCATGGCGCCGCGGAACGAGCCTTTCCTTGTCGCGCAGCACCACATGACGGTTGAGGGCGCCGTCGGGCACGAAGAAGGAGAGGAGCCTGCCGTCGCGCCATTCCTCGTGCCGACGCTCGGGGAAGGCCGATGCCAGCTCCTCGGCGGTAAGGCTGTGCGCAACGAGCGGCGGCGCATCCTGGACGACGCCTCGGCTCGGGGCCGCGAGCTCGACCTTCGTCCTGCGAAATTCGCTCTGCGCGCGCCGAACCTCGTCGAGCCTTGCGAGATCGGCATCGCCCGACGCTTCGGCGTGGTCCGGATCGTAGATGCCGAAGAAGGTGAAGCTCGCCGTTCGGCCGGCCGCGATCTTCGCCACGCGCGACTGAATCATCGGGCAGGCGACTTCGTGCTGGAGCCGCTCGCCCTCAAGGTCGCTGCCGAAGGGCAAAGCGATCTCAGCGGCGTCGCGGAAGCGAGGCCCGAAGAGCTGCATGGCATCGGTCGCAAAGCTCGCCGCGCCGTCGAGACAGCCATGCGCGACCCAAGGGTGTCCCCCGCCTTGGGTGAGGTTCTGGCGGCTCATCACGATTGGGCCGAGCTCGTCATGGATCGCGACGTGATGATCCATGTATTGCGACGCATAGGCCTCGTTGCCCATGACGAAGCCGCGCTCGCCCAAGCCGAGATCCTGGATCAGGATGACATCGCAGCTGAGATCATGGGCGCTCGCGATAGCGACCTGCCACAGCCAGACATTGCTCCGCGGGTGCAACCACAAGGTGGTTTCGTGGCGGACATTTCCCGCCTCGCCGGCCCAGACGATGCGGTCCTTCCCAACCCCGACCTCGACCTTGGCGGCAGGGCCGGTGATCTCGACGATGCGACGCTCCTTCCCGCAACGCAGAAGCAGGCGGCCGATGCCGCCATGCAGCGGCGAGCCTTCGACCTGGTTGATCATCAGGCGATGGCCGTCGCGCTCATGCTGGATCGTGAAGATCGCCCCATTCGGCAGGACACTAATCGAGAGGCCAGTCTCGTTCGTGATGCGCTTCAGGCCGAGGCCGGCCTCGCGAGGGGTGAGGAAGCTGCGCGTGTCGGAAGGCGCCATCGCTAGGATCTCCTGCGGACCTGATCACCGCCCCGGCACGGCACATGCCCGCCGCGTCATTGGCGGGGGCAGCGCTGGAGGTGCAGGGTCTTGGTGTAGAAGTTGTCTTCCAATTTTGAGCGCCCGGCGCTGATGACGGTCATGCCGGCGAGGTCCTTCCGAAAGGCCTCCCTCACAACCTTGCGCTGCGACGGGTCGAGCGCGCTCAGCGCGTCGTTGAGCAGGACCCATTTCGGTGCATGCAACAGCACCCGCACGAAGGCGAGAGACTGCTGCTCGTCGAGGGACAGATCCTTGTCCCAGTGCGCCTCGCGATCGAGCGAATCCATGAGATCGGCAAGGCCGATGCGCTTCAGCGCGTCGCGTATCACCTCGTCGGGAAATGTGGTCGGAGCAGCCGGATAGCAGATGGCCGTGCGCAATGCGCCCGGAGGCAGGTAAGGCTGCTGCGGCAGGAACATCATGTCGTCGCGCGGTGGCAGCCCGATTGCGCCCTTACCCCATGGCCAGAGCCCCGCCAAAGCGAGGAAGAAAGTCGTCTTGCCGGCCGCGGTCTCGCCGGTGACGAGCACGAACTCGCCCGCGCCAATCTCGACCTTCCTTTCCTCGAGGAGCGCGCATTCGGACATGGAGCCGGGCAGATAGGCTTCGAAATTCTCGAAGGTCAGCTTGCCCTCGGGATCTTGGGTGATCGTGATCCTCGACTCTGTTGCGTTGAGGCTCTCGATGGTGCGCAGTGCCTCGCGCATGGCGACGACGCGCATCAGCGTCGCGCGCCAGTCTGCGATCCTCGAGAAATTATCGACGAACCAGCGTAGCGCCCCTTGCACTTGAGTGAAGGCGCCGACCACGATCATCAGCGCGCCGAGCGTCAGCCTGCCGCCGAAATAGCCCGGCGCCGCCATGACGAAGGGCGCGACGATCACGAGCCAGCCATAGCCGGACGTGACCCAGGTCAGGCGCGCGAGGCCGCCGGCGAGCTTGCGCGAGACCGACAGGACCGCGCCGAGGATGAGATCGAGCGCCGCACGCTCATCCGCCTCGCCCTGATAGAGGGCAACGGACTCGGCGTGATCGGAGACGCGCACCAGCGCGACGCGGAACTCGGCTTCGCGCGCATAATGATCGGTGTTGAGGCTGATGAGCGGGCGACCAACGCGCCAGGTCAGAAAGGATCCGGCCCCCGCATAAGCGAGCGCGCACCACACCATGTATCCCGGGATCGTGAAATCCTGGCCATTCATGGTGAAGACCACTTGTGTCGAGAGGCCCCACAGAACGCCGATGAAGCTGATGAGCAGGAGCGAAGCCTGCACAAGGCCGTTGCCGAGATCGGCTGAGAGCTCGGTCAGATGGCGGGCATCTTCATGGATGCGCTGATCGGGATTGACCCCGATCTCGCCCGCGAAAATGAACATATAGGCACGCTTGGGGCGCAACCATTCGCTCAGGAGATCGCGGGTGAGCCATCCTCTCAACCTGACCTTGAACACCTCGGTGAGCCAGGTCTGGGCGACGACAAGCGACAAAAGCGCAGCGATGATCACCGCAAACACGATCAATTGCTGCAGAAAGGCCGCGAGATTGTGTTGCTGCAGCGCATCATAGAAGGCACCTTGCCAGGCATTGAGCCGCACCTGCCCGACCGCGATCCCTGCGATCACGAGAACACTGCCGATCGGCAGCGAGATGAGGGCGCGCCGCTGCGGCGAGGCGCCGATGGCGCGAATCAAAGTGAGGAGCTGCGCCCAGCCGCCGCTCTTCGAAACCTCGATCGGATGGGGTGGGACGAGCTGCCGCACATCGACCGGCGCATTCATAGGGTTCGTGTCCTCCACCGAGCGGGAGCCGCCGATCGCGGAGCGGAACCCGTTGCGACAGCGATAGCCGATGTCGGGTCAGGGTAAAAGGCTTGGGGTAAATGGCTTGGGGCGGAGCCGGCTCGTCCGGCGGGCCCGAGTGGGAGCTGTGCGCGTCGGGGGCTGTCGCGCGTCGGGGGCTTGAGCTTCCTCGCAAAGGAGGCGAGAGTCTGAAAAATCGTGAACGAGTCACGTCTGCACAGGATATGGCTCGAGGAGGGACACGGCATGACGGCTTCGGGTGTTCTCGACCATATCGAGCGTCTCATCGCGCAAATGACGCTCGACGAGAAGGTCGGCCAGCTCACCATGCTGAGCGCCGAGCTCATCCAGACGGGCCCGACCCGCGAGATCATCACCCCAGACGCGATCGTCGAGGGGCGGATCGGCAGCCTTCTGAATCTCTGGGGAACGGATCGGGTGCGCGAGGTGCAGCGCCTGGCCGTCGAGCAATCGCGCCTCAAGATCCCGCTCTTCTTCGGTCTCGATGTCGTGAACGGCTTCAAGACCATCTTCCCGATCGCGATTGGCGAGAGCTGCGCCTTTGATCCAGGGCTGTGGGAGCGCACCGCTCATGCCGCCGCGCAGGAGACAGCGGCCGTCGGCGTCGACCTCACTTTCGCGCCAATGATCGATGTCGCGCGCGATCCGCGCTGGGGACGCACTGTCGAGGGGCCGGGCGAGGACACCTACGTCGCCTCGCGTTTTGCTGAAGCCAAGGTCCGTGGGTTCCAGGCGCCGCGTGTCGACGACGTCTTCGCAGTGGGCGCGACCGCCAAGCACCTTGCCGGCTATGGAGCCGTCCAAGCTGGCCGCGAGTATGCGTCGGTCGACCTCACGCAGCGCCAGATGCGCGAGATCTATCTGCCGCCCTTCCGCGCTGCCGTCGAGGCCGGGGTCGTTGCGATTATGCCGGCTTTCACGGATCTTGACGGGACGCCAATGACGGCGAGCACGGCGATCCTTCGGGACCTGGTGCGTGCCCAATGGGGTTTTTCAGGCGTCATGGTGAGTGATTATGGCTCGGTCGCCGAGCTCGTCGTGCATGGGGTCGCGGAGGATCTCGGCGACGCCGCAGCGCTCGCGCTGAAGGCCGGCGTCGATATCGACATGATGGGTGGAGGCGCCTACACGAAAGGTCTGCCGCTCGCCTTGCAGCGGGGCAAGGTGACGATGGAGGAGATCGACGAAGCCGTCAGGCGCGTGCTCAGGCTGAAGGCGCAGCTTGGCCTCTTCGCCGATCCCTATCGGCGCTGTGGGGCCGATCGCCCGGTCGAGGCTGCGGGTGCCGATGCCAAGCGCCTCGAGCTCGCCTTCGAGGCGGCCTGCCGCTCGTTCGTGCTCCTGAAGAACAAGGACGGCGTGCTGCCCCTGCTCGCCAAGCCCGCCTCGGTCGCGGTTATCGGGCCGCTTGCCGACGCCAAGGGCGATCTGAAGGCTAATCCGGATGTCGTGGTCGAGGGGTTGCGCGCCGCGCGGCCCGAGATTGCGTTCTCATTCGCGCCCGGCTGCGACGTCGATCGCATCGATGAACGCGAGATGCAGAAGGCGGTCGATCTCGCCAAGGGTAGCGACAGCGTGGTCCTCTGCCTCGGCGAGACACCGGCGATGAGCGGCGAGGCTTCGAGCCGGGCGCGTCCGGGCCTGCCGGACGCGCAATGCGAGCTCGCGCGCGCCGTGATCGATCTCGGCAGGCCCGTGATCGTGCTCCTCTTCAGCGGCCGGCCTCTCGTCTTGCCGGACTGGCTCGTGGAGAAGGCGCAAGCGCTGATGGCGGTCTGGTTCCCGGGCACCGAGGCCGGGCGCGCCATCGCCGCCGTGCTGAGCGGCGCCGTCAATCCCGTGGGGCGTCTCTCCATGACCTGGCCGGTCGATGTCGGCCAGATCCCGATCTTCTATGGCGAGCGTCCATCGGGGCGTCCGGCTGCCGTCGATGTCAAATACTCGAGCAAATATCTCGACATGCCGAACGAGCCGCGCTTCGCCTTCGGCCATGGCCTCTCCTATGGCGAGTTCGCGCTTAGCGGACTCAAGGTCGATCGCTCGGTGATCCCCATGGACGGAGCGGTCAATGTCGAGGTGGATATCGAAAATCTCGGAGCGGTGGCGGGCGAAGCGACGATCTTCTTCTTCACCCGTGACCCTGTTGCGAGCGTGGCGCGTCCGCAGCTCGAGCTCAAGGGCTTCCGCAAGATCGCGCTTGCCGCTCACGAGCGCGGCAAGGTGGGGTTTCGCCTCACCGCAGGCGAGCTTCGCTTCGTTGGAGCCGATCTCTCGCCGCGGCTCGAGCCTGGAGCGATCGACCTCCATGTCGGCCAGAGCGCCGTGAGGGACATGCTCTTGAGCACCCGTATCGAGCTCAAGGCTGACGCGTGACAGTTTGACCAGGATCATTCGGCGAACAGGAGGGCGAATGGCTTCGACATCGCAAGGGCAAAAGCCGAAGGCGGCGCGCAAGGCGTCGGGCGCGGCCCCACAAGGGCCGGGGGCGCTGGCGGCGTCCTCCTTGTCGCGCAGCGACACCGACCTTCTGGAGCTCGTGCAGCGCCAGACCTTCCGCTTCTTCTGGGACTTCGCGCATCCGCGTAGCGGGCTCCCGCGCGACCGCAGCGATGCTTCCAAGCCGGAATCGCTCGAAGTGGTGGTGACGGGTGGGGCAGGCTTTGCCGTGATGGCGATCATCGTCGCTGCCGAGCGCAAATGGATCACGCGGGAAGCGGCGGTCGAGCGCCTGACCAAGATGATGTCCTTCCTGCTCGGCGCCGACAGCTTTCACGGGGTCTTGCCGCATATGCTGCATGGCGAGACCGGCAAGCCCTTTCATTTCACGCGAAAGGATGACGGCGGGGATCTGATCGAGACGGCCTATCTCGTTGCCGGCGTGCTCTGCGCGCGCCAGTATTTCGACCGCGACAATGAGGGCGAGCGTGGTCTTCGCTGGCGTCTCTCGCAGCTCTGGGATGAGGTCGAGTGGAACTGGCACACCCGCGGCGGCTTGAATGTGCTCTACTGGCATTGGAGCCCCAATAACGGCTGGAGCATGAATTACGAGGTCAGGGGCTGGAACGAGTGCCTGATTGCCTATGTGCTCGCTGCCTCTTCGCCGCGCTACGCCATCGATCCCGGCGTCTATCACAAGGGCTGGGTCGAGGGGCGGAACTTCAAGAACGGCCGCAATTACTATGGAATCGAGCTTCCTCTTGGCTTCGACTATGGCGGACCGCTCTTCTTCACGCATTACTCCTTCCTCGGGCTCGATCCGCGCGGACTCAAGGATCGCTATGCCGATTACTGGCAGCAGAATCTGAGCCATGTGCTCATCAATCGCGAGCACTGCATCCGCAATCCGCACAACTTCAAAGGCTATGGCGCGAATTCCTGGGGCCTGACCGCGAGCGACGGGCCGCGCGGCTACGAGGCCTATGCGCCGGACAAGGATTTCGGCGTGATCGCGCCGACCGCTGCGCTTTCGTCGATCCCCTATGTGCCCGAATACTCGCTCGCTGCCCTCAAGCATTTCCACGGGAAGCTCGGCAAACATCTTTGGGGCGATTACGGCTTCGTCGATTCCTTCTGCGAGAGCGAGAATTGGTATGCGAAGACGCATCTCGCCATCGATCAAGGCCCGATCATCATCATGATCGAGAACTACCGCACCGGCCTCCTGTGGAAGCTCTTCATGAGCTGCCCCGAGATCGGCATCGGCTTGCGGCGCCTCGGCTTCGAGAGCCCGCACATCCGCTGAACCCGATCGCCTCGACCGCAGCGCTCACCCTCTGGAGATGCTCATGGACGCGAAAGCCTGGTGGCAAGACGCCGTGATCTACCAAGTCTATCCGCGCTCGTTCCAGGACAGCAACGGCGACGGCATCGGCGATCTGCGCGGGATCATCGCCCGCGCCGATTACTTCGCCTGGCTCGGCATCGACGCCGTCTGGTTCTCGCCTTTCTTCGCCTCGCCCCAGGCCGATTACGGCTATGACGTCTCGAACTACACCGACATCGATCCGGACTATGGCACGCTTGCTGATTTCGACGAGCTCGTCGCGGCGTTGCACGCGCGCAATATCCGCATCATCGTCGACTTCGTGCCGAACCACTCATCCGACCAGCATCCCTGGTTTCTGGAGTCGCGCAAATCGCTCAATAATCCCAAGCGCGATTGGTACACGTGGCGCTCGCCGGCGCCGGGTGGCGGGCCACCCAATAATTGGTTGAGCCTCGCCGGTGGCAGATCCTGGGAATACGATCAGGCGACCGGCCAATACTATCTGCATTCCTTCCTGAAGGAGCAGCCGGATCTCAACTGGCGGAATCCGGCAGTGCGCGACGCGATGCACGACGTGTTGCGCTTCTGGATCGATCGCGGCGTCGACGGCTTTCGCGTCGACGCCATCGGCTGCATCGCCAAGGACCCGCAGCTTCGCGACGATCCGCCGAACCCGGACTACAAGGAAGGGGATCCGCCCTTCGCACGCAACCGCATGGTCAACAGCGCGAACCGCCCCGAGGTCATGGAGTTCGTGGCCGGCATGCGCCGCGTCGTCGATGCCGAGCCCGGCTCGCGCGTCATGATTGGCGAGGTCTATCTGAAGCCTGCCGAGATCGGCGCGTATTACGGGACGGGCTCCGACGGCTTTCAGCTTCCGACCAACTTCAACCTGCTCTGGGCGCCCTGGAAGCGCGCCGCGGTGTTCGAAGCCGTCGAGAGCTACGAGGCAGCCCTGCCCAAGGCCGCCTGGCCGGACTGGGTGCTCGGCAACCACGACCAGTCACGCATCGCGACACGCATAGGCAAGGCCCAGGCGCGCGTGGCCATGCTCCTGCTCCTGACCTTGCGCGGCACGCCGATCGTCTATTTCGGCGACGAGCTCGCCCTCGAGGACATCGTGATCCCCCTCGACAAGCAGCGCGACCCTTTCGGGATCAACATGCCCGGAAAAGGGCAGGGGCGTGACCCCGAGCGTTGCCCGATGCCTTGGGACGAGACCCCCAAGGGCGGCTTCACCAGCGGCGAGCCCTGGCTGCCGATCGCGGCGAGCGGGCCTGGGTCATCGGTCGAGGCCCAGCGCGACGACGAGGCCTCGATGCTGTCGCTGACGCGCAGGATCCTCGCCTTGCGGCGCAGCGAGCCTGCGCTGTCCCGAGGAGCCTGGACGCCGATGACCGTGGAAGGCGAGGTCGTCGCCTATCTGCGCAGCGACGGCGGGAAACGCTTCGCCGTCGTGCTCAACCTCGAAGGCAAGCGGAAGACCGTGCGTTTCGCCGAGGCGAATTCGGGTCGGATCGTGTTGTCCACCCACGACATCGCGCGGACAGGCGCCGTCGGGCGGGATCTCGTCCTGGCGGCGAATGAGGGCGTCGTCATCGCGATCTGAGGCGCGTTTGCATGCACGCCTGTTATCCGGCGGCTGCAACCTGGACAGATTGCACAGCATAGTCTGCGTGTGCGCCGCGCCTCTCGACGAGCGCGGCGCAATGCTACTGGACTATTGGCCCAGAGTCCTGTTGTCGGGCATCTCCGATCGAGCAGACGAGGTCATCGCGAACGACTGTTCCTGATGCTGTTCAGGCACGAGGGTGATCGACCGGCGTAGCGGTCGCAGAAGTGATTACGCCTGGCCGATCGGCAGGAATACGGCGCCCGCAAAGCTTTGCGGCCGTCCAGTGCAATTGCCTGTTCCACTCATATCCGGCTTGCCAGCACTGGCGATTAGGCGCAGTCTGGAGACAACTAACAGTTTAAGTGCGCGTGCGCATCGCGCCGATGTTGCGTTCGGGGGTGGGTCCCGTGAAATATACCACGCCGCAAATGCGGGACTACTGGGCGAAATTCCATTCGGCCAGCGGCGTCGGGAGGCGACGGTGACAGCGCCGTTCACAAAGGTGCTCCACCGGGAACATGAGGAGATCGCCTTACGGCGCGGCAGGCGCCAATCCGGCCATCCGCAGGGCTTGGACCAAGGCGTTCCAAGGGAGCTGACAGGGCTTGCCCTGTCGGGCGGCGGGATCAGGTCGGCCGCCTTTTGTCTCGGCGCGCTACAAGCTCTCGCCGATCTCGATGCGATCAGGGAGATCGATTATCTCTCGACGGTGTCGGGCGGCGGCTTCATCGGCGGGGCTATGACGGCGACGATGAAAGACGAGGAGAGCTTCGTCTTCCAGCAAAGCCGCGCCGAGGCAGCGAAGAAGGCGATCGGGCTGATCACGGACGAGATCAAAGACACGCCCGCCGTGAGGCATCTGCGCAACTACTCGAACTACCTCATCCCGCTGGGGGGCGACCTTCTGCTCGACTTTGTGGTGCTGATGCGCGGCTGGATGGCGAACATCCTGATGGTGCTCGCCTGCCTGCTTATGGCCGCCGGCATCACTGTGCTGCTGCATCCCTACGCGCCGAACACGCCCTCGGGGCTCGGCAGCTCGAGGACGCTCGGCGATTGGCTCACGGGCTGGCTCGACATCGAATGGCTGCGCGGCATGCATTTCCTGGTGACCGGAGTGCTCGCCCTGCTGCTCGCTGCGCATCTCGCGGTCTGGGCGCTGTTGCGCTCCTTCGCCAACCCAGCCCGCATGAATTTCGAATGGATGGCGCTCGGAACCCGCCTCGGGCGTATCCTCCTCGTCGCGCTGGTGCTGTTCGCGGTGATCGAGGCGCAGCCAGTGATCGTCGATTTCGTGGCGATGGAGATCCAGGCGCCTCAGGGCATCCTGCATGAGATCGCGGCCTATTGGAACAGCATCACAGCAGCGCTCGCGGGCCTCTCTGGCATCGCCGCGATCTTCAGGAATTATCTCGCGGGCGTCCTCAAATCGGGTGCCGAGGATTCGAGCTGGGCCGGCTATGTCAAGCTCGCCCTCGGCAAGCTCGTGCTCTATGGCGCAGGGCTCGCCCTGCCGCTGCTGATCTATGGAGGCTTCATCGGCCTCGTGATCATAGGCGTGGCCGCGCCCGGCAGCCCTGCCTACCCACATCCGCCAACCTGGCTCGTCGATGTCACCGGGCTCACGCCGGGGCTGCGCGCTCTCGTCTGCGCGGCGCCGGCAGCGCTCGCGCTCATCCTCTACATCGCCTGGAACTCGGGGCATGGCCAGGAGCGCGAGGGGCTTGCCTCCGTCGCCTTTCCGGCCATCTGCCTCGTCTTGGTCCTCGTGCTTTCGTGGCTGACCATCGTCTGGTTCGGCAAGCTCGGTGCCGGTTGGACCTATCTCTGCCTCGGCACCTCGATCCTGTTCCTGATCTTGCTCTTCGACGACAACGCCAACTCCATCCATCGGCTCTACCGCGACCGGATGAGCAAGGCCTTCCTGTTCGATCCGAAGACCTTCGGCCGTAGGAACGGGGAGGGGCGCGAGATGGATCCGGATGGACTCTCGCTTCCCAATCAACGCCTCAAGCTCAGCCATCTCGCCAATGGCTTCGGCCCCTATCCGATCATCAATGCGGCGCTCAATATCGAGGGTTCGCCCTATCTCAACCGCCGCGGCCGCAACGCCGAGTTCTTCTCCTTCACGCCCCATTTCGTGGGCAGCGACGCGACGGGGTTCGTGAAGGCAAAGCAGATGGAAGGTATGGACAGGGCGCTCGATCTCGGCACCGCGATGGCGATCTCGGGTGCAGCCTTCTCCTCCAATATGGGGCGCGCCTCGATCAAGCCGCTGACGGCGACGCTCGCCCTTCTCAATGTGCGCCTCGGCTACTGGATGAAAAATCCGCACCATGTCGCGGCGAAGGAGCACAGGCTCGACCTGTCCTATTTCTACCTTTTGGCCGAGATGCTGGGATGGCTCGACGAGACGAGCGACAAGGTCTACCTCACGGATGGCGGCCATATCGAAAATCTCGGACTCTACCAGCTCCTCAAGCGCCGCTGCCGGCTGATCGTCGTCGTTGATGCCGAGCAGGATGCGAGCATTGCCTGCCCCTCCCTCGTCGATGCGGAGCGCTTCGCGCGCATCGATCTCGGCGTGCGCATCGACCTGCCCTGGGAGCTCATCCGAGACAAGGCCGCCCTCGTCGAGGAAAGCTTCGCCAAAGGGCCGATCCCGGCCGACTATGCGGCGGTCGGCCCGCATGCGGCGATCGGCCGGATCATCTATGGGGAAGGCGAGGAAGGGCTCATCCTCTATGTCAAATCCTCGTTGACCGGCGACGAGAACGACTATGTGCTCGACTATAAGCGCCGCCACAGCACCTTCCCTCATGAGCTGACGGGCGACCAATTCTTCGGCGAGGAGCAGTTCGAGGCGTATCGGGCTTCGGCTTTCACGCGATGCGCGGCGTGCTGACCGGGGAGACCCCCTATGCGGCAAAGCTCGGTGGCGTGCCGAGGGTCTGCACGGGGCTGCAGAGCGCGGAGCTCACGCGGGTGCAGGTGATGCTCGGCCTCGCCTGACGAGCCGCTGGCGGCGCCAAGGGGTGCGTTCGGCCACTGTCGCCAAATCTTAAGACGGTTATGCTTGAAGCATTCAGATGATGCGCTCGGCCGCCTCGGTCAGAAGGCATTCGCATGAGGGCTTTGGCACCGTGACACGAGTTCCTCGCAGCGTCGGTCCGCAATATCCGCAAGTCGTCGTGCTCGTCGGCGCCACCGGCGATCTGTCGGCGCGCAAGCTGCTGCCTGGCCTGTTCCGCTTGTGCAGTGCTGGCTTCATCCCGGGCTGCCATATCATCGGTGTCTCCCTCGAGAATCTCGACGCTGACGGTTTCCGTGCGGTCGCGCGCAAGGCGCTCGATCAGTTCTCCACCCGCAAGGTGGTGGATGCCGATTGGGCCGCCTTCGCCGAGACCCTCGACTATGTGCCGATCGGCGCCGGCGCGCCCGCCCTCAAGCCGGCGGTCGAGAGGGCTGAGCAGGCGCTCGGCGCCGAGAGCCGAAGACTCCATTATCTCAGCGTGCCACCGAACGCAGCGCTATCGGCCGTCCGACTGCTCGGAGAGGCCGGCCTCGTCGAGCGCGCGCGCATCGTCATGGAGAAGCCCTTCGGCACAGACCTCGCAAGCGCCGTGTCGCTGAACGCGAAGCTCCATGAGGTGTTCTCGGAAGAGCAGATCTTCCGCATCGACCATTTCCTCGGCAAGGAGCCGGCCCAGAATATCCTCGCCTTCCGCTTCGCCAACGGGCTCTTCGAGCCGATCTGGAACCGCAACTTCATCGATCACGTGCAGATCGACGTGCCCGAGACGCTAGCGCTCGGCAAGCGCCGGCTTCTACGAGCAGACAGGTGCCTATCGCGACATGGTCGTGACCCATCTGTTCCAGATCCTCGCCTTCACGGCGATGGAGCCGCCGACGGCCTTGGAGCCGGCCCCGATCAGCGAGGAAAAGAACAAGGTCTTTCGCAGCATGTCGCCGATCGATCCGCGCAATGTGGTGCGCGGACAATATACGGGCTACCGCTCGGAAGAGGGTGTCGACCCCGAATCCGACACCGAGACCTTCATCGCGCTCAAATGCGCGATCGACAATTGGCGCTGGGCCGGCGTGCCTTTCTTCTTGCGGACCGGCAAGCGGCTCGCCGAGGGGCAGCGCATCATCTCGATCGCCTTCCGCGAGCCGCCGAAGAGCATGTTCCCGGTCGGGTCGGGCGTCGGCGCGCAAGGTCCCGACCATCTCACCTTCGACCTCGCGGACGCGTCCAAGATGTCGCTCTCCTTCTACGGCAAGCGCCCCGGCCCCGGCATGCGGCTCGACAAGCTCAGCCTGCAATTCGCCATGCACGATACGGGGCTGATCGGCGACGTGCTCGAAGCCTATGAGCGCCTGATCCTCGATGCGATGCGCGGCGACCGCACCCTGTTCACGACCGCCGAAGGCATCGAGCGGCTCTGGGAGGTCTCGATCCCCCTGCTCGAAGCGCCTCCGCCGGTCCGCCTCTACCCTCCGGACTCTTGGGGGCCGAAATCGATCCACCAGCTCGTGGCGCCGCATGCCTGGCGACTGCCCTTCGAAAGGGCCTGGCGAGACCCGAACCGCTCAGGGGCCTGAGCCCGTCGACGTGGGGAGCCATCACCCGTAACGGGCGAGGGTGAGCTCGCTCGTGTCGATCTCGGGCTTGCGGCCCGAGATCTGATCGCTCAGCACCCTCGCCGAGCCGCAGGCCATGGTCCAGCCGAGCGTGCCGTGGCCTGTATTGAGGTGGAGGTTCGGCAAACTGGTCTTGCCGATCAGCGGCGTGCCGTCAGGGGTCATGGGTCTCAGCCCCATCCAATAGCTCGCCTTAGCGAGATCGCCGCCGCGCCCGAACAGATCGCCGACCGAGAATTCGAGCGTCGCTCGCCGCGCGGAGTGCAGCGCAAGGTCGTAGCCTGCGACCTCGGCCGTACCACCGACCCTGATGCGGTCGCCGAGCCGGGTGATGGCGATCTTGTAGGTCTCGTCCATCACGGTCGATTCCGGCGCGCCCGTCGCATCGACGATCGGCAAGGTCAGCGAGTAGCCCTTGATCGGATAGACGGGAAGGCTGAGGCCGAGCGGCCGCAGCAGCAGCGGCGAATAGGAGCCGAGCGCCACCACATAGGCATCGCCGGTGAGTGTGCCCTTGTCGGTCGCGACTGAGCCGATCCGGCCGGCCTCGACCGCAAGCCCCTTTATCGTGACACCGTAGCGGAAATCGACGCCGAGCCCGGCCGCCATGGCGGCGAGGCGGGTCGTGAACATCTGGCAATCGCCCGTCTCGTCGCCGGGCAGGCGCAGCCCGCCCGCGATCTTGCCGCGCACATCGGCGAGCGCCGGCTCGACGCCGATGCAGCCTTGCGGGTCGAGGAGCTCGTGTGCGACACCGAACTCCTTCAGGACCGCAATGTCATTCGCTGTGCCGTCGAGCTGGCTCTGGGTGCGGAAGAGCTGCAGCGTGCCTTGCATGCGCTCATCATAGGCGATGCCGGTATCGGCCCTGAGGTCGCGCAGCACGTCGCGGCTATATTCGGCGAGCTTGACCATGCGGCTCTTGTTGATGGCGTAGCGGGCGCTGGTGCAGTTGCGCAGCATGCGCAACATCCACAGCCACATGGCCGGATCGAGCTTCGGGCGGATGACGAGCGGCCCGTATTTCATGAGAAGCCATTTGACGGCCTTTATGGGCACGCCTGGTCCCGCCCATGGCGCCGAATAGCCGGGCGAGACTTCGCCCGCATTGGCAAAGCTTGTCTCGAGGCCGGGCCCCTGTTGACGCTCCACGACGACGATCTCATGGCCGGCTTTGGCGAGATAATAAGCGGTCGTGACACCGATCACGCCGCCCCCGAGAATGACAACCTTCATCCGACCAAGCTCCTTTTCAGGTTCTCGCTTAGCGAATTTCGCGCCAAAGCGCGATGGAAGGTGGCACGGGCTCGTGGAGACGCGAGGCCCGTGAATGGGCCAGATGCCTGTGCTATGCTGCCCTCATGGACAAGAACACCACCGCAGGGACTGGCGCAAATCGGGGAGCCGCGACGATCGTCGCAGAGTTCCGCCGCAGCCTGTCCGACGCGGCTCCGCCGCCTAATGCGGAGCTCGCTGTGCAGGCGCTGTGGTGGGCCGGCAAAGGCGAGTGGGACCGCGCCCATGAATGCGTGCAGCAACGGGAGGGCGAGCCCCGCTGCGATCTGGTCCACGCCCATCTGCACCGGGTGGAGGGGGATCTCTCCAATGCCGGCTATTGGTATCGGCGCGCGCGTGAGCCGGCCGCAACCATGTCGATGGACGAGGAATGGGTGGCGCTGGTGACCCGCTTCCTGTCGTAATTGCGGCTCGCCGTCCCGCGGCGCCGCACACGGTGTCGCAGCGGGCATTTCCCGGTCTCAGTGGAGTTGCCGCGGTCCTACCGTGCTTCCGACGCTTGGAAGCGCGGCGGCATCGATGATCCGCACCCGCAGCGCCTCGGCCGCGGCGATGGCATCGGTCGCTCGCCGCAAGGTGCTGAAATTCGAGCCGCCGAGCACGATGCCGCCGAGCGCCGCCGCGATGGCGAGAAGCGTCAGCGAGAGCTCCGAGCGGACGAGCCCGAACAGGCTCGCGACGAGCCAGGCGCAGCCCAAGCCCGACGCGATTTTTGCGAGCAGCATCCATTTGCGGCAGCCCGCGGCGATCTCCGACAGCGCCTCGATGTGCGCCTCGAGCTCCTCGATCTCTTCGTGGAGGTTTTCATTTGGCATGGCCCAGTCTACCCCGAGCGGGGGCGCGTTGCCGAGAGGCGGCCCCATCCTTCTCCAGAAAGGCAGGAGAAGGAGCCTGCATGTCCTCGACGATGAAGGCCAGGCGGGGGGCAGACCCTCAGCGCGGCCGTTGTCAGCGCCTTGAACGCTCTCGCCGCGCCATAGAGCAGATCTCGGCGTCTTCGGCTGGGATGAAGAGCGCGGCCATATGAAGATCGAGACGCTGCATCCGGGCGTCAGCTTCGCCGAGGTCAGCGCCAAGACCGGGTTCGCCTTCCCGGCCGCGCGTGGCGAGACCTTCGAGACGACGGCCGCGCCGGCCGAGGAGGAGCTCTACTGGATCCGCGAGAAGCTCGATCCGCGCGGCATCAGGCGCCTCGAATCGAATGCCGGCGGCGATGCGCTGCTACGCGGGCTGTGGGCCGCCGAAGTCGATTCCGATCGCAGATTAGCTGATCCGCGATGTCGCGACGCTGAACGGCATCCCCGGCATCCTGATTCATGGCCGCTTACGACGTCAGCAGCCCGCTCGTAACCGCTTGGCGCCTCAGCGAGGCCTGGAGGACCTCCTCCTCGAGGAAGGCCGCGTGTCGCCAATAATGGGTGACGAGGCGTGCGAAGCGCAGGCGAATTGTGGATCTTCGTAGCGCGGATTGGGGAGGTAGCCAGATGTCAGGGAGACATGCGCATCTTCCCAGGTGCACCATTCCGGTGGTGCACCGCGGGGTGGGCGTCGAAGAGAAGCGTCGCATAGGCATCGACCAGCGGCAGATGACGCAAGGCGTCGGGCACGGCTGCGGCGAACCGGTTCCATTCTTGCGGAAAGATGCGCCCGACATCGCGCGTGATCCATTCGACCTCACTGCCCTCGTTCATCAGCGATCGGCACTAGCCCCTTGACACCTGTCGCCGCTTCAGGAGCGCGCGGGGATGGCGAGCCCGCGCTGGACTGCGGGTCGCGCGAGGCCGCGCTCGAGCCAGGCCGGCACATGCTTCAGCGCGTCGAATTCGACGAGCTCGCGTGCGCCATAGAAGCCGACGAGGTTTCTCACCCAGCCGAGCATGGAGATGTCGGCGATCGAGTAATCCTCGCCCATGATCCAGGGCCGGCCGTCGAGACGAGTGTCCATCACGCCCAGCAGGCGCTTCGACTCGTCGCGATAGCGGTTGAGCGGACGCTTATCCTCGATCTCGCGTCCGGCGAATTTGTGGAAATAGCCGACCTGTCCGAACATCGGCCCGATCGAGGCCATCTGGAAGAACACCCATTCGATAGTCTCATAGCGCAGGATCGGATCAGCAG
>Ga0318563_10000191_pt1 | contig 26146 bp, 23 predicted proteins | sample GRESIP066b5f19_FD_203689 | JGI IMG/M metagenome (GOLD analysis project Ga0318563, IMG submission 203689) | Tropical soil microbial communities from Luquillo Experimental Forest, Puerto Rico - GRE.SIPMG.066b5f19 | ecosystem: Environmental > Terrestrial > Soil > Tropical forest > Bulk soil... | reverse complement strand
CAGGCAGGCTGCGATAGCAATGGGAAAAATGCGGTCCGTCAGAATGGCCAGGACAAGAAGGATCATATACAGTACCACGACCCCCTCTTCACTCATACTGACCAGGCCATGCATGTCATCCTCCAGTAGCAGCCACCACCAGAGCATCAGCCCGCTGGTCAGCAGAACAATATTGAAAATCGGTTTTGTCCCCCCGCGAAGAAGCAAGAGGAACACGGCGAATACCATGAACAGGGAAACCAGGGTTATCCAGCGCATGTCAAAGTCGAAGGCCACCGCAGGCAGATAGGGGATCCACATGGCAGGAAGATATATCGGCTGGACTCCGTTCCAGATGGATGGTATGTTGTGGTAGACACTGTGCCATTCCCCTTGAAGGAGCCGCTGGTTCATCACTTTGATGACAGGCAGCATATCGGCACTGGTTACATCAATATCATTTTCACGTACGATCTGCAGGAAAAAATAAAGGGTCGCCGAAGCAAGCAGGAGCAACATCACTGCCTTGCCTGCGGATTCCAGGTAGCCAGTATCCCTGAATTGCGGATAGACCAGCCTGCCCGGCTTGAAAAAAAGGATGAGAACCGAAATGGTCAGGCCGGCGAAAAAAAACAGGAAAGAAAAAAATACGTTTCCTGAAGGCCATTTCAGACCAATAGTTGCGCTCACGGTTTCGGTGAAAAGACCCAGAAGCAGCCAGTAAGAGAGATATTTTCCGGATAACATAACCGTAAAAGGCAAGAATAATCCAATTATTCTTCAAAACCAATCGCCTGAGTTTATATATTTGACATTCTTTAATCTCTGGATATGGCACTTTTGGAAGGAAAAACAGCTATCATCACGGGAGCCAGCAGGGGCATAGGAGAAGCGATTGCCCTGAAACTGGCTGAGCATGGGGCGCATATCGCATTTACCTATCTGAGCAGTGAAGACAAAGCCAAGGCACTGGAAGCAAAGCTGTCCGGATTCGGATTGAAGGCAAAAGCCTATAAAAGCAACGCTGCCGTATATGCGGAATGTGAAACCCTGGTCAACGAAGTAGTCAGGGAGTTCGGCACGGTAGACATCTGCATCAACAATGCGGGAATTTCCAAGGATAATCTGCTGCTCCGTCTGACTCCCGAGCAATGGGATGAAGTCATGGGAATCAACCTGAAGAGTGTATTCAATATGACCAAGCAGGTGATACGTCCTATGATGAAGGCAAGAAGAGGCTCCATTGTAAATATGAGTTCCATAATCGGAATCCGCGGAAACTCGGGGCAATCCAGTTATGCCGCCTCCAAGGCAGGAATCATCGGTTTCACCAAGTCCATCGCCCTTGAACTGGGCAGCCGCAATATTCGCTGCAATGCCATCGCTCCCGGATTTATCGAAACAGATATGACCCATTACCTCAAAGACGGTGATGCCTCAAAGGCTTTCCTGGATAAAATTCCGCTGGGAAGGTTTGGGAGTGCCGACGAAGTTGCCAATACAACTCTATTCCTGGCTTCTGATATGAGCAGTTATATCACCGGCCAGGTATTATCAGCCTGTGGTGGGTTGAATATCTGAGACAGAACCCCGGCTCTTGTGCAAGCATGGGAAATCTCTTTCTTTTTATCTGATTTTCCGTTACCCGTAGACCGAGCGATCCCGAAGTTTGTACCCTGGTCCTATTCCGAGGGAAGAATACGCCCGCCGGGATATTTTCCGTAAAATAGCAATTATATGATACCGATAGAAAAATTGTTGCTGGAAAACAGGCACTGGGCAGCAGTCAAGAAAGCGGCCGATCCCGAATATTTTGAGCGCCTGGCCCACCTTCAGACTCCGGAGTTCTTGTGGATCGGTTGCAGCGACAGCCGGGTTCCGGCCAATGAAATTACGGGTACCCAGCCTGGTGAGATTTTCGTTCACCGCAATATTGCCAACCTGGTCATTCATACGGATGTAAACCTGCTCAGTGTCCTGGAGTATGCCGTCAGTCACCTTAAAGTAAACCATGTGATCGTCTGCGGCCATTACGGTTGTGGCGGCGTCAAGGCAGCAATGGGTAACCATGACTTCAAACAGGTTCTTAATATGTGGCTGCGCAATATCAAGGACGTCTACAGGCTTCACCGGGATGAATTGGAAGCCATCGGGGATGCTGAACTCCGGGCAGACCGCCTGGTTGAACTCAATGTACATGAACAGCTCACGCACCTGGCCAAGACATCAATCATCCAGAGGGCATGGCAGCATGAAAAAAGACCCCATTTGCACGGCTGGGTGTATGGACTGAAAGACGGGCTCATCAAATCTGTTTTTGGAATGGGTCCGGAAACCAATATCGATCCCCTGTACGCTTATAATGATCTGACCAAAGATTAATAAGATCGCCGGTCAAAAAAAATCACTGTTTTCGGCTGATTTTCCGCTCTTCCAGGTAATGATGCCAAAGTATCATGGTGGCAATGGAGCGATACGGTCTCCATCCGGAAGCCATTTCGAGCAGGGTGGTTGGGGAGGTCTTTACAGGAAGATGTTTTAATTTTTTGAGGCTGCTGACCATTGCCAGATCTCCAATCGGAAAAATATCGGTTCGCTGCAGGGCCATGAGCAGGTAGATATCTGCTGTCCAGTCCCCGATTCCTTTGATTTCTTTCAATTGCTTCCTGATCCGGTCATCCGGCCGGTAACAAAACTGCTCCAGGACTATCTTGCCGGAATGGATGGCGCCTGCAAGCAGCTTCACATAATTCGCCTTTTGCCTGCTGAAATAGCAGGTTTTCAATTCTGCCTCACTGAGCAGCAATATTTTTTCCGGGGTGACGGTCCCGATCTTGCCTTTGAGTTTGTCGAGGGCAGCCTGCGCGGAAGCCAGAGAAACCTGCTGCTCAAGTATGATATGGACCAGGGTCTGAAAACCAGCCGGCCGTGACCACAGGGGGGGATAACCGTACCGGGCAATGACCTGCCTTAATTCAGGATCGCTCCCGGCAATCCGGTCGCAAAGCAGCTGAAAGTTTTCCGCCCCGAAGGTCTGGATCACCGGGGAAGAATGCTTATGGTTTACTCTTGAATTTTCCAATGGCCTGTTTTGTAAAATCGCTCAGTACAAGACGGCCACTGATCCCAGCCCGTTCTATCAGCAGCTGGTCCCAGTTTTCGGTTCCCCTCCAGAACATTTTTTTCATTTCTGCCATGGCCTGTGGGTTATAACGGGAAAGATTGCCGGTCAGGCGCTCCAGTGATTCATCCATTCCCTCGACCGTTTCATGGAGTTCCGCATATAATCCTTTCCTCCTGGCCCAGTCCGCATTGCGCCAGAGTGCAGCATCGATAGCCAGCTGGGAGAATGCGGAGATGCCGATCTTTCGTTCTATCGCTGCACCCACGATAAAAGGACCGAATCCCAATGCCAGCTCGCTGAGTTTGACCTCAGCCCCTTCCGCGGCAATGGCATAGTCAGCCGCGGCAACCAGGCCGACCCCGCCGCCCACACATTTTCCGTGTACCCGGGCTACAATAAACTGCGGGCACTTGCGCATGGCATTGATCACATGGGCAAACCCGCTGAAGAAATGGATGCCCTGCTCTTTATTCTGAATCAAAGTCAGCTCATCAAAGGAGGCGCCGCCACAAAATCCCCGGTCTCCAGCCGAACGAAGTACAATGACCCTGGTTTCATCATCATAACCCGCGCTGTGAAATTCCTTTGCCAGTTCTTCGAGAATCTTCCCCGGAAGAGAATTGCCCTGGGGATGGGAAAATTCAATCGTCGTAACCCAATTGTGCTTTTCCACTTTTACATAGCCGTTATAAATTTCCGTTATCATGCAAGTAGGTTTTAGGCTTGAATCATTGGCGTAATAAAATTACTGGACTTTCTTTTTTACCATTGTTAAAATCGTGGCTATCGCCACACTTTCCCCTGTTTCATCGTAGACATCCACATACCATTTTACGATTCCCTTGGCGGTCTCCTGCTCCTCCTTTTTTTCCTGGTCTATCTTCTCCCGGCAGGTCAGTCTTACGCCGATCGTACTGCCCGGATACACCGGTTTGAGAAAGCGGCATTCCTCAATCCCGTAGTTCAGCAGGACAGGACCTTTTTTGGCATCTACAAAGAGGCCTGCAGCAGCACTCAAAATAAAATAGCCGTGCGCAACGGGTCTTTCAAATACTGTCCCTTCCAGTGAAGTGTGATCCGTATGGGCATAGAAATGATCCCAGCTTATGTTGGCGAAATTGACGATGTCGGCCTCGGTGATGGTGCGCTTGTGGGTAACCAGGGTATCTCCCACACAGAGCTCTTCAAAATATTTTCTGAACGGATGTTTCTCTTCTTCTGTTTGCGCTGCATGGGGCTGGTATATTCCGGTTATGGCAGTGATAACGGTCGGCGAACCCTGCACGGCCACCCGCTGCATATAGTGTTTCATTCCGCGGATGCCACCCATTTCTTCTCCTCCGCCGGCTCGTCCGGGTCCGCCATGTACCAGCAGGGGAAGGGGGGAACCATGACCCGTACTTTCCCTGGCGCAGGTCTCGTTCAATATCAGGATCCGACCATGATGGGTGCCCGATCCCAGGACATAGCTCCTGGCAACCGCGTGATCAGCGGTAACAACCGTACTGCACAAAGATCCCTTACCCTTTCTTGACAACTCGATGGCTTCCTCCAGGTGCTTGTAGGGCATCAGCGTGCTTACGGGTCCGAAGGCTTCGATACTATGCGGCTCTTCACTGGACAAGGGTTTTTCATTTTTAAGCAGGACTGGTCCCATGAAGGCGCCCTTATCCGGATCTGCATCTATCACTTGCACACTGTCCAGGGATCCGTAAATAATCTGGGAAGAAGCAAGCAGTTTTTCGACCTGTCCCCTTACCTCCTGTCGCTGGCCGAGGCCTGCAAGGGCTCCCATTTTCACTTTTTCATTAAGGGGATTTCCAATGGTTGTTTTAGACAGAACTGTTGTGAGTGCGTTCCAGGCTTCCTCCATTTTGTTTTCCGGAACAAAAATCCGGCGGATAGCCGTACATTTCTGCCCGGCCTTCACGGTCATTTCGTTGCGGATTTCCCGGATGAAAATATCCCATTCCGCTGCGCCGGGTACTACATCCGGCCCAAGGACAATACAATTGAGAGAATCTGCTTCCATGTTAAATGGGACATTTTCCCGCAAAATATTCGGATTGGATTTGAGCAGATGACCAGTTGCAGCGGAGCCCGTAAACGTAACTACATCCTGGGAACAGACATGGTCCAGCAAATCCCCGGCACTCCCGCAAATGAGCTGAAGGGCACCTTCAGGCAGGATTCCGGAAGCAATGATTTGTCTGACAACTGCCTCGGTCAGATAGGAGGTGATGGTAGCAGGCTTTACCAGGGCTGGAATACCTGCGAGCAGGTTGACGGCAATTTTTTCCAGCATTCCCCAGACAGGAAAATTGAACGCGTTGATGTGCACCGCTACTCCTTCTCTTGGGACAAGGATGTGCTGACCCATAAAGGAATTGCCTTTACTCAGATTGACTGCTTCACCGTCCAGGCAAAAAGTCTGGTCTGGCAGTTTTCTGCGCAGGGAGGCGTAGGAGAACAGATTACCGATACCCCCTTCAATATCTATCCAGCTGTCTGCCCGGGTTGCCCCGGTCTGGTAGCTGATGGCATAAAGGGCGGGAAGCTGTTCCCGCAGATGAAGAGCAAGGGCCCTCAGCATCCTTCCCCTCTCCGAAAAAGTCATCTTCCGGAGGGCGGGGTTGCCCACCCTGCGCCCATATTCCAGGGCTGCCCCAAAGTCCAGGCCCCCGGTTCCGGCGCGATAAATTTCTTCACCGGTTACTGCATTATAGAGCGCCTGTCCCGCTCCTTCTCCATTGATCCATTTTCCGGTTACAAAATTTCCGAGTTTGTTCATATTGCTTAGTATTGATCATACATCTAAATTAGTTCAAAACATGAAATCGGTTCCACCCCGCTTTGCTGCATGCCCATGACTGCAGGCTGAGAGGATACTGTTCATTACCGGAACAAGCCGTTGGGATTTTGCTCCGAGGAATGTAAAAATGAGTTCTTGAAAAATCCGGGGAAAAATATCGGAGCCGCGGACCTGAAAATGGAAAAGGTCAGATAACGCCCCTGATTTTCTTATTCGAGAAGACCGAACTGACGTAGGTGGTGCCTGGCATGCTTGCTGAGGAGTTGCAGGTTCATGGCATAATCCAGATTTCCAAAAAGCGGGTTGTGCGTGGTGAGTTCAGGGTCGCGCTCAAATATTTCAAAAAAATGATCCAGTTCTTCCTTTAACTCCGCGATGGCCGCAGCCATGTCCGGTTTGGTCAGAAGAGGTGGGACCTCCCCCAGCATCGGGTTTCGGGTATTTTCCCGGAACTCTCTGTCACTTACCAGGAAAGCCCTTGTTTTTTCCAGAACCGGCCCTTCATTTACCTGCTGGAATTTCAGTCGTCCGCTGGCGATGCGGACAGAATAGGTGAAATGTTCCACCATCTCCTGTCCGTGCATTACCCCCCAGTTCCCTTTTGCTGAGGAATCCAGCTTTTTTAAGAGCGGGAGGAAATCCTCCCTGAGGAACCTGACCTGCTGCTGGTACATATTCTGGTCTTTGGATGATTGAATTACAATTTAGGCAATTCCTGTATGCCATCCTGACACCATGCTGATTTGGTAGACAATTTGAAGCAGGTTCGGCATGGATAATCAAATTTCATGGCTGGATTATACTCCGGAAACAGACCAGGGTCTGCTCGATGCCTACTCCCGGACAATTACCGGGACCGTAGCTGCCGTGGCTGAGTCCGTGGTGCATATCCAGGTAAAAAAACAGCTGACGGACAAGCGAAACGGAGGGCAAAGCCTGGCTCCGGCATCAGGATCAGGGTTCATCTTGTCCTCGGACGGGTTTATTATAACGAACAACCACGTAATCGAAGATGCATCGGAGATCCGGGTTTCCCTCTCTGATGGGCGGCAGGTCAGTGCTGTCCTGAAGGGAACGGACCCCTCTACTGACATCGCCGTACTGAAAATATACGAGACGGGGTTCAAGCCAGTGTCCCTGGCCGATTCTGACAAACTACTGGTTGGACAGATTGCAATTGCCATAGGCAATCCGCTGGGACTTCAGCATACGGTGACAACCGGGGTAGTCAGCGCGCTGGGCAGAACGCTGAGGGCCAATAACGGCAGGATGATCGACGATGTTATCCAGACGGATGCTTCACTGAACCCGGGAAATTCCGGTGGCCCCCTGGTGAATTCCAACGGCCTGGTCATTGGGGTAAACACTGCGGCCATTGCCTCGGCGCAGGGTCTATGTTTTGCAGTATCCTCAAACCTCGTTGCCTACGTGGCCGGAAGACTGATCATAGAAGGAAAGGTCAGGCGCGCCTACCTGGGTATTGCCGGTCAGCTGGTCAACCTGACAGAACGCATGATTCTGGCCAACCGGCTGGAAAAAAAGACAGGAGTCTATGTGTTTGAAATCATTGCTGACTGTCCTGCTGATAACCAGGAAATAAGAACCGGCGATATTATTGTTGGATTCCGGGGCAAACCTATAGGTTCTGTGGACGATTTACACAGGGAACTGAACGAAAAGGTGATCAGGCAGCAATCGGTATTATCCGTTTTGCGCAGCGGCCGTCGCGTTGACATCCAGGTAATCCCTGATGAACTGAAATAAAATCTGAACGAAGAGGGGGGATGGGAGGATACAGGGACGACTTGGATCAGGCCACTTTTTTTGCCTCGATTGCACTGCAGAGAGCTTCGAAAATCTTGTCAACGGTTCCCTCTCCTTTTATATAGGAAACCTTCCCGTACTTGCTGTAATATTCTGCCACGGCAGCTGTTTTTCTCTCGTATTCCTGCAGGCGGGCCGTGATCACTTCCTCGTTGTTGTCATCGGGTCTATCAGAAGTAAGACCTCTGTTGAGGAGCCTTCGGACCAGCTCCTTCCTCGTGACCTGGAGGGCAAGCACCAGCGCGATTTCGGTATTTTTCTGAATCAGCAATTTATCCAGGGACTCTGCCTGGGCTGTGGTCCGGGGGAAGCCGTCAAACAGAAATCCATTGGCGTTGGGATTGTTGTCCAGCGCGGAACTGATCATTTCAATAACCACTTCGTCCGGAACCAGCTGGCCCTTTTCCATAAAACTCTGCGCGGCGAGGCCCAGGGGGGTCTGTCCAGCAATTTCGCTGCGTAACAGATCCCCCGTGCTGAGGTGTTTCAAGCCGTACTTGGCCGTAATTCTCTCTGATTGGGTACCCTTTCCGCTGCCAGGAGGACCAAATAAGATGATGTTAAACATGGTGGTTTCTAGACTTCTGAGTGGACAAATATAATATAGGCCATTTAAAGTTCCGTTAACATTTTTTGACTTTCCCTGAATAGTGTTCAGTATTTGCCCGAAATTCCAATCAAGGGAATGTTAAGCCATCTCCTTTTGTCTGTTCTAAGACAAACCGGCCGAACCATGTATTCGTACATTTGTTATCAATTTTTAATTTTATGAATATGAACAGGATTATTGCCAATTGCATGGTTGTCCTGCTGGGAGTGACCCTGCAGCACTGTACCTATTCCCAGTCCACAGACAAAATGAAATCAAACGATATGGACAGCACAAAGAAAATGAACAACCCGGTTTATTCCCACCAGGACAGCTCCAGCGTGAAGCTGACCAACGAGCAGTGGAAGAAAATTCTCCCTGCCGACGTGTACAATATTGCGCGGCTGAAGGGAACGGAAAGACCCTGGACAAGCAAATTTGAAAATTCCAGGGAAATTGGCACCTATTACTGCGCGGTGTGCGGTAACGCCCTTTTTAAAAGCGACACCAAGTTCGAAAGCGGATGCGGCTGGCCTAGTTTTTACGAGCCGATCAGTAAAGGCAGCGTCATTTTCGAACAGGATCATTCTTACGGGATGGAGAGAACAGAGGTCATGTGCGGACGGTGCAAGTCTCACCTTGGCCATGTATTCAACGATGGCCCTCCCCCGACAGGACTGAGGTATTGCATCAATGGAGTCGTCCTTGATTTTGAAAAAGCAAAGGACGCAGAAAAGAAATACAATGAAGAAAAGAAAAACCCTTCCTGAAAATATTCATGCTGGGAAAAAAAGCAGCCATTACCGGCTGCTTTTTTATTGAGGGTCTTATTTTTTGTTTAAAGGCATTCACGATTTCTTCATGTCGATGTTGATGGTTATGTCCACATCATGGCCGACCACCAGTCCTCCGGCTTCAGTGGTTTTGTCCCATTTGAGATTGTAGTCCAGGCGGTTGATGGTTGTCTTTGCTTTGAAACCCGAGTGGGTACCGCCCATGGCATTCACCTGGCCGCCATAGGTAACGTCAAAAGAGACCGGCTTGGTGATATCACGGATAGTGAGGTTGCCCATCAGTTTGTATTTGTTGTTGCCCTGGGGCTGAAAAGCGGTACTTATAAATTTCATCTGCGGAAATTTTTCCACATTGAAGAAATCATCGGATTTCAGGTGTTTGTCCCGGTTTTCGTTATCTGTGCTGACAGAACTAACCTCCACCGTGAAATTAATCACGGCATCCGAAAAATCAGGTTTGGCTGCCTCCATGCTGCCATCAAAGGACTTAAAACTTCCCTCGACATCTGAAACAACCAGGTGCGTAACTGAAAAAAGAACAGTGGAATGCACCTTATCGAGGGTCCACTTGGTAGATTGTGCAGGCAAGGGAGTTCCAACCCCAACCGTTTTTTTTGTATAGCCGGGATAGCTCGTAAACCCTGCCAGAATAATACCTGCAAATGCCACTACTGTCGTAATTACAATTACTTTTTTCATGAGTTTTAATTTTAAAGTTTAAACATCAATAAAGGTAGCCAATTTCCGCTGAACCTTGAAATAATTTTTGATTCAGCAGCTACGGAAGCTATGTTCAGGGGAGTGCACTGACCTTTACCAGCAGCACGCCATGCGATGGAACCATGGCGGTATAAATATGGCTAAATGTTCCCAGATCTTTTTGTCTCCATAGATCCCGGATCTTTATCCGGGGGCCGGATCTCAGCATAGACAGGTCGATCGTTTGCCGTCCGGCCTGGTCCCCCAGGTTGAAAATGCCCACTGCCTTTGTGCCATCCGCAAGTTCCTTTATCCAGACCTGGAAATGGTCCTTATCAAGAATTTTTTGGGCAGGTCTGGCCAGGGCGTCCTGATCGATGGCCAGGACTTCATCATTGGTCAGCAGGTTCATCGTAAAATCATCCAGCTGGCTCATATCACATCCGATCAGCATCGGTGCTGACAGGAGGGACCAGAGACTTATATGAGTATACTGTTCATCCGGGGACAACCTTGTGTCGTGAAGGCTTGGACCCCAGCCCACTTTTCCAACAACAAGCATGTCGGGATCATTAAAGTGACCAGGTTTGGTATAGGGAGCACAGATGTCCTGGCTGAACCCGATATCAAACAGACTGGCCCACGAATCATTGATGTCCCCTGTCGTCCGCCAGCTGTTCCCCCCCACTTCTTCTCCCCATTTCCAAACATCACCCATCCCGTACTGGCAGAGACTGTACAGAATGTCGCGGTTATTTTTTCTCAATACTTGCTTCATGGCAGAGTAAGGTTTTTTGTAATCATCCAGGCCTGGTTTGGCAGATGCGATCTTACCGTACGAACACCAGTCATATTTCAGGTAATCGATTCCCCAGCGAGCGTAGGTGGCGGCGTCAGCATTTTCATATTGGTAGCTGCCCATGTATCCCCCACAGGTGAGTGTTCCTGGAGAGGAGTAAATTCCGATTTTCAGCCCCAGGCCATGGACATAATCGGCAAGCGCTTTCATGTCGGGAAATTTTTTATTGGGAATGATCTCACCCTGCCCGTCCCGCTTGTCCTCCCATCCGTCGTCTATATTGATATAGGTCCACCCATGGTCTGCCAGTTTTTCACTCATTGTCCTCGCTGAGGCCCTTACCTTTTGATCATCCACGCTCAGGCCCCAGCAGTTCCAGCTGTTCCAGCCCAGGGCGGGGGTAAGGCCGATTTCATCTCCGCACACGATGGAAAACTCTTTTTCAGCAGACCCGTACTTATTCCTGGAAGTCAGTTTGACCTTGAATTTTCCTTTTGCAGCCAGGCTTCCGGTAATGATTCCCTTGGCCTTGTCGAGTTTCAGACCGGCAGGTAGACCGGATGCCTCAAAGCTCATGGGTCTCTCACCTGTTGCCGGGATCCGGTATAAGAAAGGCGATCCGGGCCTTACTCCAGCCAGGGACGGTCCGTTGATCCGTGGAGTTGCAGTGGCAGCAGGTGTCAGGGTATAAGGAATTTTTTCTGTGACAATGACCGTTTTCCGACTCCTCGCTTCCTCAAAGGCGTAGGTCACATCATAGGATTTATTTTCCGGGATGACTGCATGCCAGGTATATTCGAAGGGCCTGTCCCTAGCGAAATCGGCGCCGATGGTCTGCTTGAAAATCTGAGCGCCCAGGGAGGGATCCCTCACAATGATTTGCAATTTTCCGCTGAAATCGTAGCGTTCGTTAAGTGAAGTCAGCCAAATCTTTTTGGAAACTTTTTTCTCCGGTCCCAGTACAAACCGGTTATCCTGTGTGTTAATCTTAACGTAGTCCGTAATGTCCACCATGCTGATTCCATAACGACCTTCCCACATTCCCCCGTTTCCGCCACCGTCCCAGACCCTTACGGCAATCAGATTATCCTTATCCCAGTGAATGCGGGGATCATTCACAGAAATAGTGTATGATCGCGGGGTATCGTATCGCCCCTGGCGGATATCCCCGAATCTTCCTCCATTCCTGCCGATCAGAGACCCGTTCAGGAACACCTCATCTCCGTCATCAATTTTACCCAGGTCGAATCTGAGTTGTTCCTTGAGAAAGGCTTTTTCCCGGATGGAGGACGGGATCACTATGTGCAGCCTGTACCAGGCAAATCCGTCATAATTTTCAAAACCCTGATATTCCCACGCTTTTCCGATTTCAACGGGCGTCCACCCACTGTCCACAAACGCCGGGTCACGCCAGTTCTGCTGATCTCCGGTTTTGAATTTCCAGCCGGACATAATTGAAATGTCCTGAGCCAGCATGAAGAGGGGTAATAAAAGAAAGGAAAGGGCAGTCAATTTTTGCATGAACAAGGAAATTATTCGGGTGTAAATTACAAAAGAGCCCCTGATTATTTATTTTTGCTGCCTGCCGAAAGCCTCCTTAGCTCAGTTGGTCAGAGCGGCTGATTCGTAATCAGCAGGTCGCGGGTTCAACTCCCGTGGGAGGCTCTTTTCTCCTGATTGTTTTTATATACCTGCCTGCTTTATGCCTGCGGAGGACCCGGAGGTAACCAAAAAATAATCTATTGAACCGCAACGGCTACGGCCTGAAATTTCTGGACGGGTAGAAAAATATCATTTATGATCTTGCAGATCATCTGTTTAGATTGTATTTTGGGAACTTTAATACATATTAAAAATAGTTGGCAAACAAGCAGCAGTTCCTTTACAGCAACCTGCTCCGGATTCTGCCGTTCGCTGGTCAATTGTGATAACCCTTACCGACATGGAAAAAGTAAGCAAGCTTTCAATCATAATCCCCTCCTACAATGAAGGAAAGACAATCCACCTGATCCTTGACCGTATCCATGAAGTAGCACTCATCAACAATATTCAAAAAGAAATTATCCTGGTCAATGATTGCTCGACGGATAATACGGAAGCCGTTCTGATGCAATACATCAACGACCACCCGGGCTCTGACCTGAAATATTTCAAGCACGAAGTAAACAGGGGGAAGGGAGCCGCCATTCATACGGGAATCTCGAAGGCAACCGGTGAATTCCTGGTTATCCAGGACGCCGATCTTGAGTACGACCCGGAAGAATTTAATTTGCTGCTTAAACCTGTTCTCCGGGGTACGGCCGATGTGGTCTATGGTTCCAGGTTCCTTGGGGGAAATTCCCACCGGATCCTGTTTTTCTGGCACTCTATTGGGAATAAATTCCTGACCATGCTCAGCAACATGCTTACCAATCTCAACCTGACAGATATGGAAACCGGTTACAAACTTTGCAAGACTTCCATTATCCAGCAGATTTCTTTAAAAGAAAATCGCTTTGGATTTGAGCCGGAAATTACAGCTAAAATTGCACGGATACCCGAAATAAGGATTTATGAAGTAGGGATATCTTATTATGGCCGGACCTATAAAGAAGGAAAAAAAATTAACTGGAAGGATGGTGTGAGGGCCGTTTATTGTATCGTTAAGTACAATTTGTTTTCCTGATGAACCTGGAAGCGGAAGAACAAGGTGATCCTGGAGGCCTGGAAACCCTGGAGGAGTTTTCCCATGCACCAGCCTTCAACCGTTGGCTGTTTGAAAACCTGGCTCCGTTTTGCAAAGGAAAGATTCTGGAAATCGGGAGCGGGATTGGCAATATCTCCCGGTTTTTGATGGAAATGCCGGGACCTTTGACCCTCACTGACCTGAGGCCCGGATTTTGTGCTGTGCTGAAGGAACAATATGCTGGGAGGGCAAATCTTGAATCAATCTGCCAGGTGGATATTTCGCTGGCAGATTTTGATTCCGGATATCCCGGCCTGCTGAATCGCTATGACACCGTGCTGGCATCAAATGTGATTGAACATATCGGCAATGACGCACTGGCTGTTCAGAACTGCCGGAAACTGTTAACGGCAAACGGCCACCTGATTGTCCTGGTACCGGCCTACCAGTGGCTTCACAACAGCCTGGATGAAGGCCTGGGGCATTTCAGGAGGTACAATGCAAACGGACTGAAGACCCTCCTTCATGCCCAGGACATGGAGATCATTTTCTGCCGCTATTTTAATTTTGGTGCGATTGCAGGGTGGTGGTTTTCAGGGAACGTCCTGAAAAAAAAGATAGTGCCTTACGGTCCATTATGGATTTATAACAAAATGGTTCCTGTATTCAGACTCGTTGACCACATCGTTAAGCACCGGGCAGGACTGTCAGTTATTGCTGTTGCCAAAACATCTTAACCCAATTGTCATGCTCCAACAATCCCCCCATCCCATCAGGCCTCAGGCAGTCCTACTCTTGAAAATCGCAACCGCCATGCTGCTGTTGCTCTACCTGCTGAATTGCCTCACCCCGCTGCGTATTCACTATGACATGCTGAGATATTACGCGATCCGCGATTGCCTGGAATTCGGCTGCGCCCCGGATTCTGTGGCTGCGCAGGATTATCTTCCCTACGGGTATACCTATCTGCTGCTGGTACTTTCCAAGCTGGGGATTCTGAAATCTTTCAGTATTGTACTGATCAACTGCCTGTACCTGTTCGGCGGATTGTACATGGTGAGAAAAATGTTTGGGGAGAAGCTTTCCCCTTTTCTGTTCTATGTCATCGTACTGCTCAACTGGACGGTTATTAAATATGTAGCACACCCGCTCTCCGAAATACAATATCTGTTTTTTTCCATCGCAAGCCTTTACTTTTTTTTCCGGTATACGCGTGACCGGAGGGTACTGTTTTTGCTGCCCTCGATTCTTTTTGCGGGACTGGCTTTTTTGACCAGGACTATTGGCATTGCCCTGGTGCCTGCCATTCTGCTCGGTCTGGCCTGGGAGCACAGGGAACAGCTGAAGACCGTGATCGTAAAGAACAGGATTCTGCTCATCCTGCTCCTGATACTGATTGCCGGAATTGCCGTGTTTTCAAAACAACTGGGACTGAACCACTATACCGGTGTCATGTCCACCCAGATGAAAGCAGGGCCAGGATTCGGAACCATTCTGCTTTTCCATTTTAAGGAGTGGGCTGAACTTTTGCTGAATATTCCTTTCAAACGCCTGGAATCATTCCTGCCGGGCAGGGGAGGTTCCTGGATATTTATTCTCTTTGGAATGGCCTTTTTCAGCTTGTTTCTTTACCTGCTCCTTTCCAAAAAGTCGATTCCACCCGTTATCAAGATCTATATGGTGGCCTACAGCCTGATCCTGTTCAGCTGGCCATTTATAGATCCCCGCTTCTGGGTTCCCGTTGTTCCCCTGATCATTGCCGTACTGATGCAGGCTTCATTCAGTCTGAAAAAGCCGTACGCCTACGCTATGCTTCTTCTGTTTACGGGCTATATCCTGTCGGGTATCCCGGCCGTGGGGTATATGACCTATACCTCACTCAACCGGAAAGTGGAAGCCCGCACGCAGGCCAGCGGGGTTTACCGGAATGAATATGAAATTCATTACTATGGTAAACCCCTGAGCGATACCGCCAGAAAAATCGACTCTTTTGTGCTGCATGTACTCCAGAAATATGATTGAACAGCCACACCCTGCGTTCATGCATCTTCCATTTAGTCAAAAAAAATCCGGTGCATGATATGGCACCGGATGCTGTTATCCTCGCTCAGGATTTAAAATCTTAACTTAATAGGTACTTCCTTTAGCGGGCAATCCGAATAATTTCTGGACAGCCTGGTAGCTCATGTTCTGAAGTTCCTGCTGGGTCAAGCCTTTGGCAGGTCCCGAAGAGATGGTTCCATCCTTGATCGTGCCAGGCAGAATCACATATCTGTACTTGAGACCCGAGTAGTTCACGCCCGAAGTGGCTCCGCCACCGGCAAAGGAATAGAGGTAGATGCTGTCAGCCGCATAGTATTCCTGAATATACACGGCTGCGTTGACCAGGTTGTCTGCCCCGGTGGTCTGGTCCGGCACATCCAGGTAGGTCAATATCAGCCCACTGTCAATCACCCCCTTTGTAAGGCCGGGGGCGTGGATGGCCTCATAATAGAAGGTATCATTATTATTGTCGAGAAAGGCGCTCATGCTGAGTTGGATCCAACCTGAGTATATAACGCTGTCAGGACCCGCTGGACCTTGCGGACCGGCCGGGCCTGTGCTTTTGGAACAGCTGATCATGCCAAATGCAAACGCAGCAAACAACAGGAAAAATAGTTTCAGATTTTTCATGACTTAAAATTTGATTTTGAATTAGAATCACTCGGGGAATAAAAGTTAATAAGACGTTCTTTTATGGAAAATATTGTTTTGTTTCAAAAAGGGGCGGTGCAATTGTTGGATTAGCGAGTCGACCGGTATTAATAAAAGATACGACTTAATTGGATCCGGGTTGCCTGATCCGGCCATGGCAGTATGGTTGCAATATATGGAATAATGGCAAACGGGGGATTGATTTTGATAAAATCAGGGAAATTTGACGAAGACCCTATTTTTCGGGGAATTTGTCTTTCCATTGCCACAAATGCATGCAGGCATAGGTGCGGTAGGGGCTCCACTTTTTGGATATCTCCAGGATTTCCCCTCTGAATCCCTTCTTGTCGGAACTGTCAAGTCGGTAAAGTCTTGCCATGGCCTGCTGGATGCCAAGGTCATCAGCGGCAAATACATCTTCCCTGCCCAGAGTAAACATAAGCAGCATCTCTGCAGTCCACCTGCCCACGCCCTTGATCCGGGTGAGATGATGTATTATCTCCTCATCATTCATCTTGCCGAGAACCCGGTAATCCAGTCCCTGCTCCAGGGCGAATCGGGATACATTAAGGACATAGCCTGCCTTTGCCCGGGATAACCCAATGCTTCGGAGCGTCTCAAATGAGGTCTCCGCAATCTGTTCAGGGGAGGGGGTGCCTCCGTACAGACCAAGGAACCTCTTGTGAATGATTGCTGCAACTTTTGTGGAGAGTTGCTGACTCATAATTGATCCACAGAGGTAAAGATGGATGTTCTTTCTTCTGACCAGCTTTACCGGCGGATGTTGTTCAACAACTTTCTTCAGCTTTTTGTCCCTGATCAGGTGATTGATGTAGTCCATAAAAAATCGATGTTGCGGGCCTGGAATTTGGGTGACTAAAGTAACCATAATTTTGTGGTGATGGACAGGGAAATCATCTTAACACGGGATGGTTCTCATTCCGTTTCGGTAACCGGAACTGAGGTCAGCTATCATTCCCGCTTCGGGGCAATTACTGAATCCAGCCTTGTTTATATTGCTGCCGGACTGCGGTATGCGCTCCTGGTAAAACCCCGTCTCGTCATTTTCGAACTGGGGTTTGGAACCGGTTTAAATGCGCTGCTGAGCCTGATAGAGATTGAGCAGGGTGACCAGGAGATCTCTTACAGAGCTATTGAACCCTTTCCCCTTCCTGATCCTTTTATTTTTTCGTTGAACTACTGCACCCGGTTGCAAAGACCCGATTTGCAGGAAGTATTCGTCCGCATGCATCAGGTACCCTGGGATCGGCCCGTGACCGTCACTCCGAGGTTTCATTTGGAAAAATGGGTGAGCGTCCTAGAAAGCTATGACCCTGGGGAGGAAAAGGTAGACCTGGTCTATTATGATGCATTCTCACCTAACGAGCAGCCTGGATTATGGACGGGGGAAGCCTTTGGAAAAATATTCGCCATGATGTCCGACGGAGCTGTACTGGTAACCTATTGTTCAAAGGGTGAGGTGAGGAGGCGTCTTCAGGCCTGCGGCTTCCTGGTGGAAAAACTTCCGGGGCCACCCGGGAAGCGGGAGATGATCAGGGCTATCAAGCCGGGACTGTTGGCAAGGGGGTAAGTTGAATCCCTTGCCGTGGTCGCCTAAAAAGTCCGGATCAGGGTATCATGACCTGGTCCACGGACTGAAGCACCCCGTTATGAGCCATCATATTCTGGGTAATTATGTTGGAGGGCGTCATGTTGCCCTTCCCCTTTACCTGCCAGGAATTGTTGGCAGGGCCTATCACCGTGAAACTGCTGTCGTTGAGAGACACAGGGGAGTCTCCAATGACCATGTCCGAGGTAAAGTACCGTCGGGTAAGGATGTGGTAGGAAAGGATATTGGCCAGTGAATCAGGATTGGCATTGTTGATATCCGTGACGGATCCAAAGCCCGCTGCGGTGAAGGCACTGTTTACCGGGGCAAAAAGCGTAAAGGGACCGCCAGTTGCAAGGATGCTGTCCAGGTTGCTGGCTCCCTGACTGGCCCTGGTTAAAGCTGCCAGCAGAAGAGAATAGGAACTGTCGGATTGAAGGGTTTCCAGGATCATTCCGGAGGGAGGAAACAACACATGGGAAATAAGGTCAATCAGTCCGTTGGAGGCACTAACGTCCGTGCTGGTCACCTGGAACCCGTTGATAAAAAATCCATATCCATTGGTGGTAGTAAACACCGAATCGCCATTGGCCATAATGATTTTGTAATTGGGACCGGGAGGGAAATTGGCCGAGTATACGGCTTCCCCGGCCAGCGTGTGGTAGAGGATTAGGTTCCTGATCACGCTGTCCGGGTAACTGCTTAAGACGGACTGGGTGATGCCTGAAGCAGCCAGCACATTATCTGTAAGCACAAAAAAAGTATACGGACCAGGCTGGTTGAAAATAGAATCCAGCCCTGTCCTGGCGAGGGCCTGACTGAGCAGTGTAGTATTGGTGCCCATACTGACCACCCCGGTTATCGTGTGGTTGCTTGTGATGACCGGGGAAGGCCCGCTGACCTTGGTACAGGCATGCCAGGTAACAGATGAAAAAAATACCAGCAGGAAGGGCAGTATGGTTTTACCAGAAAGGGCAGTCTTCATCATACGTGTAAGGTTAAACTAAGCCTTTTCATTAACGGTCCGGGCATTCCTAAAGTATGAAAGGGTAAGGTCAGGAGCTAAAATAGTAAACAGGCCGCTTCTCCACGAGTCGGGCGGAAAAACCCCAATTAATCAAAACTGAAGCTGACTCCTCCGTCCTTTTCATCCTTGAGGGCAATTCCCATTCCCTGGAGCTGGTTGCGTATCTTGTCGGAAGTGGCATAATCTTTCCTTGACCTGGCCTCCTTCCGAATGTCGATCAGCAGTTCGATAACAGAATGAAGCCTGCCGGAATCTGCCGGGGATTCTTCCCTGATTCCAAAAATGTCTTCCAGGTAATTCCTGAACTGCCTTTTAACGTAGCCAAGGGTATCTGCGGACAGAGTCGATTTTTCCAGCGCCCCACTCTTGAAGGAATTGATGTGATTGACCAGAGAAAACATATTTGCCAGCACTTTAGCCGTATTGAAATCGTCGTTCATGAATTCATCAAATTCCCGGCAGTAGGAAGTAAAAAGATCTTCCAGGTCCGGGTTGATTTGCCTGGCCTGGTCAAATTCCATTTTTTGCAGCTCCCTGTATGCTTCCCAGAGGCGTTTGAGTCCTTTTTCCGCTGCTTGCAGGGCATCGTTGCTGAAATCAAGCGTGCTCCGGTAATGTGTCTGCAGGATGAAAAAACGGATGGTCATGGGGGAATACGCCTGTGACAGCAAAGGACTGTTGCCCGTGAACAATTCGGTCAGGCGGATGACATTGTTGTAACTTTTGCCCATTTTCCTCCCGTTGATCGTGATCATGTTGTTGTGCAGCCAGTAACGGGCAGGAACATGTTTGTTGCATATGGTGCTTTGTGCGATTTCGCTTTCATGATGCGGGAAGAGCAGATCCATTCCGCCGCCATGTATATCGAATTCGGTGCCCAGATATTTGCTACTCATCGCGGAACATTCTATGTGCCAGCCGGGGAAGCCTTCACCCCAGGGACTTTCCCAGCGCATGAGGTGTTCGGGAGGAGCAGCTTTCCAGAGAGCAAAGTCCTGTCGGTTGTGTTTTTCCTCCTGGCTCTCGAGATCGCGGGTGGTTTCCAGCAAATCATCCAGTATCCTTCCGCTTAATTTACCATAGGGATACTTTTGTGCATATTTTTTTACGTCAAAATAAACCGAACCATTCACCGCATACCCGTATCCTTCCTGAATAATCTGTTTGATCATTTCAATCTGCTCGACAATATGGCCGGTAGCTGTGGGCTCAATGCTCGGATCCAGGTTATTAAACTGGCGCATGGCCCAATGGAACATGTTGGTATATTTTTGGACCAGTTCCATAGGCTCCAGTTTTTCGATCACAGCCTTTTTGGAGATCTTGTCCTCTGCCTGTCTTCCTTCCTCTTCAAAATGTCCGGCATCGGTAATATTGCGCACATACCTCACTTTATATCCGAGGTGGATCAGGTAACGGTATATGAAATCAAACGTGATAAAGGGCCTTGAATGGCCCAGGTGACTTTCGCCACTTACCGTGGGACCGCACACATACATGCCTACGTAGCCCTGGGTCAGTGGGGTAAATACTTCTTTCTGTCTCGAATATGAATTATAAACTCTTAATCCGCTCATGTTAGTTATTGAAAAATATTCCGTATTCTGGATTGCGTAATAAACTGTTCCTGTACAATCAGCGCAAAAATAGATTATCCGGGGGTAACCGGGCAACACCTGCGGCAGCAATCTGGAAAAGATATCAGCAAGAAGAAGTTGTTTGACCAAAAATACAAAATTAATCTTGTCGTCAGGGCAGCTGCAGGTCGGCGACGAGCGGATGGTGATCGGAGTAAGGCAGGGGAAATTTCCCCACCTGGGCAACCTTGAATTGCTGGTCTGTAAGAATATAGTCTATCCTCAGGGTGGGGGACAGGTGGACATAGGTTCTGCCAATGCCAAAGCCTTTTTCGGAAAAGGCATCCCGCCTGTTGCCCCGTATCCGGAAATAGGCATACGAGTTGGGGACATCGTTGAAATCTCCGCACATGACGAGGGGATAGGGACTTCTGTCGAGTTCTGCCCTCACCAGGTCTGCCTGGCTGCTGCGCAGACTATAGGCCCGTTTCAATTTTTTGGCAATGGATTTGGACGCCTCAATCATGCTGTCATCCACGTTGCGTATGATTTCAAAATCCCTGAAATCCTTGTTGCGGAAGAGTACCGATTGAAGGTGGGTAGTAAATACCCGTATCGTTTTCCCGTTGACATCCAGGTCCGCAAATATCAGGCTTTCTGATCCCCGGATATAGTCCGGGCTGTTGTATTTGATTTGTTCGCTATAGATAATGGGAAACTTTGAAAAAATGATTACCCCCGTTTCGAACATGCCGTTGCCGGCTTTATAGTCGTGAGAAAAAAAATAATAAGGGTAGCCCAGTTGCTGCTGGATATAAGTGATATTCTCTGAAAAACCCCTGGCATTGTGCGGTTCAAAGAATTCCTGAAAACACATGATGTCGGCGTCCTGCTGCTGCAGGAAATCAATCATTTTGATGCGGTGACCGGAGGCCCCGGCTTTTTTGGTAATGAATTCATCCCAGCGCCGGACATTCCAGGTCAGTACCCGAAGAGTGCCGGCAGGCTTTTGTTCAACGAATTTCCGCGGGAGGTTAAAGGCGAAAAAGGTGTGGATGTTCGGCCACCCGATGACCAGGGCGACAGCGGAAATCAGTGACAGTCTGCGGGAATAAAAAAAAAGCCAGAACAGGCCAAATCCCGTCACCAGAACCAGGAGAAGGGGAAAAACAAGACCCAGCAGGGAAATGATCCACCACCTGCCGGGGTCAAGAAATGAGTTGGCACAGGCAAGTAAAAAAAGTGCCACTACTACAAGATTCGCAATAATACATATGCGTTTGGCGAATTTCCGGATGAATGCCATGACTGGCCTGTAAATTACAAATCTTCTTCCTCTGCAGCCCGTTTGAGAATGTCTTTTTCTTCGTCTGTCAGGAAGCGATAGCCCTGCTGGTTGATTTTGTCCAGGATATCATCGATCCTTTTCTGGGTGATATTGGGGATCTTTTTAAAGGGCTGGGTGCCCGATAGATTGTAAAAAAATTCGTCTTTCTGGGATTTGCCTTTCCTCTTTTTGCCCGGGTTGAACAGTTCATTGCACCAGTCAAAGAAATTATTCATCCAGGCACTCCAGTCTTTTCCCTTTCGCATCTGGTAAATGAACAGATAGCCCATTCCAGCCCCTCCTATATTGGCAATATAGGAACCCGTGTCCCCGTAGGAGATGCTTGAAAAATTTACTAGGATATAAACCAGGGCAAGAATCCAAAGCGGAATTCCCCCGTTGATCATCGGAAAAATGCGATAGTCGGGAGCGACTGTTGTGGTTGCCACGGCTACCGCCATGATTGCCGGGTTGGCACCGGCCAGAAAAGCTTCCGGAATCTGGCTCTGCAGTTTGGGAAAAATATAGTAGGAAAGAATGAAAAGTACTGCCCCGGTAAGTCCACCATAGATGTATATCGGTGCCAGCTTTCTGTTTCCGGTCAGGTCCTGCATGATGTATCCAAAACTCCATAACCAGAACATATTGGAAATAAAGCGAAAAAGGCGCTGGTCCGCAAACATGTAGGAGAGAAGCGTCCAGGGCCGGGTCATTAGTTTTTCCAGCCCGGCAGGCAGGACAAACCAATTAAAGACATGGCTGTAATATGCCTGCCGGTCTAGCGGTGCCAGCAGATAAATCATGTAAATGAATTTCAGGATGACAAACAATACCGCGTTGATGATGATCAGCTGGAACAGCGCATTGCCGTCCTGCCCAAGGCCCATTCGTTTCCGGTAGCTGTCTTCCCTTACATCCATAAAAAAAACTGCGAATTTACATAACTAAAACGAGCAGCATTGTCCAACAGGTATTCTAAATAACAGCCCTGATCATAAATGGTTTAATAGAAGTTCCTCCGGTCATGCTTTTTCCAGTAAAGCACAAGCAGAATGCCAACAGCTGCTCCTCCCAGGTGAGCCCAGTGTGCTACATTGTCTCCAGCGGAATTGCGTACGCCTAGGAAAAGCTCCATGGCTGCATACATGAGAACGAACCATTTGGCCTTGATTGGTACAAAAAAGTACAGATAGATAAGACTGTTCGGAAATAGGTATCCAAAAGCAGCCAGGCAGCCGAAGACAGCACCGGATGCGCCCAGCGTGGCACCATTTACCTGGAAATTGGGATTGGTGAGGTATTCCTGCTGAACGTCGGGGGGGAACTGCTGCAACTGGTGCATAATCGGGGCCATTTCCTGGTACAGCACAAACAGGTGCAACAGGCCTGATCCGATACCGCAAAGCATGTAAAAGATCAGAAACCTCTTGGGTCCCCAAAGATTTTCCAGGATGCTGCCAAACATCCAGAGCGCAAACATATTGAAAAAAATATGGTCCCATCCGCCATGAAGGAACAGGTAGGTTACCAGCTGATGTGGTCTGAAATAAATCGAATGCACATCATGGAGTGCGAATAGATTCTCGATGTTAAAAGATTCACTGTTTCTGAATGTCTGCTGTGCCAGGAAAACCAGCACATTGATAATAATCAGGTTCTTGATAACCGGTGGAATCATCTGAAAGCGCCCGGGCCGAAATTCTGTCATAACATGCTTTGCTTAAAGACCGTAAAAATAATATATAAGGACCAATGTTTTTAGTTAAATCGTCATAGTCGGCGCAGGGAAAGTTTTCAGTTTCCCGGATCTGAATTCAGGACTTTCCCTCCCTTAAGGTGAGCTGAACCACGTTTTCAATATGATGGGTATGCGGGAACATGTCTGTCGGCTGTATTCGGGTCACCGCATATTTTTCATCCAGGACAGCCAGGTCCCTGGCCTGGGTAGCGGGATTGCAACTTACATATACCAGCCGGGGGGCCCGGATATCAAGCAGTTTTCTAACCAGTTTTTCGGTCATACCTGCCCGTGGCGGATCGGTAATGACTACATCTGGCTGGCCATGGACTGCAAAAAAGGAGTCGTCACAAACGGTTGTAACGTCCCCTGTAAAGAATTGGGCATGCGCCAGATCATTCAGGGCTGCATTTTCCCTGGCATCGGCGATCGCCTCAGCGATCAGCTCTACGCCAATGACTTTTCCTGCCTGTTTGCTGATAAAAATGCCAATGCTGCCTGTGCCACAATAGAGGTCATAAACGATCTCCTTCCCGGTCAGGTCCGCAAAGTCCCGCGTGACCCGGTACAATTTTTCTGCCTGTCTGGAATTGGTTTGAAAAAAAGATTTTGGTCCTATCTTAAACAGAAAATCTTCCAGCTTTTCGGTTACATATCCCTTTCCAAAATATACCTTGGGGTGCAGATCGTGAATGCTGTCGTTTCTCTTGGGGTTGATGGTATACAACAGGGTGCTTATTTCAGGGAAGTCCCGGAGAAGCTTGTCAAGGAGGAGCCGGATATTTTCGTCTTCATAGCCGAATACGATATTGACCATCAATTCGCCGGTTGTACAGAGCCTGACCTGCATGGTCCTGATCCAGCCCTGGTGCAGGCTGATGTCGTAAAAAGGCAGGGAATGGTCCAGCGTCCATTTTTTTATGGCCTGCCTCAGCCTGTTTGTCGGCTCGGCCTGCAAAAAACAGATATCGATATCCACCACTTTGTCAAATATTCCCCTGGCATGAAAACCGGCGGCATCCTGTCTGCTGGAAATCGACGGATTGTGGAGTTCTTCCCTGGTGAGATATTTTCTGTTGGAAAAAGTGTATTCAATCTTGTTGCGGTAACAGGTCGTCTGGTCGGCTCCCAGGATGGGTAATACCGGCGGAAGCGACACTTTGGCAATTCTTTTCAGGTTGTCCTCGACCTGTTTTTGTTTGTAAAGCAATTGCTTGGCATAAGGCAGGGTCTGCCACTGGCAGCCGCCGCAAATCCCAAAATGTTTGCAGAAAGGGATGACCCGGTCGGCAGAGTAGCTGTGAAATGCAGTGATGTATCCTTCAGCCCAATCCTTCTTATTCCGGGTCAGCTGTATATCCACCACATCTCCGGGAATGGCATTTTCGACAAAAATGACCTTACCTTCCGATCTTGCCAGTGATTTTCCCTCGGCGGCATAGTCTTCCACAAGGATATTTTCCAGTTTTAGATTTCCCTTTTTTCTTTGCACGCCCTAAAAGTAACAACAATTGATTTTCTGTCGTTAAATTAGCGCACTATTAATTATATCAAAAAGCAAAGAGGATGACGCGCGTCCTTTTTCAATGAAATCCTTTATCACATGCCGGCAATCTCCCTTTATTTTTCTTCCCCTGGCGCAACCAGCCACAGGAAAGTACCCAGACAAGTTCTCCGGAATTTTTCCGTCGCCCCTTCTTTCCTTGTCAAAGCGTTAATTGTTCTGGTTGTATGCCTGCCGGGATTGCAAAATGCCCGCGGGCAAACGGATTACGAGATCCGTATCAAACTCAGCCCGTACCGAAATGCCCGGATCTACCTCGGGTACTATTACGGAAAAGTGAAGGCAGTAGCTGATTCGGCCATGCTGGACGAAAACAGCAATGCTGTGTTCAAAGGAAAACAGCCTCTGGCCGGGGGGATCTATTTTATCGTTTCCCCGCAGAAGGAAATTCTTTTTGAACTGCTCATCGATAAGGAGCAGCATTTTTCCATAAGGGCAGATTCCAGTGAAATCCCGTCTAATATTCAGTTTACTGGCTCCTCCGACAACAACATGTTTCAGACCTATACTGCTTATATGGCCAGGGAAGGAAAGGCCGTCCTGGAAGCACAGTCAGCATTGAAAAGATCAGCCGGTAAATCGGATTCCACCCGGATCCAGGAAAAAATGAGACAATCCAATCTGTATATACAACAGTACCGGGACAGCGTGGAGAGAAAATACCCCGCCAGTTTCCTGGCAGCCCTGCTCAGGCTGCTTAAAGAGCCGGTCGTTCCTCCTTCAGCCAGCCAATCGCCAGGCAAATATGATTCGAACTATGCCTATCATTATTATAAGGCTCATTACTGGGATGGCGTTTCCTTTACCGATGACCGCCTCATCCGTACGCCGATATTTGAACCAAAGCTGGAAAAATATTACAAAAATCTGGTACCGCCGGAACCCGATTCCATCAACAGGGAAGTGGATATGATGCTGCTCTATTCCCGCACCAACAAGGAGATGTTCAAATTTCTGCTGGTTTATTTTGTCCAGAAATACATCAACCCGGTATATATGGGGCAGGACGCGGTATTTGTGCACCTTTTTGAAAAATATATCAATACCGGACAGGCGGACTTTTTTACAGATAAATACAGGAAATTCGTCAATGACCGGGCATATAGTCTCATGGCCAACCTGATCGGTCAGCCTGCGGCCAATCTGGAAATGACCGATACCCTGGAACATCCTTTCCAGTTATATGCATTGGAATCGTCCTTTACGGTAATCTGTTTTTGGGATCCCACCTGCAGTCATTGCAAGGAAACCGTTCCGAAAGTAGACTCGATCTTTCAGGCTAAGTGGAAACAGCAGGGTGTCAGGCTGGTTGGCGTGATGGTGGA